>Ga0209396_1000117_pt1 | contig 106816 bp, 136 predicted proteins | sample GOMGulsemesocosm_6_FD_184638 | JGI IMG/M metagenome (GOLD analysis project Ga0209396, IMG submission 184638) | Methane-oxidizing microbial communities from mesocosms in the Gulf of Mexico - GOM8C Gulf of Mexico (SPAdes) (version 2) | ecosystem: Environmental > Aquatic > Marine > Cold seeps...
TACCTAAATTATCTGATAATAATGAATAATTACCTGTTACAAGGTTTACGCCATAAAGCTGTGCCGTGGTTTGTTGCATTAAAAAGGCCTTAGAAGGACAGCTTTCGAAAGGAGCTGCACTTAATGTACCGTTAACAACGACCAAACACGCGAAGAACCAACACCAAATACTACTTTTGAAAGACAACATAAGAACTTCCCGTAATGTTTAATAATAACTATAAACATTGCAAGGAGTGTTCCTCTTTTTATTTTGTTATTTATCAGTTGGTTAGGTTGTAACAATTTGGTTGTCTTGCAAAATGCAAAGCAATATTCATATTAGGAACTGAATTATCCTAATTTAGTAAACTTAAACTTAAACTTAAACTTAAAAATAGAAATAGCCCCACTTTTATAATTAAGAGGGCTAGCTCTATTTATGCGTTAATTTACAGTAATTACCAGTCGAGTTTTTTTCTATAAATTGTCGACGGACTAACTTCTAACATGGCTGCAGCTTTAGGTATATTACCCTGACAATACGATATTGCAGCCTCGATAGCGTCCTTCTCTACTTGCCACAGCGGTTGAATCTCGCTGTTATTTTTTATTGGCTCAGGGTTATGATGATAATTATTATTGTCTACTGCGGGTAGGGAGGGGGCAGGTTGAATTGCCGTATAGTTTTTTACTGTATTAGATAATGACTTTATGATCATTTCAGAGGTTATTTGCTCGCCACTGTTTAAAACAACCATGCCATGAATTACATTTTCTAATTGACGAATATTACCCGGCCAGTCATAAGCACAAATTATTTGAATTGCGTTGCGAGAGAATTTTTTAAAGTGTTTACGGGCAATTTTATTATATTTTTTCAAAAAGAAGCTAGCTATATGTACAAGATCACCGCCCCTATCTCTTAATGGCGGTAAAGCCATAGTAATAACATTTAGGCGGTAATATAAATCTTCCCTAAATTCGCCTTCAATTACAGCGTTACTAATGGAATTAGAAGAGGCGGAAATAATTTGAGCATGAAATTTTAGAACAGTATTTGTACCTAAAGGGGAGAACTCTCGCTCCTGCACAACACGTAACAACTTTGCTTGTAAGGGTTTAGACAAGGTTGTTATTTCGTCCAAAAATAAGCTACCTTGCTTAGCCGCAGAAAATAAGCCCTCTTGATTGGATATCGCGCCAGTAAATGCGCCTTTAGTGTGACCGAAAAGCTGAGACTCTATTAAGTTCTCAGTAAAATTAGCACAGTTTACTGCGATAAACGGTTGGTCTTTATGGTAACTTTCAGCGTGACAAGCTTTAGCGACTAACTCTTTACCCGTACCCGTTTCACCCGTAATAAAAATAGGCGCATTAGTGCTTGATGCATGCCTGATACTATCAAACAACTCATGCATGGTTTCATCTTCAGCTACGATACCGTGAAAATTAATTAAACCGGTCAAAGGAATGTTGTTTTCATCACTTGGAGTCACAGTAACATTTACTTTGCGACTTAGCGCTTTATCGACAACAAACTTGAGCTCTTTATTCACCCAAGGTTTGCAAATAAACTTTTCTACTACGCCTGAACTAAAAGCCGCAGAGACAAGATCAAAATCTTGATAAGCAGACAGGATTATTCGTTGGGATTTAGGCCAGCGTTGTTTGATTTTCTCTAATAGTTCACAGCCATTCATATCGGGCATATGTTGATCAGAAATAACGACATCAGGTTGATTAGTTTGGCAATATTCAAGTGCAGCAATAGGAGATTGAAAATCAATAATATTGGCTTCAATATTATGCAAGGCTCTTTTTAATGCTTGTAATATATTGCCATCATCATCAACTAGTAATAAAGTCGGTAGTGACGAAGTGTTATTGTTATTGTTATTGTTATTGTTATTGTTATTGTCATTGTTATCCATAATTAATGCCAAATAAAGAATGCTTACCTCTAATCATAGAGGATATTTGCAATTTAATAGTAGTTATTTTCATTTTGCGTCTTTATATACAAATAGTCGGCTATAATTTATTTTAATTATTGTAGATTTAGTCTTATGTGAAACTTAATTGTTGGTCGATGACCAAGGAAAAAGCAATGGATAAACCTTCGTTATTAATACTTGATGATGAAAAGGAAGTACTCAACGCACTAAACCGTGTGTTACGTAAACATTTTCAATTGTATTTATTTTCAGACGCAAATGAAGCTATTGGCTTTTACCAAGATAACCCTAATATTCCGTTAGTGCTGACAGACATGAGAATGCCCATTATGGATGGTGCCACTTTCTTAGGAAAGATCATTGAAATTAATGCTCACTGTAAACGGTTTTTGTTAACGGGTCATGCGGATATTAATTTAACTGTGACAGCGGTAAATGAAGGGAAAATATCTCACTATTTTTCAAAGCCCTGGAATAATGAGGAGTTAATCGCTGAACTAAATAGTGCTTATGAGCTGTACATTAATGAAAGAAAAACGAAACAGTTGTTAAAAGTTAATTTGGCGAAAAATGCAGAGTTGTCTCTTATCAATAGTTCACTTGAATTAGAAACCAATAAAAATCAGAAAAAATTACAGCTAATATCAAGCCGAGAAGCGACTAGCTTTGGTCGGCTTAAAAAGACCTTATCAACCTTTATAGATATTTATGCAGAAACAATTTGTTTGCATACTCAAGACGTTACTCGCCACAACTTTCGTGTTGCCGCTCATGCTAGGTTAATTGCAGAAATGGAGTCTTGCGATAAACTCACTATTTTTCAGATCTATATTGCAGGTCTATTGTATGAAACAGGAAAATTAGCACTCGAACAAACCTTGCTGTGTAAATCTATTGACATTATGACGCAGCAGGAAAAAAAATTATATGGTGGTTTTTATCAAAAAAGTTATCAATTACTCAATAAAATTGATGAACTTTCGTTTGTTGCTGAAATTATTAAAAATATCCCTTCAAACTATAATGGGAATACAGCCCCTGAACATTTGTCTGCTGAAGAGATCCCGCTAGGTTCGCGCATTATTGCTATCGTTTCAATGTACGACAATTTAGTTAATGGACGTCAATCGAACTTCAAAATACCAACGGTAGAGGCCAAACACCGTATTAAAGAATTAGCTAAGACAATGTTTGATCCGAATTTAACTAGTCGCTATTTATCTATGCTAGAAGAGCTCCCAAGCCCAAGTGAAGGGAAAATCGACTACCTACTAAATAGTTGCGACTTACGAGAAGGCATGGTGTTAACAAGAGATATTGTGAATACAGATAACAATGCCATGTTAACTAAAGGTACCGAAGTAGAGCAGCATCATATTGACAAACTTGTAGATATAGAAAAAGAACAAGGCGAGTCTTTTCTTATTTATGCTCGTTAATATTTGACAGCCCAGTAATGATAAGTATTGTACTCGCAATATTTGAGTGGCAAATATAACCATTATCTTCAATAAATGCCTTGCTTCTAAACCTTTAAATCCTCGCTAAGCGATCACTTTCTTAGGTGGAATGGTATAAAGCGTACTCACCAGAATAATGTGGTGAGTATATTAAGCAATATACTATTATCTAACGCTATTCTCCCCCGTAAACACTTGCTATAATATTACGTATCTTTGTGCGTAAAAAGCACTTTATATCAAGCTTTATAACAATCGGATCATTACATTAATCCGTTTCTATTAGGTTATTTTCAGAGGTTTATTTTCATGTCGGACACCGAAAACCGCCCAACAAACTTTATTCGTAATATCATTGATGCCGATTTAGATAGTGGTAAGCATATTAATGTGCAAACCCGTTTTCCGCCAGAGCCAAATGGCTTTTTACATATTGGTCATGCAAAATCTATTTGCTTAAATTTTGGCATTGCTCAAGATTATAATGGAAAATGTAATTTACGCTTTGATGATACCAACCCTGAAAAAGAAGATATTGATTACGTTCATGCTATTCAAAAAGATGTCAAGTGGCTAGGCTTTGAGTGGGCAGGGGAGATCAACTATTCTTCTAACTACTTTGATCAATTGCATGGTTTTGCCGTTGAGCTTATCGAAAAAGGTTTAGCGTATGTTTGTTTCCTAAATGCGGAAGAAACACGTGAATACCGCGGTACATTGAATAAGCCAGGTAAAAATAGTCCTTATCGAGATACTTCCGTTGAAGAAAACTTAGCTTTATTTACCAAAATGAAAAATGGTGAGTTTGAAGAAGGTATTTGTGCTTTACGCGCGAAAATTGATATGACTTCAAGCTTTATGTGTCTTCGAGATCCTATTATTTATCGTGTACGTTTTGCTCATCATCACCAAACGGGTGATAAGTGGTGCATTTACCCAATGTATGACTTTACCCATTGTTTATCTGATGCATTAGAAGGTATTACCCATTCAATTTGTACGTTAGAGTTTCAAGATAATCGACGTTTATACGACTGGGTAATAGAACATGTTTCTGTACCAAGCACGCCGCATCAATACGAATTCTCTCGCTTGAATCTTGAATATACTTTGATGAGTAAGCGTAAACTAAATACCTTAGTAGAAGAAAACTTAGTTGATAGCTGGGATGATCCACGTATGCCGACTATTGCTGCTTTTCGTCGTAGAGGTTATACACCTGCGTCAATGCGTGAATTTGCTAAGCGTATTGGTGTCACTAAAATGGAAAACACTATTGAAATGAGTGTTTTAGAAGCATGTATCCGTGAAGATTTAAATGATAATGCGCCACGAGCTATGGCTGTTTTAGACCCTATTAAATTAGTGATTGAAAACTATCCAGCAGATAAGAATGAAGATCTTGTTGTTAAAAATCACCCTAGTGATGATGAGCAAGGCACACGTATTGTGCCATTTTCTAAAGAGCTATATATTGAAGCAGAAGACTTTAGAGAAGAAGCGAACAAAAAATACAAACGTTTAGTTATCGATAAAGCGGTACGTTTACGTGGTGCTTACGTTGTTACTGCAACACGTTGTGATAAAGATGAAGAAGGTAATGTTACCACTGTTTATTGTACATACAATGAAGATACGTTAGGTAAAAACCCAACAGATGGTACTAAACCTAAAGGTGTAATTCATTGGGTTGATGCCAATAAGTCACTTGATGCGACAGTGCGTTTATACGATCGTTTATTTACTGTGCCTAACCCTGCAGCAGAAGACGATTTTAACTCAGTTATTAACCCAGAGTCTCTGGTTACCATTACGGGAGCTAAAGTTGAACCATCACTGGCACAGGCTAAAGCTGAATCTGCATACCAGTTTGAACGCCAAGGTTATTTCTGTTTAGATAACGATATAAAAGAGCCAGGTGCATTAGTCTTTAACCGTACTGTTGGTCTACGTGATACTTGGGCTAAAATAAGTAAATAACAGAACTAAAGAGTAACAAAGGACTGCAAATTTAGTTGTAGTACTTTATCAATAAAAGCCAGTAGTGAGTTATTTAAACTCACAACTGGCTTTTTTTTTGTAATATCTGTTAGTCTTATATAAAAAGGTAAACTCTTTTGATTAAGGCATATCTAATGAATAAACAGTTAGTTGCAATAGTAATAACAAGTATTTTTATGTTGGTTACTTTAGCCGGCTGTCAAGAGGCACCTTCAAAAGATGAAGGCAGCCAAGCCTCTCTGAGCAAAAAAAATCACCCTAATGAAAGTAAAGATAAGTTAAAGCTTAAGCATAAAAAAATAATAGCAAAAAGAGCTACAGCCAGAACTTGGACTGAAATAAAAGCATCAGGATACATTAACGCGGTAAAACTTGATTGGCAGTTAGAGTCTGCATTGCCACGTTCGGGCTCAACAGGGGCTTATCACTCTACTTTATTACAAAGTTTTGCCGATGAACGTGGCTTAAAAATTAATTGGCTGCGAGTAAGTAACTTGGCCGACATGTTTACCAAACTCTCCGCATTTGATGTTGATATTATTCCAAGGCATTTAACAATCACCGTAAAGCGTTTAGCAGAATTTAGTTTTTCGTATCCATTATTGCGTGATAAAGAAGTCGTTATTGCTAAAGCAGGTAAGCATAGCTTTAATGCAAGCGATGTTAATAATATTTCTCTTCCCATCGGCTCTGCTTATGTCGATAGTGTTAATAACCAATTCCCTCATTGGCGAGTTGATATCGTTAAAAATAAAGTAAGCTCACAAGAAGTCGCAGATAGTATTGCTGATGGCTCAATTAAATATGCTGTAATTGATGGTTTTGCTTTAGAAACGTTAAAACAATATCGTGATGATATTCAAAGTGTATTTACCCTGCCTAAAGCTGTCACACTCGCCTGGGCGGTAAATTTAGGTAATGATAGTTTTTTACATGAACTGAATGAATTTATTTCAGTTCACCACGTAATGCAAGTCATAGAGCCGGAACGTACCATTGATTTTAAACAATTAAGAAAAGATAAACTTCCTCTTCGCGTTATAACTAGGAACAGCCCTGAAACATATTTTTTGTGGCGTGGTGAGCTTCTTGGTTTTGAATATGAATTGATGCGTAAGTTTGCCGATATTCACAACGTTAAGTTGGTTATTGTTGTTGCTGATAGCTATGAAGAAATGCTGGAATTATTAGCCGAAGGTAAAGGCGATATTATTGCCGCCGGACTTTCTCGAACAAATGCACGAAAGTCCCAAGTAACTAAGGCGAAGTTAACTACCAGTATTCGTTACAACCGGGTAAAAGAGCAATTAGTGGCTCACCAAGAAAGTTCACCTATAAATGAGTTGGCTGATCTTAAAGGCCGAACGATTACCGTAAGAAAAAGTAGTAGTTTTTGGACAACGGCACAAAGGCTATCGAAAGATTTTGGGGTTAATATTGTTACCGCAAACGAAGATATTGCGACTGAAATTTTAATAAGCCAAGTAGCAGAGAAAGAAATTGATTTAACGATTGCTGATAGTAATCTCATTGCTATTGAAAGTAGCTTTCGTTCAGAAATTATTACGCCACTCACCTTTAAAGAAGATGTACCTTACGCTTACCTAGTTAGGCAAAATAATCCACAGTTACTTGCTTATTTAAATGAATTTGTCAGAAAATATTACCGTGGTACTTTTTATAATGTGGTAAAAAATAAATATTTTTATAATGAAAAATTGCAGGAAAGTCATAAAAAACACCGTATAGTCTCAGGTTCAACCTTATCGCCTTATGATGATATCGTTCGCTCTTATGTACAACCGTATAATTTTGATTGGCGACTAATTGTTTCCCAAATGTATCAAGAGAGCCGATTTGATCCATTAGCGAGTAATTCCACTGGTGCATCAGGTTTAATGCAAATGCTGCCTAGAACAGCAAAAGAGCTTGGTGTAGAAAACTTAAAAGATCCAGAGCAAGCTATCGCTTCAGGCGTACAATACTTAGACTGGACGCGTGATCGATTCTCTAAAGATTTACCTGTTCAAGAGCAAATATTTTTTTCCTTAGCGTCATATAATGCAGGATTTGGGCATGTAAAAGATGCACAACGCTTAGCAAGGCAGCTAGGCCTACGAAGTGATAAGTGGTTTAACAATGTTGAAAAGGCCATGTTATTACTCCAGCGTCGCCACTATTATAAAAAGGCACGTTTTGGTTATGTAAGGGGTCGTGAGCCAGTAAATTACGTACGTGATATTCATCAACGCTATTTGAGTTATATTCGAATTACGGACTATTAATCTTGGCGCATAAAATATCTTTATGAAACTCAAACTATTCACATTTTTCTTGTTCTTTGTTAGCACTATCTTCAGTGTAGATGCACAGGAGATAGAGCCAGTACATTATGCTTATGCTAATTACTTAGGTAGCGGTATATATCGTACAACAGGACAAAATGCTAGCTTGATCAGTATGCCATTTTCTTATGAGCTAGGACTTAAAGACAAGACCAGTTATGGCTTGCGCTTACCAGTTTCAGTTGGATTTTTTGACTTTGAGTTAGCTGACATACCAAACCTTGAGTTACCTGATGAAGTAGGTACTTTCACCTTTACCCCTGGTATTGCTTTTAACTACCAGTACAGTCAGGATTGGCTGATAGAGAGCTACTTTGATATAGGTTATGGCCGGAACCTAACAACAGATAAAGGCGTTACTGTATTATCTACCGGTGTTTCTGCGCTTTATGATTTTGATATAAAAAGGTATGACTCTATTTGGGCAACTAGAGTTTATTATGCTAGTTATGATGGGAATGGCTATGATGCCAATGATTCATATGCAGCGTTACAAATAGGTATAGACACAGGGTTGCCACTACATTATCAAATCTTTGGTTATCAATTTCAACCGAGGATTTTTGCAACGGCTTTTTGGTACTTTAGTGAAGTTGATTTTTTAACGCCGCGAACGCAAAGCTTTGATGAAGAAAAAAATGTAACCCTTACTAATAGCTTAGAATTTGGTTTTACACTGAAATTTTCTAAAACGATAGGTTATTCATGGGCAGGGATTGATCGACTCGGTTTAAGTTATCGGTATAGTAAAAACTTTAGTGCTTTTCGCCTGTTGTTTAGCTTTCCTATTTAGATATTAGATATTAGATATTAGATATTAGATATTTAGCTTTCAAGCTTAAATGAAAGCGTTGAGTGAAAGGGATATAGGCACTAAAAAAGAGGATTGATACTTCTTGTTTAATGCCTAATTAGTTAGCTAAATCCGTAAGGCCTTATCACCGCGAGCCATACCAACACAACCTGAACGAGCTGATTCAATAATTTCAGTTTCATGTTGCAGGGCATCAATAAAAGCATTGAGCTTATCTGAATCGCCAGTTAGTTGAACAGTATAAACTTGTTTTCCTATATCAATAATATTACCGCGAAAAATATCCGTTATACGTTTAACTTCCGTACGGGTTTTATCATTCATAGCACCCACTTTTACTAATAATAGTTCACGTTCTATATGTTTGTTATCGGTAATGTCAGTAATCTTAATGACATCAATCAGCTTATTTACTTGTTTTACAATTTGCTCTAATACTTTGTCATCACCTTTGGTGGCAATGGTCATTCGGGATAAACTGTGATCATTAGTTGGCGCAACGGTTAAGCTTTCAATATTAAAAGCACGCTGAGAAAATAGTCCAACGATACGTGACAATGAACCAGGTTCATTCTCCATTAAAATGGCTAAAATTCTACGCATTATGCTTTTACTCCTTTTTTAAGCCACAATTCATCAATTGCACCCGTTCGAATTTGCATTGGGTAAACATGCTCATTTTCATCAACCATTACATCAACAAAAACTAGTTTATCTTTGATATTAAAAGCTTGAGTTAATTTTTCATCTAACTCATCTAAAGTGTCTATTTGAATACCTACATGACCATAAGCTTCGGCAATTTTTATAAAGTCAGGTAAAGACTCCATATAAGAAGAGGAGTGTCGGCCACCATAAACCATGTCTTGCCACTGTCTTACCATTCCCAGAGAACGGTTATTTAAAGTAACAATAACGACCGGTATGTTATATTGCGAACACGTAGAAAGCTCTTGAATATTCATTTGAATAGAGCCATCGCCAGTGATACAAATAACATGTTTATCTGGAAAAGCGAGTTTAACTCCCATAGCTGCCGGTAAGCCAAACCCCATAGTGCCCAAACCACCAGAGTTGATCCATTGGCGCGGCTTGGCAAACGGGTAATATTGCGCAGCAAACATTTGATGTTGGCCAACATCAGAGCACACGTAAGCTTCGCCCTTGGTTATCTCATACATGGCCTCTACAACACGTTGTGGTTTTATTTTTCCACCTGCCGGTTGCTCATAACTATTACTTTTGACAGCACGCCATAAGTTGATTTGTTGCCACCATTGGCTTAATGCTTTTTCATCAGGAATATAATTAATCTCGTCCAACTCATCAAGCAGCTGCTGCATGACTATTTCAACTAAACCAACTACCGGGATATGGGCATTAATCGTTTTAGATATTGATGTGGGATCTATATCTACATGAATAATAGTGGCATTGGGGCAGAATTTTTCTACATTATTTGTGACCCTGTCATCAAAACGAGCACCCAAAGCTAAGATTACATCAGCATTAGCCATAGTCTTATTGGCTTCAAGGCTACCGTGCATCCCTAACATGCCAACAAACTGTTTATGAGTACCTGAAATTCCGCCAAGTCCCATTAAGGTATTAGTTATAGGGGCCTTAACTGTTTCTACTAGTTTTGTCAGTAACTCCGATGAATTAGAAATTACGATACCGCCACCGGAATAGACGACCAATTTTTTAGCACTAGCAATCGTTTGTGCTGCTTTTTTAATTTGTTTCGGGTGCCCTTTAGTACTTGGGTTGTAAGAGCGCATTTTAATATCGGTTGTGATACTAAATGGTCCCTTATTTTGTGGGATTAAAATGTCTTTAGGTAACTCGACTACAACTGGGCCGGGTCTACCGGTATTAGCCAAATAAAAGGCTTTAGAAATGGCATCAGGAATATCCGCTAGGGTACGACAGTTAAAGCTATGCTTAATAATAGGACGAGTACAACCTACAATATCTGTTTCTTGAAATGCATCATTACCGATGAGTGATGTGGCAACTTGTCCAGCAAGTACCACCATAGGAATTGAGTCCATATAGGCTGTAGCTATGCCCGTTATACAGTTAGTAGCGCCAGGACCAGAAGTTGCCAAAACAACACCTACTTCTCCCGTTGCTCTGGTGTAACCATCAGCCATATGAGTAGCGGCTTGTTCATGACGCACTAAAATGTGTTCAATTTCATCTTGTTGAAATATCGCGTCATATATATCTAAAACAGATCCGCCAGGGTAGCCGAAAATATATTTAACCTTGAGTGCTGATAATGATTTAACTACCATTTCTGCACCAGTAAAAAGCTCTGTTGTCATACCATCACCTTGTTTCTTTTTTAATTTATTTTAATGTAAATATAGTGTTTTTTAAGTTGAAAAATAAGTATTGAGATAATAAAAAACCCTCGGTCTTAAAAAGAGCGAGGGTTTCTTGATGTTGCTGCTTAATATTATTTGCTAAGCACAAGGAATCCCCGCTAGTGATGGAAGCACCACTACGACAAAGAGGACGACATTGAGAACAAAGGTATTAAAAATCATATTAACTTTAGCAAGAATTCAAATATTATAATTACTACTATTTTTAAAGGCTTTCACTGCTTGTGTCAACCTATAAATACATAACGGTGAAAAAAATACCTTTATAATTTATTGTACCGGTTGACTGCTATTTTTTATTCATACTTTTATCTTCTTTGTTACAGTTTATTAGCATTGAAAACAATTTAAATCACTGTTTTATCTGTATTAGTGAAACATTATGATTTATATTAACTGTAACGTTATATCGCAGGCCGAAAGATAGAGAATACAGGTCTTACTACAAAAAATGGAATCAATATGACCCCGATTAAATTATTAATAATTAGTACCTTAATTGCTTTTACAGCAGGTTGTGCTACACATTCAGCTAAAGTAGATTTTGATAGAAATACTGACATTGAAACGATTAACTATAAAACCTTTGCTTGGTTAACCAACGCAAAGATTATGGCGGCACCTGTTGATATTAATCCTGTCATGAAAGAGCGTGTTGATAGCAGCATTGAACAAGCTTTCATCGCTAAAGGTTACAAATTAGTTGATGAGCCAGAAAATGCTGACTTTACTATTTCTTACACTGTCGGTAGCCGTGAAAAAATAAAAGTGAATAGCTATCCTGCAACATACAATAGTGGCTTTGGTTGGGGACGTGGTTATTACGGTGGTCGAGGCTATTATGGCTCTATGACTATGGGTACAGAAACTAGTGTTAGACAATATACTGAAGGCAAATTAGCTATTGATGTTTATGATGTTAAAACTCACCAGCCTGTATGGCACGGTTGGGCAACTAAGCGCATAACCTCTGATGAAAGTGAAAATCCTTTAGCAATGATAAATGAGATAGTGATTAAAGTTGTTAGTGTTTTTTAACTGTTATCCAAATTTTTACTGATATAAAAAACGGCTAAGCCGTTTTTTTTTGCCTAAAATAAAGTAAGCCCAATTTCATTTAATTATTACGCACTTGTAGCTGTAAAAACAATCCACTTCTGTGTTGCTCTCAATCCCCTGAGCTGGCTATTACTCTGGCCACCTTTTTCTCTAACTACAACAAGATCACGAACTTAATGAAAATGGCATAACTTAGTAATATTCTTGTCTTAAAGTTAATTTTTTGTAATCTCTCTAGTATTTCAGCCGTTCTGAATTACACTAATGTTATGGCTTAAACAATGCAATAGACAATGAATGGATAACTTTATTTTTCAAGATGAAGACAACGACGAAGTAGAAACCAACGAACTTCACCGTAAGTCTGATAAGTTTTGGCGGATCTTGGTCATTGACGACGACCAGTCTGTTCATCAAGTCACTAAATTAGTGCTTGCCGATGCTGAAATTGAACATAGATACCTTGATATCGTTTCTGCTTTTTCAAGCCAAGAAGCGAAAGAGATCATGCTAAAAGATGATTCGTTTTGTATGGCGTTTGTTGATGTTGTTATGGAAACGGATCATGCGGGTTTAGAGCTTGTTGAATGGATAAGGAAAGATCTAAAAAATCAATCGATTCGCTTAGTCTTACGAACAGGGCAAGCTGGCTCGGCACCTGAAGCAAAAGTCATTAAAGAGTTCGATATCAATGACTATAAAGAAAAAACTGATTTTACTGCCAACAAGATGATTACCACCGTCTATGCAAGTATACGTGCATATCGTGACATTATGACTATTCAACGTAGTCTAGACGCCTTTAAAAAGCTGATTGAAGCAACCCATGATTTACTGAAAATCAATCAATTAAAGAGCTTTGGCTCAGCAGCACTCAACCATTTATTGTCACTAATGAATGTTGAAAGTTCTGCACTTTATATTGCTAGAGCTCAAACTGATTTCACTCATAAAACGACGAGTTCAATCATTGCTTGTACGGGCAAATATGTTTGTGAGTCTGATTCATTAGAAAGCTCAAATATCGATGAACAAGTCAAAGCGCGTATTCAACAAGTATTCATTGATCAGTCGCATTATCGTGATGAGAGCTGTTTTGTGGGTTATTACCGCGCATCGAATAATTCAGCTTCTGTATTATATATTGAATTTGAAGATGATAATGAGCACTTTAAAGCTAATTTAGCCGAGTTATTTGCTACGAATGTCGCGTTAATTCTTGAAAGCCTAACTAAACAAAAAGAAATCGAAAAAACTCAAAAAGAACTGTTATTTATTGTTGGCGAAGCCGTTGAAGCACGTAGTAAAGAAACGGGGGCTCATGTACGCCGTGTAGCAATTATCTGCGATATGTTAGCAAAAAAATTGGGCTTAGATGAAGATTTTACAGAAGCGATTAGATTAGCTGCCCCCTTACATGATTTAGGTAAAATTGCTATTCCAGAACATATTTTACATAACCCTGGAAAACTAGAGGGGAAGGATTGGGAAATTATGCAATCTCATACTCAAATTGGAGCTGATATTTTAGAAAAATCGACGGTTAGTATTTCTAAACTTGCTGCAAGACTTGCCAATTATCACCATGAAAATTGGGATGGTTCAGGTTACCCCGAAGGCTTAAAGGGAGAAAAAATACCTATTGAGGCACGTATTATGGCTGTAGCTGATGTTTTTGATGCTCTAGGCTCAAAGCGCTGTTATAAAGAACCTTGGTCGGATGAAGAAATAAAGAAATTCTTATTATCAGAAAGAGATAAGAAGTTTGAAGCTAAAATGGTAGATATAATTGTCGATAATTTTGATGAATTTTTACGGATTAGAATCGAATATCCTGATTCAAGTCATTAGTATTGGTAGCATCAAGTGTTTGACAGTTTTTCGACGCTTGCTAAACGAGCAGACTAAAAGCGTTTCTGATTTTAGCGGAACTCTGCATTTTTAGGTAGCTTGGTATATGCGCCGATAATATCGGCCGCTTTAACAATTGCAGAGACACTATCTTGAACGATAATGTCTCTTAATAGTTCCCACAGCTCTTCTGGAAGTGATGTAAAACATCCAAGCTAAAAATGAACTGTGCATCTTTATTCCTAAACAGTAAAACTAACGGCGAACCTTTAGGCTTTTGTACTAGCGTTAACTTGCTTATAACTAGTAAAAAAACTTTTGAGTTTTTCAAGAGCAGGGATCAGTTCATCAATATGAGGTAAAAAAACTAATCGAAAATAGTTCTTTTCTTCAATATTAAAGGCTCGACCATGCACTAATAGTATCTTTTCTTGTTTTAGTAAATCTAAAATCATACGTTCATCATCGGTGATGTTGAATTTTTTATTATCTACTTTAACAAATAGGTACAAAGCACCCATAGCAGGATTACATGATAAACCATCGATATCATTAATCATTTGGTAAGCAATATTTCGTTGTTTAATTAAACGGCCGTCATCACGAATCAATTCATTAATACTTTGGTAGCCACCCAAAGCGGTTTGTATGGCATGTTGGCTTGGTACATTGGCACACATACGCATAGACGATAGTAATGTTATACCTTGTATGTAATCTTCGGCATGTAACTTAGGGCCAGAAATAACCATCCAACCCGATCTGAATCCAGCAATGCGGTAGTTTTTTGATAATCCACCCAGTGTAATGATAAATACATCTGTTGCTAATCTTGCTGTTGGAATATGCTTAGCTTCATCATAAAGAATTTTATCGTAAATTTCGTCACTATAAATGATGAGACCATATTTGCGTGCCAGGTCAATTATTCCTCGCAATACTTCTTCAGAATATACAGCACCCGTTGGATTATTAGGATTGATTAATACAATGGCTTTAGTTTTATTGGTAATTTTACTTTCCATGTCTTCTAAATCTGGAAACCAATGATTCTCATCATCACAGCGATAGTGCACAGGCTTACCACCTGATAATGCTACTGCAGCAGTCCATAAAGGGTAATCAGGAGAAGGTATTAATACTTCATCGCCATTATCAAGCAATGCCTGCATTGCCATAACAATGAGTTCACTTACACCGTTACCAATAAAAATATCATCGACCATGACATCTTTAATGCCTTGCTGTTGAAAATACTGCATAACAGCAACTCTGGCTGAATAAATACCTTGAGATTCAGAGTAGCCCTGTGAGCTAGGTAAGTTATGGATAACATCTTTTAAAATATCATCAGGGGCTTCAAAACCAAATGGGGCAGGGTTGCCAATATTTAACTTAAGAATTTTATGACCTTCATCTTCAAGGCGCTTGGCTTCGGCTGCTATTTGTCCTCTAATATCGTAACAAACATTATCTAATTTAGATGACTTGGTAATCGCTTTCATTCGTTGACAACTTCTTAAGTTAAAATGGGAGAAAAATGACCTTGTCATTGTTGCCAATAATAGGCTGTTTTGAAAGCCTTATTTTGACTTTTTTTAATGATAAATTGTCTGTTTTTATCCTGAAAAGGTATATGGGTGTTAAAGGGATACTTTTAGTGTCAATCATCTGCCTATTAAGTTAAAACAATGTTAAGTTATTCAAGCACTATAGAGTACGCGAGTAGAGTCAGAAATTAAGGATTATAAAATGTATCTTGGTAAATGTTTGTGTGGTGAAGTTCACATTAAGCTGAAGGGAAGTATTAGTGACATCATTCATTGTCACTGTTCTTTGTGTAGAAAAAATAGTGGTACAGCCTTTGCCACGAACGGTTTCATTAATACTGAAGAGTTTGAAATAATCTCAGGAAAAACAAGTTTAAGTACTTTTTCATTTAAGCCTGGCCGAACCAGGTATTTTTGTAGTAAATGTGGCTCACCAGTGTATTCATCTAATGATGATGATCCAACACGTTTAAGAATACGTTTAGGCATTTTGGATAGCGACATCAACGAAAAACCAATGTCACATAATTTCGTTAGCTCTAAAGCAAATTGGGAAGAGCTTGATGCTAACTTACCTCGCTATGATGCATTTGAGCCTAGTCGTTAATATACCCTAGTATTAAATACTGATTGGCAGTGATATAGGTAAGATTGAGATTAGTAAATTTTAAACAAAAAAAAGGGGCATCAGCCCCTTTTTTATTTTACGTTGCAAATTAACAGCTTATGTTGTTACTTTAGTTGAACAAAGACATTACATCATCAATAGCGATTAATGACTTTTCACCGGTAATACGGTTTTTAAGCTCTACCTGTTGGGCATCTAAATTACGTTCACCTATGATAAGCAATAATGGTGTACCCATTAATTCGTGATCTGCAAACATAACACCAGGGCGTTCTTTTCTGTCATCAAACAATACTTCAATGCCAGCTTGAAGTAGTGATTCATATAAAGAATCTGCAGTCTCTTTAACACGTGCAGATTTTGCCATATTCATTGGGACAATCGCTACTTGAAATGGAGCAATTGCTTTAGGCCATTTGATACCGTTTTCATCGTGATTTTGCTCAATAGCAGCAGCAACAATACGAGAAACCCCAATACCGTAACAACCCATAGTTAATGTTTGGTTTTTACCACCTTCATTTAGTACCGAGCAGTTCATCGCTTCTGCATACTTACGACCTAACTGGAAAATATGACCTACTTCGATACCACGTTTTATTTCAATGTTACCTTGACCACATGGGCTTGGATCACCAGCAACAACATTACGGATATCTTGAACGTTGATCTCACCACAATCTCGTTCCCAGTTAACACCGGTAAAAGAGTGGTTATTTTTGTTAGCGCCACAGACAAAATCGCTTAAGTGAGCTGCACTATGATCAACAATTATATCAATAGATAAGCCTTTAGGTCCTAACGAGGTACTATGACAGCCTGCAATAGCCGACACTTGTTCATCAGTTGCATAGGTTAACGGTGAAGCAATTCCGGCTAAGTTCTCAACTTTTATTTCATTAAGTTGATGATCGCCACGAAGCACTAGTGCAACGATTTTCTCTGCTTGACCTCCTGCCGATGCGCCAACAACTAATAGTGTTTTAACAGTGTTTTTTAAATCTAATTCTTGAGTTTTGATTAAACGCTCAAGCTTCAACTCTACTGTCTCAATATCTTGAGTCGGCTCACTGCGTTCGCCTGTTGGTGCTAAAGCTTGTGCTTTTTCAATGTTGGCTGCAAAATCACTTGCATCACTAAAAGCAATATCATCTTCGCCTGAGTCAGCAAGTACATGAAATTCATGTGATTTTTCACCACCAATAGAACCTGTATCAGCAAGGACTGGTCTGAAGTTCAACTCTAAACGCTCAAAGATACGGCAGTAAGTATCAAACATTATTTGATAGGTTTTTTCTAAACATTGGTCTTCTAAATGAAAAGAATATGCATCTTTCATTAAGAATTCACGACCACGCATCACGCCAAAGCGAGGGCGAATTTCATCACGAAATTTGTTTTGAATTTGAAAAACATTCAAAGGTAATTGCTTGTAGCTGCTCAATTCATTAGCGACTAGTTTTGTCACTACTTCTTCATGAGTTGGTCCTAAAACAAAGTCACGCTTATGGCGATCGCTTATACGCAATAACTCTGGACCATAATCGGCTAGTCTGCCTGATTCTTCCCATAAGTCAGCAGGTTGTACCATTGGCATTAATATTTCATTACCACCAGCACGCTGCATTTCTTCACGGACAATGTTTTCAACTTTTTTCAAAACGCGTAAACCGGTTGGTAGCCAAGTATATAAACCTGAGGCAAGGTTACGAACAAGACCTGCTCGTAACATCAACTGATGGCTGATTACTTCTGCGCTAGCAGGGGTTTCTTTAAGAGTAGACAGTAAATATTGACTGGTACGCATTGCAAAGGTTTCCGTAAAATAGGGATAAATATAATTGGCGGTATTCTATCAGGGGGTTAGCTTATGAAAAAGTAATAAATGTAATATTTCTGTCTTAGTTACATAAAAAATAAGCAAGTGATGATATATGCAGTTATCGGGTCATTTTCTTTACAAATAACAGTCCCTATTTAACAGGGTGACTACACGGACCAAAGTATCTTGCTTTAATTCGCTTGGTGCCTTATATTCAAGGGGTTAGGGCAGTTGTACCTATTCAATTCTATTCACGGTTACTACCCCGTATTCAGTTGAAGACAGCAAAAGTGTGTACCTAAGTGTGTACCAAATTTTTATCAGGTGAAAACAATATATGGCTCTGTCAGACTTAAAGTTGAAGAAAATCACTCAAGGAAAGGGCCTATATAAAGGTGATACAGAATTGCCTGATGGACATGGATTGAGTGTTCGTATTTCTGATAAAAGAAAAGTGGTTTTTCAATTCAGGTACCGGGTTAAAGATATTGATTCAGATAAGTTAAAAGCCAAGCGAATTAAGTTGGGCGACTATCCTGTTATGAGTATAAAAAGTGCTCGGGGAGAATTATCTCGCTGCAAAGAACTACTTGAAAAAGGGATTGACCCTGCAATTCAGAAGAGGGTGGATAAAGCTAAAAACCAAAGCGCTATCTTCATGCAAACGTGTATTGATCACTTTATTGAGCGATACGTAAGAATAAAGCGTAAAAACCCTGCTGAAATAGAAAACTTATTTGCCAACCATGTATCGCCAGTTCTTGGTGATCTACCTGCAGATTCTGTAGTGCTTGCTCATTGGTTACCTATTTTTGATAAGCTTGTAGATAAAGGCCACTCAGTACAGGCTGGTAATGTACTGGTTAAGTCAAAGCAAATGCTAAAATTTTGTAAGCAACGTGGAATGATTGAAAACAATGTGCTGACGGATGTAGCTATTAATGATGTAGGTGCCAAAAGCCAAAAAGGCGAAAGGATCTTGAGCGACATTGAACTTGGTAAATTTTGGCGTTTGTTGAATAACATGCCTTCAGTTGCCAAAATGTCGCCCGTTATGATTAATGCTGCTCGTTTATTACTTATATTTGGCTGTCGTTCGAGTGAGTTGAGATTATCTAAAGCGAGTGAGTGGGATTTTAAGGAAATGACTTGGACTGCGCCAAAGCACAATACTAAGCATGGTAGCGATGTTATACGACCAATACCGGTTAAGGCGCTACCGTTTATTAAACAAATTTTTCAATTATCAAAAACCGATATCCTTTTCCCTCCTGTAAAATTGAGCTCAAAATCAGAATATGTTTCTAGGCAATCATTCACAAAGCTGACTGATTACTTAAATGATTACATTGAAATACCTGAATTTGACACCCATGATTTAAGGCGAACTTTTAGTACTAAATTGAGCGAATTGAACACTGAGCCTTATGTCGTTGAAATGATGCTCGGTCATAAATTGGGCGGCGTTTTTGAAACATATAACAAACATTCTTTTATTGAGCAAAAACGCGTTGCCATTGATAAGTGGGTTGATAGATTAGACTTGCTTTCGCAAGACAACGACAATGTTGTCTTGCTTTCATCGGCGGTTGGCTAATACAACATTGTTCCTCTCCCTAAAAAGACTTAAGAACAAATACCAAGTAAATAAAGTATTAATAAGTTTATAAATATATGAAACTATGTGATATTAATTCGAATTAAATCAAGTTTAAATTTAGGGATGAAATGATTAAAACAATTAGTATCCGGCTGACTTTAATAGCCATTACAGTAACTCTATCCGCATGCAGTACACAGATAAGACCGCTGAAATTAGGTATACCAGTGGAGCCTGAAGTAATTCCCGGAAAGGTTTTCGTTTCAACTAAATCGGTGGCTAATGTTGGCGATGTTATGCTCACTGCAGGGGAATACTTAAAAGAGGCTTCTTCTCTAAAGCTTGAAACGTTCCATGTCAAAGATAGTTCTACAACAAGTGTGAAGCACAAAATGAAAACGTTTGAATTCACCATTCCAGATGGAGACTATCGCTTACACAGTAGGATTACTGAAGGTAGTTACTATTCTGCACCAGTAGCTTTTTCTGGTTTAAATGGAACTAGGATTGGGTATGGAGGGCTATTCGTACCACGTGAAAAATCCGTAGCTACAGAGATTTATTGGAATTGGATCCCTGACTCATTGAGAGGTTACCAAGCGAAACTGACATCACAGATTAGTGGAAATACTAGGGAATCAATCGCTCACTTAAACGATCAGGAAATTTCTGGTCCGCGTGCGACATTGACATATGTTGGTGTAGCAGCTGGACAAATTCGTTTCGCCTATAAAGAATTTACTGAACAAGGTCTAGCTCTACCGGCTTTCACTCAAGAGGTAATTCTGGATTATAAGCTAGGAGGCACTTATGCATATAAAAATGCGAAATTTATCGTTGAAAACGCCGATTCTACTCAAATTAGTTTTACTTTACTTCAACCTTTATAAACTTCATTGATTTAAATTTTAGCGCACACCTAATTTAAGTGTGCGCTTTTTCATTATCACTATGGTTATCTGCGGTTGGCTAAAAGCCATGTCATTACTTCAGTTTCAAGATATACATTTTTACCTAACCATATTGCTTTAGGGAAAGGGTTTATGTCTTGATCTCTGTAACGCCAAAGTGTTGCTTGAGAAATCTTTAACAACGCGATGATCTCTTTTGTATCAAAATAAACTAGTTTTGTTAAATCGATTGCTGCACTCATTATACTGCTCCAAACATAGCTAGATGCCATAGATTCACTTTAGATTTTTTGCGGCCGTTTACGGCTACAACCTCAACCTTTCTACCAGGTAACGATGTTTCATTAGTCTGGTACTTTTTACCTTTTCGGATGTTACACAATAAACCACTGGCTTCTTGGGCTGATATATTTGTTTCACTAGCCAGTTTAGCGGCAGTGTAAAAGCCACCATGGCTGTGCATATGTTCAGCTGCTTCATTAGTTAACATTACGCAACTTCCTTGTTTTGCTCATCTAAAATCATTTGACCAAGTTCTCTTAACGCAGCTCGAGAAACGATATCGTCGATAGGTTTGTCCTTATATGAAGGATCAAATATTACTACTGCCATACCCCCGCGGCTTGAACTAGGTTCGCTACCTTCAGGATCTTGTTTGTACCATTCAGGCACGTCAAAACTTACTCGACCGTTTACTAGTTTATAAACAGCACTAGCTGGGTATTCAGCTAATCGATGAGGAAACCAATCAGCTTCTATATTATTTGGCACGAAGAAAACCGAATGAAAGCCTAACTTCATTTCCATATAAGCTTTTTTCATAATTTCACTTAAGCCGGTGCATGTTGAACCATCAGCAAGTTTGCCAGTATGAGGTTTGCTAAAAGGAGGGTTAGCAAAACCTATCGGTGCAACACCTTGCTCTTTACAGTATTTCCCCCAATCTTGCTGCAGTGCATTTTCTTTCGCAGTAAAGAACAATGGTGCTTTGCTGTTAATGGTCCCATCAGTAAATAAGTCGATAGAGAAACTTTTGGCAGGGCAAAACATTTGTTGAATTCCCATGAATTCACGATCAGGTGTGCGCCATTCATCTTGCACATCTTTTGCTGAGTGCAAACGTTTCAATTTAGCGTTAAGTAATTGTTGAATATAATCAGCCATGGTCCTACCTTAGTTCTGCATAGCGATTGATTTAACATCGCTATCGGTTAATGTCCAATTTTGAGATTTAAAGCGTCTTAGTAATTGACCACAATGAGAAAGTGTTGTTTTTTTAGGGCGTAAGCCACCTTTAGGAGCTGGTGCAAGCTCTGCTTCACCATCATTGTTAAGTAGTACTAAACTGCTGCGGCCTGTTGCATGCATATAAAGAAGTGGCACTTGACCAGGTTCATAACCTTCAATATCACCTAATTCATGCGGGAATAAGCAAATGTAGTCTTGGCCATCACGGTGTAACTGTGTGATGTCTGATACTGCTAGCTTATGAGCTAGGTCCATCACTTCTTTTTTAAACGTTTTAACTTCATTATTTGCAGTGACAAGGTTTTTCTTATGCTGGTCTGTAACACCTTTTTCTTTAAGTAAACGCGCTTGGAAGTCTTTAATTTTCTCGCGAATTTTTTTAGGGCTGTTGGCGATTTCTTTATAAGCTTTCAACTGGACACCCAGATCCTTTACTTTGTTTTTGGCTTGAGTTGTTTCTCGCTGCTCTTGCTCGATGCGCTGATTGATTTTTTCTGCGTTAAGTAAAACCACGTCTTTTTGCTTTGCGAGCGTTTTAAACCGTTCTTCAAATTCTGCCACCGTATTTTTTAATTGCTGATTTTCACTTACTACGCCATCCACTCGAGTAGTTAAGTTGTTTACTTGAAGTTTCAAAAAAGTATTTTCTTTTTCGATAGCTACAGTGTGTTTTACCAACTGCTCTACTTCTTCATTATCAGCATGGAAAGCAGTTAATAACTGTTCCATTGCAACATCAAGAGGTAAAGCATTAGGCATTATTGGTTGTTCTGCTAATTGAGTATTCATATCTTCCACCAAAGATTTATGGCGCCATCAACGACAGCGCTAATTTATTATTAAGTTACGCTGCTTGTAAAACTTCTCTGGCACCATTACTACCAGGCTCAGATACAACATCATTATTTTCAAGTTGCTCTACTAAACGAGCTGCTCGGTTGTAACCAATACGAAACTTTCTTTGAATGCTTGAAACTGACACTCTTTGTGTTTCAATGACAAACCCAACAGCTTCATCATAGAGAAAATCATTTTCTTCGTCGGGTTCGATAGGTTTCAACTTAACCTCTGCTTTTGAACCATCAAGGTAATCAGTATTTTTTAGACTGAATTCACCTAACAATTCATTAATAAATCGATTTAATTCACCGGCCATCAATATAAAATCAGCATCTAGTTTCGCCACTACATCATCACTGTCGATATCATCGTTTTGCTCATGAATCACATCGAAGAACTTAAGGCGCTTAATTGATAAATCATCACCAAGTACAAAGGACAATGATTCATCCCACTCAAGGGCAATTTTGGTAACGTATTTATCTGCATCCAAATGCGCTTTAACTTCTTCACTGGCTAAATCTTGATTCTTAACTCTGGCAATAGCACCATCATCACCAAGCGCGTGAAACTCTGCTTCCATACCTAACTTGAACTTATTGCCAATAGAACCATTAGTTAACCAATCAGTCATGGTTTCATCTACAGTCACATCAGGATCAAAGCTTGTTACGGGTAAAGTACCGAGTGTTTTGCGAAGTAGGGCCAGTAAATCTTCAGCTTTTCCACGAGTACTTGAGTTAACAACGATAATATTATTCTCAGGGCAAATGTAAGCGTGAGTATCAGTTACGCGAGAAAATGCGCGAGGTAACAATTCAAAAATAATGTCTTCTTTAAATTGTTCTCTCTCTCTTTTGGTAGCTCCGCGGCCCTGTTCTACTTCAAGCAGCTCAACTTTTACTTCAACCATATCCTTGATAACCGGAGCAGGGAGCATCTTCTCTTCTTTGCGAGCACAAACTAATAAATTGCCATTGCCTTGATGAACAATCGAATGACCATGTTTACCAAGCGCATTAGTCCAGCCAAAATGGGATATTTCAGTTGAACCACAAGGCGTAAATAAATATTCAGCTAAATGCTGTTCTAGCTGTTCTTGAGTCCAAGTGAAAGGACGGGTTAAAGCGAAAATATATAAATTGTTAAACCACATAGTTGTTACCTTTTTTGTATTTAATTAAATCGGCGACTTGCGCAGAGTAAAACGCAAATCACCTGGTGGATGTTACTTAGGTAAATCTGGCCATTTACCGCCATTTTCTAAAATTGCTTGGATAGAAGCTTCTTTATTTTCATGAGAAAACAATCCCCAATAGCGCTTTTTAATTGGCTTTTTATGGCGATTACCTTTCATCCCTAAATCAAGCGCTTGAACAAAAGCAAATAACTGTCCTTGGCTACGACATAGCTCTAGCTCGCAATCAGGGTGATTGTCATCAAATGTTAAGTTGTTTATAGATAGTTCCATTGTTCTGCCCCTAAAGTGAAAATATAAAGATTAAGCCGTTAACGCTGCCGGCTGCAGCGACAACTTTAAAAGTTTGTTATGATCACAAATCACTTTTCTTGCTGCCAAAATAGCTTGCTTGAATTGCTGAGCAGATGAACTACAATCCCAGTCGATTCGCTTATTCATTACAACAACACCATAACTATCGTCAGATGCCATTTTATGGATGGTTACCACTGAATGACGCGCTTCACCACCAAGGTGACTTATGCCAATGGCCAATCCTTTTGATGTACAATCAGCTAAATTGTTTAGCTCACAACGCGCCACCGACAATGAACAACGCTCTAGATTTTTTGGGATAAAATGCTTAGGCATCGTTTGAATTCCTTTTGTGTTGGTACTTACAGCGTTTTCTAATCTCTTGTTAAGTCTGTTCATTATTGCTCCCTCGTTTATCATTGTGATCAACTGAAATGACACTGCCATTTACTGCTTTTTACTGCCATCGTTGCTTTTATAACCTTTCGGAACGGCTGCCCATGGTAAGTGAACGCACATTCCTATATAAATCACTTGTGCAATTTTCGTTTCTCTCGCTTACATAACATATATATCCATATGTAGAATATAATCTATATGTAGAGTATATATCCCATTCCTTTAAAGTCAACAGATATGTAGAATATATAAGATTTATTTGTTTGTGCTATTTTTTAATTAGTTAAAATCAATTAGTTGTCTGCTATGGGGAATGAGGGGCTCAGGATGTGATTGTGTGCTACGTACAGTATTACTGATCTTATTTTTTGTAACGTAGGTGATGCCCTACATACAAATAGTTACCCTTAGTGTAATAAACTCTAGGTGACTTCATCATTTTAATATATAAATTGATCTTGATAATATATATGTAGAATATATTAGATCATCATTGACAATAATCAATTATATAGGCACTATTTAGCCCTCGATTAACAAAGACAACACTTTATATAAGGATAATGTTATGCCAGGTCAAGGTAACGGAGATGATAAAGACCAAGAAACAGGTGAAACTACTGAAAAGTAGCTTTTAATTTTCTTGAGTAATGGGCCGCATTTAGTTGCGGCTCTTTTTAGGAGTTATTATGGGTGAATGCTCTTTTGAACCCCACCTGCAAATATTACTGAATCGCTATATCTTAATTTCGATAGTGTTAATAGGCTTTAGCTTTACATTAAAAAATAAGAAAGCCACTTGGTTAGCCTTAATTACAGCCATTTCTTTCTGGGTAGGCTATACGCTGCAATGTGATTTCAAAGTAAATGATCCTGAGCGTATATGGCGATATGCTTTTTGGGTGGGATTAGATACAATATATTTATTGATTTTGTTTGGCTTATACAAATTCAAGCGAATAGAAGAATGGCAGTTTGGTGCAATATGCTGCTTGCAAGTTTTTAGTTTTTTTGTACAACTTATACGTTTACCAGATGCACATAAGTTTAATTATTTTTATACAGATTCTTTTTATGCGTTGGCACTGAATTTGTACAATATACTGATTATTATTGTGGTCGCTTTGCCTACAATAATGACAATCATCGGAAAAATAAAGGAATATAAAGATGGAAGATATGTACGTCGCAATGGGTCTGATCACGGCATGTTTGATGCTCGCTATTAAGTTTGGGCATACAGTTTTAGTTACCCTTAAAGCCAGGTACGTTGCGCAAGGCTCAATAAATGCACTTAACCTACTAAATGAAGATCAAATGATTGATGTAATCACTGACCCCAAAAGACAAGCAGTAGCGAGATTGTCATACAAGATCAAAAGAGATAGGTTGTTATCTAAATCTAAGATTGCAATCGCGAATGCGGTTGCAGAGTCGAGGTAATAAATTTTATTTAAGTTTTTTACTTATCAATTTCATAATCTCAATATTCATTCTGTCTTCTTGATTATTCAATAAAGAACTATAGGCGAGAGCTGTTGCTTTTGCCTTAAACTCTTCATCTTCAATGCCCGTTTCTCTACATACTGTATTCGCATAAACAATTGCTTTAGTGAGTGTTGGTAAATCAATATCACTGCTAACAGATAAAAATGCACCTTCGTCGTTAAATCCTAACGGGTGCAGTAGTTGCCAAGGAGAAACTTCGAGCCCTTCGGCTAAATCATGTAATTTATTCAGCGTTACATTTACACCATCACTATCCTCTCGAACAAGAGAAGCCGTATATGATCTATCCAGCCCACCAGTTTCAGTTTGAGTTAATTCAGATAATGTTTTAGCGTTTGCAATCCCTTTCGCCTTCATTAGCGATATAACATTAAGAGATAGAAGTTTTTTAATGTTCACGCGTTCTCCTTATATAAAAACCGAATATGTCTTTTTTCATTATAGTACATAAGGTAGAAGATAATCCACACTTATTAGTAGAGCAAATACTTTGTAATTGCTTTCATTTACCCAACAACAATCACTTATATGGATAAAGTCCACTTTCACTATAAAAAACAATTGATGTTAAATTCCTTATGATCTAATATATTCTACATAATTGTAGGGGATAAAAGTTAGCATGAAAGATTACAGTAAAAATGCAGAAGACTATCTTGCAGAACAAGTGCAAGTCAGAGGTAATATTCCAGCTATTGCTAAGGCGATCGATTTGCCTAAAGCGTGGTTATATAAAGTTGCCCAAGGAAAGATCCCTAACCCTCAAGTTAACCGAGTAATGAAAGTACTTGCCCATAAAGAATCTCAAGAAAAGATATTGGCTTCCAACAAAAGTGAGACAAGATAATGCGATTAACAATGCAAGAAAACACTGTATTAAAAGCTATTGCTACATGCCACCCAGTTAAATCTAGTTTTGCAAAGTTGACTAAAGAAACTGGTATGGCACGAAACGAAATTGAGGAAGTTGTTACTGGCCTTAAGAAAATTGGGTTTGTTAACGTTACGCCAGGTAATGAAGTTTATTTTATGGAGGATGGCCGTAATCACCTTGGAATTACTAGTGTTCCTACGGCAAAAAGCGCTCAGGACAAAGAAGAGCGTAAACCTGTTGTTCCTGCGTTACTGACTTCTGCACTTGTTGCAAGAAAGCCGGTAGTTAAACAAAAGGTTGCTCGATTAAGTGAGTCAACAATCGAAACTCAGCAGAATGGCGTATTAACTTCTATTGACGAACTGGCCATAAAGTTAAATAAGCCGGTTATCAAAATTACTGATTGTGATTTGAAAGGCCAAGCCTTAGCGAGATTAGCTGATCTTATGTCTGAAGATATCGCAGAGCTATTGCTTGATATTAAAGCCGACTTAGAGCGAGCTGCTGCGTGATTTTGTTTTTGAATAAAAAATCGCGTTAAGGATGACGCGTAGCTTTGCTGCAAGTTCATGACGTTTGATGATTGAACGAACGTAAACGCAGTATCAATCAAGGTGTAAGGAATAGGGGATTTATCCCCTAAACCCTACAGGCATAAAAAAACCGCTTAATCCCTGAGAAAGATTACAAAGCGGTTCAATTACAACGGAGTCAGTATGACAAGTTCAGCAGAAATAATCAACTTTCCAGAACAAGAACAATTTCAGGAGCGCGAGTACGTGAAAGCAGACACTGATAACGGTTACTATCGCGTGGCTAACGAACTCGGTTTGGCTTTATGTAAAACGCAATTAAGCGACCGTGAAGGACGTTTAGTACAAGCAGTAATGATGAAGACCTTTGGTTTTAATAAATCGATGGATTGGATTTGTAACGGCCAATTAAATGATATTACGGGCATTAAACAAACCCATATATCAGACATTAAAAAAGGCTTGGTTGCTCGAGGCATATTACTGGTTGAGGGTAAAAAAGTTGGTCTTAATCCTGTGGTTTCTGATTGGGTATATTGCAAGAATCAGCCAATCACCCCTAAACAGGGTAAAACAAAAGCACCCCTGAACAGGGTAGCAACCACCCCTGAACAGGGTAGACCCACCCCTAAACAGGGTAAAAAAACACCCCGAACAGGGAACCACAATAAACAAGACACTATAACAAAAAACAATATTACAAAAGACAGTAAGTTTTCAGTTGAACTTCCTCAGTGGTTACCAGTTGAACTTTGGAATGAATTTGTGTTGATGCGTAAGACCATTAAAAAACCTTTAACTGAGAATGCTGCAAAACGAATGATCACCAAGCTAATCAAGTTTACCAATAAAGGTTTTGATGCAGCAGCTCAGTTAACCAACTCGATTGATAATTGTTATTCAGACGTTTATGAGCCTAAAAACTTTCAGGCTAAACCATCCAAAGCAAAAAACACTGCCGAAAATTTTGCCGAAAAAGATTATGGTGAAACCGTTGTACCTGAGTGGATGCAGAACGAGCAAGGAGTTCAATCATGAAAAACATTACTGACCTCGCGAATGCAGTAGCTGTTGATGGAAGCTGTGAAGAACACGGTGCTTGGAGTTATCGATTACCGCCATTTTTAGCCAAGCGTGGTGGGCAATGTCCAGATTGCGTTGAAGCCCAAAAGCAAACAGAACTCACAGCATTGAATGACAAGCAAACTCAAGAGTGTATTGAGCAAAAGCAAGATGCTATCCGTCATCAATTCTCTAAGGCTGCTATCCCTAAACGCTTTTTAAACCGCACGTTTGATAATTATGAAGTGACGAGTCAACAGCAACAACTAGCCTTAAAAATTGCTAGACAATATGCCAGTCACTTTGTAGAACGTTTAGAAAATGGTGGTGGTTTAATTCTTCAAGGGGTACCAGGAACAGGTAAAACACATTTAGCTTGTGCTATTGCTAATCAAGTCATTACCCATGGTTCATCAGCTCGCTTCACTACGGTAATGCAACTTGTTAGGGCGATTAGAGCTACGTGGAAAAGAGATTCGGAGCAATCTGAGGATCAAGTGCTTCAGTCGCTTATTGATTATGACTTATTGATCATTGATGAAATAGGCGTTCAGTATGAAACAGAATCGGAAAAATTGATTTTGTTTGATGTGCTCAATGGCCGTTATGAAAACGAGAAACCTACCATCTTGCTAACGAACTTGGTTGGCCAAGAGCTAAACACCTGTATAGGTGAACGCAACGTTGACCGAATTCAAGAAGGTGGTGGTACCACTATTTCTTTCACCTGGGGAAGTTATAGAGCAAATGTTTATCAAAACGATGCTTTAAAGAGTGTGTCGTGTGCAGAGATTGCCGCTCAAAATATTAAGGGAGTAGCTTAGTTGCCTCTATTGAATGAAAAAATAACCGATAAGCTTATTTCTTCACATTTGGCTTTGCCAACAGTGACAAGAGTACGTGATACGTTGAACCCGCTAATACAAATACGGTTTGGTACTAAGCGAACTCAGGGTAAGTGGTACCTTCACCATCGTAACAGTTGGATAAAAGTAGCACTGTGGCCAGAGGTTAAGACTGCAGACATCAGACGTAACTTTAGTGTGTTAATTGAAAAGGTCCGTAATAAGCAGGAGATCATAGTAAGTACTGATTGTTTGCTAACAGTCGGTGATGTATTAACTTGGTATGACGAGCGCATGCAAGACCATGCTAACTTAAGTGATCAGCGTAAGAAGGATATTGCTAGCGGTATTAAATGCCACTTATTACCTTGCTTAGAAAAAGTAGACTTAGATGATATCAATAAATCATTGCTTGATAAGTTACTTATATGGCCCTCACAGAAGAAATTGGCAAAGAGTTCGGTAACTAAAATATTCCATACATTGAAAGCGGCTTTTAGTTCTGCGTTTGATTTGGATTTAATGCCAAACAACCCTATAGCCGGTATAAAAATTTCTGACTTTGGTGATTTTTCTAGTGATAGAAAAGAGCCTCGAGTGTTTCCGTATATGGTCCAAGCATTACTTGATGAAATGGCAGAGCAAACACTGATATTGAAAACCCTTTGTATGTTGGTTTTAACCTTAGGTACTCGCATTGGGGAAACCCGTAAAGCTAAATGGCATAACTTCAATTTAGGCCAAGATCCTGTTTGGATTATTCCTCAGCAGGACACTAAAACCAGTAAAACCCACACTATCCATTTACCTGTTGATGTTGTTGCCATGTTAAAGCAGTGGCGTGAGTATCAAGTTTCGTGTCGATATAAAGGTAAATTTTTATTCCCTAACTTCGCTGGTAAAGATTGCTTAAGCAGTAATGATGCTTTGTCGATGGTTCATGCTTTCAGTAGTGGAGAATGGTCGAGCCATGACTTACGCAAGTGTGCTAGAACATGCTGGCAAGAGCAGGGTGTTGATTCAATGGTTGGTGAAATTATGCTTAATCATGATGTTGGTAAGGTTGCAGAGGCATATATAGGTAGAGCATTTATTTTGAGACTTGAGGCATTAGAGCAACATTGCTCATGGTTAAAAATGCAGAAAAACAATTGCTTTGTAATCAGTCCAGTTTCAGTCCAACGCACTAGTGAGATTTTAGCAAAAGATAGCTGTGGTGTGGTTTAGCGTGACGTTTAGATGTATCTGTATGTGGAATATTTTAATTAATAAAAAAGGCTCTGATATGACTAATTTTATGCATTATGACGAACAGCGTGAAGCCGATTTAGATAAACAAAAAGTGCAACAAGTACCTGGCGAATGTAAGGGAATTTCTTAGTGATACCACAAGGTGGAATAATCATAAAAGCGGCTAGAAAAGCTAGGGGCATGACACAAACCTATGTAGCCGATAGTCATGGCGTTGATGTTGATACTATCAGCCGATGGGAACGATTAAAAACATCAGTCCCATTCGATGATGCTATTTGGATCATAACTGATATTTTTAAAATGTCTCTTAACGAAGCTATGGAGCTAGCCACCAATGAGAACAATTAAAGACGTTCAAAGTGAGTTAAAGCAATGGGGTAATTTCTGGGCTCGCCAAGAAGAGGGGCAAGGATTTTCTAGTAAATCTAACGCTCAATCCGTAAAGGAAGCTTGTGAGGTTGGTTGCGCCAGCTCAAGTACATTGCATTTATTTAGCCATTCGGCAGATAATATTCATGTTCCTCATAATATTGAAGTTATCGATAATATTTTGGAATGTTTAACCCCTCAATGTAAAACAGCTATTCGGCAGCGTTATATCAATAAAGGGAAGGTATTATATTTTCCAGATAAAAAAGCCTTTCTTTTTTGGGTAGGAAAAGCTGAAAGAGAATTGCTTTAGCTGATCCTTACCGGGCTTCTGAGTTTGCCCTTAGTTTTTCTTTCAGTAGCCTTAGCTTCCATTTGTCTACGAGCTTTTCAAGGTTAATGTATGTGTTTGGGGAGTCTACTTGAGCATGCTTTACAAACAAGCAGCATTTTTTGAATTGCCCAACCACAATGCCTGATAGACACTCAAATAATAAGTCTTCATCTAAATCGTCCTTAGTTATCCCTGCAGCTAAAAACTCAAAATAGTTCAGTAAGTACCTAGCTGCATGCAAACCATCAACGAACATCGCATCCTTAGATGTGTCAGTGCAACTTGTGTTTAGCAATTTATAATATTTTTCTGTTTCCTGAATATATTTTAAGTGCTCTTTTTTAATTGGTGATGAGGCAGGGAAGCATTTAGTGAAGTTTTTAACTTGAAGCTGATATTCGGTACTTACTCTTGATTGCATTAATAAACTTAGAGTATGAGTTTTTCTGTGACTTTTATTTGATAATTGTACATGTATAACCCAGCCTAGGGCTGCAGAACATGCAGAGAAAACTGAAATAACAACCAAGTAGGGTCCTGTGGTTACAATTGTGGCATTAACGGAGTAATTGTATAGACAAAAAGAAGAAGCTATAAGGAATGCAACAATTGCTGAAACGCCATACCAAACTTGGTAAGAAAATGCTTTTTTGGAATGGCCAAACCTGTAAAGCACAGGGATCATCCCTACATTTATAAGGAAGAATATTGCCGCCCAGAAAAAAGGGTAGAATTTATTATAAGATTCGCTGTAATCGCCAATATGATGCACAAAAGAGACAATCATGATGACTATAGCGAGTGTTAAAACAAGCACATTGGTCAGTTTAAATTGCGCCTTGAAACCATCCTCTTTCATTGTAAACGTCCTTTTTTAAGCAATAAAAAACCCCTTATGAAATAGGGGTTTGTTGGGTTTTCATTTTTGAGTATAAATTAACCACATCCGCTTCCGTGCATTAGTATAATTGATTTTTTCATAATTTTTCACCCTGTATTATTGTTGCCTTCTTTGAGTATAGTCGGCAATTTAAGAAATTTCTTGAGCATATTGTTTCGAGTCAGTTATTTTCTTGTTGTGATAAAAGTAAAATAAAAGAGCAAATGCTTCAATAAAGCTATTGAACCATGTTACATGAAACTGCGCAATGCTTTTACACATCAATTTGTATGTATTTGTTACTGTATGAAGTGGTGTATATTGTCATTAAGCACAACATATTGTTGTTTTTATGGTGATTTCATAAATTAAGCACATTATGTAGTAATCAGCCTAAATTTTCAGTGTTTATATATAAATTTATTAACTTATTACATAACTCGGCATATATGCGGTTTTTATTCCCCATAAAAAGCGTATGATTTTGCTATTGTTGTTAAAGCCCCGCCAGAAATGTTGGGGCTTTTTTCATCTGTAGCGAGCAGCACTATTAATATGTGCCAAGAGTTTGGTGTGGCAAGCCATTAATACATCAGTTAGCCATCTTACATACATGTTTTGCCCTGTCATTTGATAGGGCTTTTTTATATCTGAGACTAAATTATGCCTAAGTTCGGAAACGCTTCTACTACAAGGCTGGCAACTTGTCATATAGACCTACAGCTCATATTTAATGAGGTTTGTAAAACTGTAAATTGCTCTATCTTCTGTGGTTACCGAGCAAAAGAATCGCAAGAGAAAGCTTTCATTGCTGGTTTATCTCAAGTTCAATTTCCAAACTCAAAGCACAACAATTTTCCGTCTATGGCTGTAGATGCAGGTCCATACTTTCCAGAATTAAAGAATACGGATTGGGATGATGCCATAGCGTTTGCTTCATTTCATGGTTATGTAAAACGTGTTGCAGAAGAGCTGTTAAAGGCAGGCCGCATTAGTCATACCATACGTTGGGGTGGTGATTGGGATTCAGACGGCAGAACTTCAGATGAAACCTTTAAAGACTTACCTCATTTTGAATTGGTGAAAGTATGAACTTACTGAACATATTAGGAAAGGTTGGCAGTTCAATACTCGCTGATGTTATACCAGGTGGCAATGCTATTTTAAAAATGGTGAATGGGTTTTTACCTAGTGAGGGTAAGCTATCAGAAAAATCAACCGGTGCAGATATTCAAGATGCAATATCTCAGTTGCCGGCTAACTTTCAAGTTGAAGTATTAAGCAAAGAGTTTGATGTTGAAATAACGTCGATACAGGAACACACCAAAGTAATAGCCGCATTAGGTGAAGTAGATAAAACAGGCAACTCAACAAGACCATTTATTGCTTTGATGATGGCGTGGGTTGTTTCGTTCGCTATCGTTGGTTTGATTATCATGCTAGGTATTGCGATTAATGAAAAAGATTCAGAGTCAGTTATCGCTATCGGCAATAACTGGCCTTTAGTTACTGCGTTGTTAGGTATTCCATCCGGCTTACTAAATTCATACTTTGGTAAGCGTACTAAAGAAAAGCAGCAAAAGTATCAAGCCATATCAAATGCAGAGCCTAAATCAGTACTCACTGACTTAATGAGTCTATGGAAATCGAAATAATGTCAGATCAAGAACAGTACATTCCTCATCGCTTGAGTCAGTTTGAGAAATTCTCGTCTGGAATTATTGCCGTGATCATCGCGGGCTTACTTGGGTGGGTTGGTTTAAGCGTGAGTAACCAGCAAGTTCAGCAAGGGATAATCATTACTACTCAAACAGCGCAATCAGTAACGCTTACTAAAATTCAATCTTCAATAGATAAAGCGGTACCAGCTAGAAATGCATTGATCACCAGCAACGCTTTATTAACTCAACGTGTTGATTCATTGGATAAAGCTGTTCAGGCTTTAGAGGCTGAGGTTGATGCGTTAGAGAATAAACATTAATGCCTAAAGCTACTCCTAAACGCTGCAGACAAAGATCATGTGGTAAAACAACTATTGAACGGCATGGTTACTGTGATGTTCATGAAGGTAATGCAAGTTGGGGCAAGTACGGCAAGCAACAAACAGCTAAAGGTAAGCGTGTTCACCACACAAGTCAGTGGAAGTATCACATATCACCTCACGTAAAAGATTTAGCTAACCATCTTTGCATAAATCATCTGTTAATGACCCCATCAATTGTGGTTAGGGGTGTGATTACTGAGCATATAGTGCCAGTAGCAAAGGGAGGCACAGAAGAGCTTAGTAACCTGTCTTGCTTCTGTAGTGAGTGCGCCACCATTAAGACATCATGGGAGCGAAACAAGTCTGTTAATGAGGTGCTTAGGCGCTATGGTCACACTGCTATCACTCTTCGAAAGGGGTAGGGGGTACTAAATTGTTCAAAACAAAACGCTCTACCAGTACAGCCACCTAAGTCAATTTTTACACGTGAGAAATAAGAAAACTTTTTTTGAAAAATAATTGAGGTTATTTTGACAGCAATTCGAGCGGCCGGTGGCGGAAGAAAAAAGAATGATGCGCTGTTATCTGTTGGTGATCCAACATTAACAAGAGTTGCACCACCTGAACAATGCCGTGATGAAAATGCAATAAATCTTTGGAAAGCTCAAAGTAAAATTATGATCTCTCGTGGAACATTATCCCGAGAAGATTTACCGATACTAGTTGCTTATTGCAACGCTTGGTCATTGATGCTTGAAACTCAAGACGATATGGCAAAAACCTTATATTCCTCAACTGCTGATGGTGGTGAAAAAGTTCACCCTTCCGTCAACATTAATAAAATAGCAGTTGGTCAATTAAAAATGTTGGGCTCACTTTTAGGATTAGATCCTTTATCGCGCTCTCGAGTAGTTGGAACAGGCTTGAGCGGTAAAGGTGATGAAGAAGAAAATGAGTTTAATGAATTCTAGTCAATGTCTACTTACCCGAATGTTAATGCAGCGAACAAATATGCTCGTGAAGTTGTAGCAGGAAAAATACCTGCATGTAAGTTGACGATACTTGCCTGCAAAAGACATTTAGACGATTTAAAAAAAGAGAAACAGAAGAAATTTAAATTTAAGTTTGATCGTGATGCAGCAGAACGTATTTGTAAATTCATTCAGCTATTGCCCCACACCAAAGGCGAGTGGTTAAGGCGAAAATTAAAGATAACCTTGGAGCCTTGGCAGCTTTTCTTTTTTGCTGTTGGTTTTGGTTGGTTAAAAAAATCGGATGGCACTCGACGTTTTCGAGAACTGTATTTAAAGGTTCCCCGTAAAAATGGGAAATCAGCCGTTGCAGCTGGAGTAGGCCTTTACGGTTTTTGTGCTGATAACGAATATGGCGCTGAAATTTTTTGTGGGGCTACTACTGAAAAGCAAGCTTGGGAAGTTTTCAAACCTGCCAAGCTTATGGTTCAAAAATTACCAAACTTGCGTAAACGGTTTGGGATAGAAATAAATGCAAAAAAATTAGTTAAAACTGATGGCTCTGTATTTGAACCTGTTATCGGTCAGCCTGGTGATGGTTCAAGTCCACATGTTGCGATTATTGATGAATATCACGAACATCAAAGTGATGATCAATACGATACATTCAACACCGGAATGGGAGCCCGTGAGCAGCCAATGATGTTGGTTATCACAACGGCAGGATCTGATATTGACAGCCCTTGTTATGATCTTGAGCAGCGTGTTGTTGAAATGTTGCATGGTGTTAAAGACGATACGTTGTTTGGTCTGATCTTTGGTATTGATGATGGTGATGATTGGGCTTCACCAGAAGCATTGATTAAAGCGAACCCTAACTACGGTATTTCAGTAAAGGCTGACTATTTATTAAGTCAGCAACAAAAGGCAATTACACGCCCTCGCTTTACTAACAGATTTAAAACTAAACATTTAAACATGTGGGTAACGGCTAAAGAAGCCTACTTCAACATGGAAAAATGGAGTGCTTGTGAAGATAAAACATTAAGCATTGACCAATTCATTGGTGATGATTGTGTTCAAGCATGTGATTTAGCTCGCAAGCTAGATATGAACTCTAAAGCACGTATTTTCTGGAAACTAATTGATGGTAAAAAGCACTGGTATTGTATAGCCCCACAATTTTGGGTTCCGTATGACACTGCTTTTAACAATGAAAATAGGTCCTTAGGTGAGCGCTATCAAAAGTATATTAATCTTGGCGTACTAAGTGTTACAGATGGCGCCGAAATTGATTACCGTGAAATTCAACAAGATATTTTAGCAAGTCATTTAGAAACACCGAGTATCAAAATACCACTTGATCCACATGGTGCAACTAACCTTGGCCATCACCTTATGGATGACGGTCTTGAAGTAGTAACTATAACTCAGAATTACACAAACTTAAGCGACCCGATGAAAGAACTCGAGGCCGCAATTAATAACGGGCGATTTCATCATGATGGTAATCCTGTCATGACATGGAACATATCAAACGTTGTCGGTAAAAACTTACCAGGTAACGATGATGTCGTTAGACCTGTAAAGCAAAAAGCTATTAATAAAATTGATGGTGCTGTCGCATTAATGATGGCAATTGGGGAGGCTATGTTACAAGAACGTGAGCCTCAAGAAGAAGATTCTATTTATGATACAGGGGCAGTAGGATGCTAGCAGATTTGATTAGTGGCTTATTGGGCCTAGTTGGAATTTTTTTATTATCATATGGTGCTTATTTAATAGCCCCTCATTTTGGTTTTATAACCATGGGTATAGCACTCATTGGTTTCTCATATTTGTTCGCACGCGCAAATGCACTTAATAAACTAAAAAAAAATAAGAAGTAGGCTATGTTTTTCTCAGGACTTTTTGGTGGCTCAGATAATAGCGCTAGTAATTTCAGCATGTTTGGATCAGGAAGTGCTACTTATTCTAAGTCTGGCGTAATCGTTGATCCTAAGACAGCGTTAAGTCAGTCTGCCTTGCGTCGATGTGTAACTTTACTAGCTGAATCTGTCGCACAATTGCCTTGTGAGGTGTATAAGCGCAATGGTGATCAAAGAGAAAAAGCAGTTGCACATCCGCTATATGACATATTGCATAACCAACCAAATCAAAAAGACTCTAGTTTTGAATATTTCGAAACAGCACAAGGATTTCTTGGTTTAAACGGTAATCATATTGCATTAATTGAGCGGGACAATAAAGCCAACATCACCGAATTAATTCCTATTCATCGAGACAAAGTACAAATATTAAAAGGTAATGATGGTTTACCCTACTACCATTTAATCGAAGAAAATAAAACGTTACCAATGCGCATGGTTCACCATGTCAAAGCGTTTTCGATGGATGGATTTCAAGGGTTATCCCCTTTACAAACAAGTCCTGACACTATTGGTTTATCAATAGCTGTAGAAGAGCATGCATCAAAAGTATTCTCAAATGGTACAACTCTGTCAGGCGTTATTGAACGCCCTAAAGATGCAGGATCAATTAAGACGCAAAGTGGTATCGATACTGTTGTTAATTCATTTGTAGGTAAACACTCAGGGCTTCGTAATATGTTTAGCGTTGCCATGCTTCAAGAGGGCATGACATATAAACAAATGGCAATGAATAACGACCAAGCTCAACTTGTAGAAGCGAGGGGGATGTCAGTTGCTGACATGTCTCGTTTGTATGGTGTTCCTTTGTCAATGTTAAGTGAAAGCGCTGGTGAATCGTATAAATCAATAGAGCAACAATCATTAAATTATGTTGTTTTTGGTTTGATGCCATGGCTTAAGCGATGGGAATCAGCCATGCGTAGAGATTTGCTTTTACCATCCGAGCGTAAAGAATATTTCATTGAGTTTAATGTTGCCGGCTTGATTCGCGGTGATATGAAATCTCGCTACGATGCTTATGCTATTGCACGTCAATGGGGTTGGTTATCGGTAAATGATATTAGACGTCTTGAAAATCTCCCACCAGTAACTGGTGGGGAAACGTACTTAACACCTTTAAATATGGTCGACTCTAAGAATTTAGAGGTACACAACAAAATAACAAGCGCTTCATCTGAACGTATAGCAGAGGTTAAACAAATACTATGTCCAACCAATTAAGCCCAAAAATCATTAATTATTCACACATTGCACAAATGGCATTTAACGTGCCTTTACTAGCGACTGCACAACTTGCTGATACGGTCACTTCCTTCTTACAGAATAAAATTGCGAGTTCTTCAATTGACCACATTGATAGCGGTCATCAAATGGCAGCAGGTAATATTGAAACTATTGAGCTTGGTAGCCCTGAACATGGCGAAAGCATCGCTGTTATTCCTGTTCATGGAATATTAGTGCCTCGTCGTTTTTCAATTGAAGCATGTGAAGAAATGATGAGTTATGAGTTGCTACGAACGCAATTAACAAAAGCGCTTAATGATGATGGGATCAGTGAAATTGTTCTTGATGTCAATTCTGGAGGCGGTAATGCACAAGGCGCTTTTGAAATAGCTGAATATATTTATCAGTCGCGCAGTATTAAACCCATTCGTTGCATTGTTAATTTTAACGCTTTTTCAGGTGCTTATTTAATTGCTGCAGCTTGTTCTGAAATAATCGTTTCAGACACTAGTGGTGTTGGTTCAATTGGGGTTTACACAAAACGTTTAGATCTGACTCAATATTACCAAGATCAAGGTGTGAAAATTCACTCTTTTTATCGTGGAGCTCGTAAAATTGATTTCCATCCTGACACTGAGTTAAGCGAAGAAGAACGCAGTAATATTGAAAGCAACATGGAAAGCACCTATCAAAAATTTATTAATGCGGTAGCCAAATATAGAGGTATGACAGCAGAGGCTGTTATAGCAACTGATGCAGATTGCTTTGAAGGGCAGAAAGGCATAGAGCTCGGCTTAGCAGATCGATTAGCAACGCCACAAGATGCTATCAATCAAATTACTCAGCATGTATTGGCAAATCAAACGCCAATACCAAAGCAAAGCATTTCAATCCAAGCAGCGCATATGCGTATGCAATCACAGCTCTAGCCTCGCGGCAGAGTCAACCACAATAAGGTCGCATTGAGCGGCCTTTTTTTATACTTTAAATAAGGTAAACACCATGCTAAAACGCATCGAAGAACTACGCCGCGATCAGGCAATGATTGCAGAAAAAGTACAAGTATTAGCAAGCAAAGAAAATAAAGGCGAGAAACTAAGCGCTGAAGATCTTGAGCAGTTTGCAAGCATGCAAACTAAGTTCGATGAATTAGGTGGTCAAATATCACGCGCAGAGCAAGCAGAAAAAATGGCTATTACTACCGCGAAGCCTGTAACAAGTGCAGTTAGTGCGGCTATTCATACAAAATCAGTAGCAAAAGATTACCCAGGAGCAAAACTAGCTCGCTTTGCTATGTCAATGGCAGCGGGTGAAAACGACTTAGTATTAGCTGAAAAATTTGCGGCTAATGAAATTGGTGATGCGGATGTTGCCTTGGCTATTTCTACAGCAAGTAATTCGGGTGGCGCATTAGTTCCTGAAAATGTTGCTAATGACATTATTGAATTATTACGACCAAAATCAGTTGTTCGTACACTTGGAGCACAAACTGTTCCACTAGTTAATGGCAACTTAACAATGCCACGACTAGCAAGTGGCGCTAACTCAAGCTATAAGGGTGAAAATGCACCGCAAAACGCTGAAGGCGCTACGCTTGATGATGTGAAGTTAGCGGCTAAGACGCAAATGTCTATCGTGCCTATGTCCAACGAATTAATTGGACAAGCAGGTATTCGTGTTGAAGGTATTTTCTTGAACGATATGATTAATGCAATCTCTAACCGTCAAGACAAAGCGTTTTTACGCGATGATGGTACGAGTGACACACCGACTGGCTTTAAAGCTACAGCTGTTGCTGGTGGTCAAGTTGTTGCTTGGAGTGGTACAGCAGATTTAGCCACTATTGATGCTTATCTTGATACATTGATTTTAGGTTTGATGCAATCAGACTCGAACATGATCATGTGTGGTTGGGCATTATCACCGCGTTCATTCATGAAACTGCAAGGTTTGCGTGATGGTAATAATAATAAAGTTTACCCTGAAATGGCTAATGGCTTCTTAAAAGGCTGGCCTATCAAACATACAACAAACATTCCTGTAAATCTTGGTACTGGCACCAACGAAACAGAAATCTATTTTGCTGATTGGAACGATGTAATTATTGGTGAAACCGATGTTTACACCATCGACTTTAGCCGTGAAGCAACGTACAACGACTCAACAGGTACACTCGTTTCAGCTTACTCACGCAATCAATCAGTACTTCGTGTTGTAACGGGTAATGATATTGGTTTCCGTCATTTAGAAGGCTTGCAACTAGGTACTAAAATTACTTGGTAAGCAGTATTTAACCCTGACATTCATTTAATAGTTACACCACTGAATTAACTAAAGTGGTGTAACTAGGGAAAATTTCATGAACAAAAAACAATTAATTGAAGCTATCTTGCTTCTTGCTACAGCCTTAGATAAAGAAGTCATCACAAAAGATCTCGATGTAGACGCACTTAATATTCTTCATGATGAACTTGTTGAAGAAAAAAAGACTCTAGATGAATCTTTAGTTGAAAACGAATCGAAAGAGTCATTATCAAAACAAGAAAAAGTTGTGCTGAAGTTTATTGCACCACACAAGCGATATGCTAATGGTGATGTTGCAGGGTTTGATGCAGATGCTGCAAAAGATATCTTAGCGCTAAAGCCTGCGGTTGCTAAACCATACCAAGAAGAAAAAGAGTAGTTAACACTGCTAAATAGTAAAACGAAAAGCCAGTATTAGCTGGCTTTTTCCCTTATTACAAAGGTTTTATCATGCCAATAGTTTCATTAGAAGCTGCAAAAGAACAATTAAACGTGACTGAAAGTGACGATGACTTGCTTATCGCAACGTTTACTAGTGCTGCTATCGGCATGGTTGAACACGCAATTCAGCGTGACTTGTATGAAACAAAAGCTGAAGTACCGGTTGATGCTGTTAACGCTATTGTTTTTGAAGATCTTAAGAAGTCAAAACAAGCAGCATTACAAGCCGCGATAATGTTAGCGCTATCTACACTTTACACGTATCGCGAATCAGATCTAGATGTCGATTTATCAGAAAATCCAGCGTTTAAGGCTTGTTTGTCTGGTTTTAGTGAAGTGGTGGTTGGCTAGTGGCGTTAAAATCTGGCGAATTACGCAACAAAATAACCTTCTTACAACGTACTAAGGTTGATGGGAAATACGGTAAAGAAGAAGAGTGGCTACCACTTAAAACTGTACGCGCCAAAGTCACGCAGCCGAAAACCGATGAAAGTGACAGTGACCATGGTAAAAGCCGTAAAGTTAAGTTAATCATTTTTATCCGCTACACAAAGAACGTCAGTGAAGATAATCGTTTGATCTTCAACGGCACTGAATTTGATATTACCAGTTGCCGTGATTTACTCGGTACCCGTAAAGAATTAATTATTGATGCAGAAAAGCGAAGCTAATCATGTTCTCATTAAATTTAGGCCATGAACTCAGTACATTGCTGAAAGAATTAAACGAACTTGAAGATTCAGTTAAGAATAAAGTTGTTCGATCCGGTTTAGTTGCGTTAAGTAAACCGCTAAAAAAATCTATGGCATCAAAGGCACCAAAGGATCAAGGCTATTTAGCACAGAGCATAAATCATAAATCATTAAATAAACGCCAAAAATCACGGATGAACATTGCTGCAGATGATGTTGCTATTCTGGTTGGGCCTAATAAAAAAGTTAACGGTTTTAGTCAATCAAGAAAAGCAAACCTAGTTGAAAATGGCGTAAAAGCCCATGTTATCCAATCAAATAATAAACCATTAAAAATTGGTCCTACGGGATACGCTTCAGGAAAAATAAAACATCCTGGCATAAAAGCAAATCCCTTTATGGCTAATGCACTACAAGATAACGAAAGTAATTTACAAGGGTTGTTTTACAAAGGCATGGCTAAATCACTAGATAGGATCAGAGCGCAATGAGCTTACAAAAAATTATTGATCAATTAGCAACGGCCCCTGAATTCCAACAAGTCAGTGAAGCGGGTAGCGCATCTACCACCCCGCAAATTGACACTGAAGCATTATTAACAATCGTTTTGTCAGCAGTTACCTCAGACGTACATTCGTTAAAGTTACCTGAAAGCCCAAGTTACCCAAACATCGTTTACATGCTTGTTGGTGGTAAAAATCAATACTTTGAAAAGCACTTATTAACCCAAGTCGATACTTTTATTGTTTCATTACGTGAAAAGTCACAGCAGCTACTCGCGGTTAAAGCAAAAGAATTGCTTACGGCCTTAGTGACAAGTTCATACGCCATTGAAATTATCGACAAACAAAAAGATTACGAACCTGATCGTGAATGTTATCGCTTAGATCTAGAAATTTCATTTACCGTTCCAGCCACAGGCGTTAACGCAGAAACCCCTGCCTTATTGGTTTATTGCGTAGGGGAAGATGGTGAAGAAAGTGATTATGACAACATAATTAAACAAAGAATAAATAGTGCTTATGGCATTGCCATTTTAACAGCAGGTAATGATATTACAGCGCTTCAAGCAGTAGTAAGAAATAAGCTGCTTGGGTTTCAACAAACACCGCAGTACTTTGAAATGCAATTTGCGCGAGGTTCACCCCTAGAAAGTGAGGGAGGCTTGCGAATTTGGCGAGAAATCTATCAAGACTCGCACATGATTAAGCAATTCACATAAGCAAACCACATAAACCACCTTTGAGTGGTTTTTTTATACCTAAAAATTAACAAGGTGAACTCATGAATACAGGCGGTAGCTTCGTAATTAAGGACGATAAACGCGTCCTAAAGGAACAAACCAAACCCCAAGCAACTCTGTTGCACAGTGAAAAAATAGCGGCAGCGAACCCTAAGTCTCCTGCCAAAACTAAGACAGCAGGAGATAAATAATGAAATTTCGCGCAAAAACGCTTTTAGCGAAAATTGAAGCAGTCTACGGGACTGCAAGTGTATTAACAGGCGCTGAAGCCATGTTAACGAAGAACCTTACGATCAACCCCTATAGTGGTAATACTATTGGTCGAGATACTGATAGAGCAAGCTTAGGTAATACCGAGCAAATTAATACCAATCCTTTTGTTGAGATAACCTTTGATATTGAATTGGCGGGTGCCAAAACTGCAGGTAGTGCACCTGGTTACGGTTGCTTATTAAGATCGTCTGGTTTTAGTGAAACTATCAATGTTGGTACCGACGTTGTTTATCAACCTGTATCGTCGGGTTATGAATCAGTAACTCTTGCCTATTTACGAAGAAACAATGCAGGCACTAATCAAATCCACGAAGTTAAAGGTGCGCGTGGTTCATGCTCTTTCAGCTTATCTAAAGAGGGCATTCCAACCATTAGCTTTAAGTTTATTGGTTTTTATAAACGCCCTGCAGATGTTTCTGTTATCACTGCTGATCATTCCGCTTTCGCAGATCCGCTACCAATTTCAAACACGCAAACATCGTTAACCATTGGCGCATATAGTCCCATCGCAGAAAGTATTTCTTTTGACATGTCGAGTGATGTAAAAGCGCGTAACGTAATAAATCAAAACGAAGTGATCGTTACCGACCGTAAGCCTACGGGCTCTACAAGTGTACAAGCACCAGATGTTACGACTAAGAACTTCTTTGCTGAAGTTGAGAGCCATAACGGCATTACTCTGCAAGCCTTACAGCTTATTCATGGCACAACAGCAGGTAATATTGTCCAGATTGATGCGCCTAAAGTTCAGTTAACCACCATTAGCGAACAAGACGGTGATGGTGAACTTCATTACAACTTAGGTTTATCGCTGGTACCAAATGCAGGTGATGACGAGTTCATATTAACAATTAAGTAAGGTTTAGGTTGGGCAGCGTGTTTAGCCGTGCGTTGTCTGACCGTTTAATTACTACGGCTAAAAATAATTTATTAATTCTATTTACTAACGGCGAGAAAAAACATGTCTTTTAAAATTAAAGCAGTTACTAGCATCAAAGAAAAAATCATCATTCAAGAACCTAAAGACTTAGGCAGAAGCAATCAATGTGACATTGTTGTCGAGTTTAAAAAACTCCCAGTGTCAGAGACTAAGCAATTACTTGAAGATTCAGCGAAAGGCGACATGAACGACGACCAGGTGCTGCATGAAAACATTATTAATATCGATGGGTTAGTTGATGATAACGGAACAAAAATAGAATACAGCAGTGACATTCTGCCAGAGCTGTTAGAGATGGAATACGTTCGACGTCCATTAATCAAAAAGTTCATGGAAGTCATTGTTGGTCGCGAGGCATTAAAAGCAAAAAACTAATTGATCTCGGTAAGTATTTGGCTAGCTCCAACAGTGCTGAAATTACCGAGCAAGATTTAGAAGATGACAAGGATGTTATTCAGTTAAATGGCGATGCAGAAGCATTTTGGCAAAAACAAAGTCAACCAGACGAGTTTTTGCTGTGGGACGAAAACCACCCAGCTTACAACTTGTTTCAACAGTGTCAAACCCAGTGGAATGTCACCATGTCAGGCGTAACAGGGCTAAATTATCCTGCTTTACAGTCAGTCATGGCGATGACCGCGGTACCAATAGAAAAAAAACCACTACTTTTTGAAGAGATTCGCTTTATTGAAAGCGGCTTTTTATCAGCAATCAGCGAGCAACGGAAAAAAAATGGCTAAAAATTATCAAGTTGGTTTGGTCATCAAGGGTAATGCTAAAGGTGGCGTATCTGCTGTAAAAGCAACTAAAGACGAACTAACCAAACTTAACACTAAACAGAAGCGCTTTCAGCAAGAGGCTACGACATCCAAAGCTTCAATTGGTGGAATGACTAAAGAGTTTGGCTTGTTAAAAGGGGTGGTTGCAGGTGTAAGTTTTGGCTTACTTGCTAATGAAGTTTACCGTGGTATTGATGCATTTCAGGGCTATAGAGGTCAGTTAAAAACAATAACAGGTGATTTTTCTTCAGCGGGTAAAGAGCTAGAGCGATTAATTGCCATTTCAAAAGAAACCCCTTTTACCTTAGCGCAATCGGTAGAGGGTTTTACCAAATTAACACATTTAGGGCTGGATCCCTCTCGTGAGTCTATGATCAGCTACGGTAATACTGCTGCTGCCATGGGCAAAGATTTAATGCAAATGATTGAGGCGGTTGCTGATGCTTCAGTTGGTGAATTTGAACGCTTAAAAGAATTTGGTATTAAAGCGAGCTCACAAGGCGATAAGGTTCGTTTTACCTTTCAAGGTACCAGCACAGAAATCAAAAAAGATGCGGCTAGTATTCAGCAGTATTTAATCGACTTAGGTAATAACAAGTTTGGTGATGCTATGGGTGACCAAATGGGTCGCTTAAGCGCTAAAACTAGTAATTTGCAAACATCGTTTGCTCAGTTATATGACGGCATTGGAAGTCAAGGTGCTGCAAGCGGTATTGGTGGAACCATTGATACTATAGCTTTAGGTGTTGATGGCTTGTCTTCAAACTTACCTGCGGTAATTTCAGTTATTGAAACGTTGTCTGTAGTCGCTGGTGGGCACCTTGTTGCAGCCCTCGCTAAAAGTAGCAAAGGGATGTTAGATAATAAAATAGCTTCGTTAGGTAAGCTACAGGCAAACATCAAATTACAAGCAAGTGAGCTGATGTTAGCAAAGTCAGCAAATCATAAAGCTATTCAAGAACAACTAGCAGCCAAGCGATCTTTAACTATAGCAAAAACTACTTACGCCAGAACGAGAGCTCTTAATAATTTAGCGTTGGCCAACGGTAAAGCGGCAGCATCTGAGCGAATCCTTACTGTTGCTACTAATGCACACAATGTAGCCATGAATCGTGCAAGTGTAACAAGCCGATTACTTGGTGGCAGTATGGCGTTGTTAGGTGGACCAGTAGGCGTGGCAATGTTAGCCGGTTATGCACTTTATGAAATGGCCAGTGGCATGGATAGCGCAAAATCCTCTGCTGATAAGTTAAAAGAAAGCACTGATAAAGTAGTCTCTAGCATTGAAAACATGACTAGACGTCAACAAGAGTTAAAAGCCGCCAGTTATAAACGATTAATTGATGATAAAACTGCTGAAATAATAGCGCTTGGAAAACAAGCACAGCAACTTGAAGCAATGGATTCTCGGGGTAATAATAAACGTTCTTCTGCTTTTTCTTCAGAAAAAAGGCAAGAAGCTGCAGAGCTAAGTGCGGAATTATCCGTATTACAAGAAGCTTACGGTAAGCTTCAGGAAAATTTGGTTGGTGTAAACCTCGAAAGTATAAAGTGGAGCGAATCTAGTGACAGCTCAACTAAATCAATTGCCTCGCTGTCAAAAGAAAGCCAGTCACTAATCGATAGACTGAACCCATTAGCTCAAACTTCACGACAGTACGGGGAAGATATGAAGCAGCTGCATTCTTCATATTTATCGGGCTCTCTCAATATTCAAGAATATAAGCGGCATGTAGCATCGCTTGCAGCTGAATATAAAAACAGCACTAAATCTAAAGACGTTGAAATCAGTTCGGACCAAAAGTTTATAAATTCACTCAAAGAAAAAATTCGCTTAAGTGGTATGGGTGAAGTCCAAAAGCAAGCCGAAATAAACTTAAGTAAATTATCAATAAATGCAACAGATGAGCAACGTCAAGAGGTTGAGAAATACACCAACGCTTTAGCCGATCAAAAAAACATTCAAGACGAAATCAATGCAGAGAATGACTTTTATCAAAATATGATAGCTGGTGCTAACGGTGTTGGTGAAGCATGGGCCAGTGCTGGTAATATTATCGTCGATACCTTTGGCAGTATTGGTCAGCAAATGGAAAACTTGTTTGTAGGTCAAGAAAAATACAATAAAGCCATTGAAATAAACCACCAAAAACAAAAGGTAGTGGGTGCTGATTTAAACAAGCTGAAAAAAGAAGAAGCCAAACTTGATTATGGCAACACCCAAGCCCAGCTAAATAGTTATTCATCCATCGCGGGTGCTGCCTCGAGTATGTTTAAAGAAAACTCGAAAGCTGCCAAAGCATTTCATGCTATTGAACAGGGGTTAGCCATTGCTTCATTAGCCATGTCTGTTAAAAAAATGTTGATGAGTTCAGCTGAAACAACTGCAGTGGTAGCGAATGAAACGGTTAAACAAGCCGCTTTAGGTACCACAGCAATCATTAATCAAGGACAAGGGGATCCGTACACTGCATGGGTACGTATTGCAGCCATGGTTGCTGTTGTTGCAGGCCTTGGTATTGCCACAAGCGGGAGTTCAGGCTCGGCACCAACTTCATCAGCAGAGCGCCAAGAAAATCAAGGTACCGGTACAGTACTTGGCAGTGATGATAAATCCGCATCACTTATTAATAGCTTTGAACGCATTGAAGAGTTAGAGCTTGATAAATACGCAGAATTGCGTGAAATGAACAATAGCTTAAATGATTTAAACAATAACATTACTCACCTAGCGACAAGTTTTGTCAGTAATTTTGGTAAGTTTGATGGGGCTGGTTATAGCGGTCAACTGGGCGAAACGTCAAAATATAATAGTAATGGTTTATTTGAAAAAATAGACAGTAAATTGGATGTTGTCTTTGGCAGTTTAGGCGGCGGTATCTTAGATAAAATTATTGGCGGCTTCTCATCCACGAAAAAATCATTAGTCGATTCGGGCATCAATATTGTTAGCCAAACCATGGGCGATATTATCGACACGGGCTTAGTTCAAGCACAGCAATATTTTGATATTAAAACCAAAAAGAAAAAGTTTTGGGGTTTATCATCAAGCACAAGTTACAGCACACAATACCAAGATGTTGATCAACAGTTAGAGCACGAATTAGCACTAGTATTTGGCAATATAGGCACGTCTATTACCAGTGCCATAGACGTATTAGGTGTTGATACACAAAAAAATCTCGATAACTTCGTATTGAGTATTGGCGCGATGAGTTTCAAAGGCCTTTCAGGTGACGAAATACAAGCTGAGCTTGAAGCCATACTGTCTAGCCAAGCCGATTTAATGGCAACGTATTTAGTACCAGGCATCGTAAACTTTCAAAAAGTGGGGGAAGGGCTCTATGAAACACTGATCCGACTTTCTCAAGAGCAAGCGGTATTTAATTCAGTCCTTGAAATCACAGGTAATACCTTAGCGAATGTTGATGCGAATAAAACCATTGTAGCGACTCAGGCCATTATTGGTTACGCAGGAGGCATTGAAGCACTGCAAGGTGCAGCAAGTACGTTCTTTACTGAATTTTATAGTGAAGCTGAACAGTTTGAATACATGCAAAAGCAGCTTAACGCTCAATTTGAAGCGCTTGGGTTAAGTGTTCCTGCCACCAAAGCAGGTTTTAAGGATCTCGTTAGTGCGTTAGAGCCTTTAAATGAAGCAGACCAACAGTTATATGCGCAATTATTATTACTGTCAGGTCAAACCGCTGAATACTTAGATGCACTAGAAAATCAAGGTGGCGCGGTTGATAACACCATTGAAAAAGAAAAAGAACTAGCGATAGCGCGTTTAGCGTTTAGTAAAGACATTGGTACCCAGTTAGCTTTGCTCGACTTTAGCCCTGTACAAACGCAGCTATATAACTTGCAGAAACAATTTGCTGATTATGCCAGTGAAGCACAAGCATTAGGCCTAGGCACTGAAATGCTTGAGCTGCTACATAGCAAAAAGCGTCAAACTATTATTGATAGTGCATTAGCTGAAATCAACAACACCCATCAAGTTGAGCTTGATAAACTCAACAAGTCACATACTGCTGCAGTCGCTGAATTAGTTAGTGCTAATGAGCAAATGAGTACGTCTATTGCAGGGGTTGCTCAATCTATAGCCGGTAGTATTTTAACGCTTAAACGACAAATGAGCGGTTGGGATGAAGTTGGTTATCAATCAGATAACGTCAACAGTTTACGAAGTGGTTTAGGCAATGGCGATATTGGCGCGCAATTATCGACTATTGATAAATTAAGCCAGGCATTACAAAACAAATATCAAGCTGAGATTGATAGCAACAATCAACTTTCTGATCTTGCCAATGAGCGTTATCAAAATGATTTAAGTAATTATCAAGCCCTTGCTGATGCGGCTAAAAACCTTAAAAAAGCCGCGGATGATTTACGTTTTGGCGATTTATCAACCTTTACTAGTGCTGAGCAATTTAACTTTTCGAAAGAGAGTTTTACCAAAGCCCTTAGCACAGGTGATATAGCTAATTTACAAGGCAGTGGTCAACAGTACTTAGAGCAAGCTAAAAACTACTATGGCGGTACGGCAAGCTCAGAATATCAAGCGATATTTGATGAAGTAACGAATGCATTTAGTTCAACCGATGCAGGAGCTGCGCCAAGTGTTCCGGCACAAACAACGCGCTACCAAAATGACAACCTTGAATTGCAAAATAACTTGCTGTTAGAGCTTGAGTCACTGCAATTACTTACCGATGAATTAAATGCGGTCAATGCTGATAACTTAACCGGTGAAATGGCAACGTTAGCGGATAGATATGATGAAGCGATGGCAGGGCTTAACCAGCAATTACAAGCGCAAACGGCAGAGTTTGTTCACTCTATTACGAATGGTCTTAATGAAGTTGTTGGTGCAATTAACAATATCGAGATTCCAGCCATACCCGCTCCGGTGATTGTTAATCCTCAACCGATTTATTTACCCGCCATACCTGCTACACCCGCACCAGTGGTGGCTAATCCTGATAATAAGTTGAATGAGCTAGTTGAGTTAACTAAAAAGCAAACCAAGGCACAAGCTGAAGCAGCTGAACAAAACAATTCTCGATTAGAAGCAATGGAAATGAGATTTTCAGAAACTAATAGTATCAGGAAATATGCACCATGAGCTTAACAAAAATCCAATGGTTAAAGCGACCAGGGCTTTTTCGGTGCATCCTTGTTGAAGCGGATTATTTAGAAGCAGGGGAGTTAAAAACCCTGCACTTAAGTAATTACCCTTTTAGAGCCAAACCAACCGATGTTAAAGCTAATCAAGTTTATCATAACTGGTTAAACGTTGGCTCTACGCTTACTTTTAGCCAGCGAATGAGTGTGGTTTTGTTCGGTGAAACAACGACAAGCACTAGTGCTATCGAGTTTTTTCTTCATGAAAAAGTTGAGGCGTTAATTACCTCGGCTGATTTTTCGGGGCAAAAAATACGGGTACTGATTGGCGCGCCAAAATGGTCCCGTGATTTGTTTATTGAAAAGTTTGTCGGTGTCAGTAAAAACATTGATCCCGTTGATGACAACCGCGCCCGACTTTTGTTTAGTGATTTTAGTAAATCATTAACTAAGCCGGTATTAACTAATGCGATCACCAGCGTTGAGAATAACGATGTTTTCAAGCCGCGCTGTTTTGGCCAATGTTTTAATATTGAACCTGTTTTAACCAACGCGATATCTCGAACGTATCAGATCAATGATGGTGCTATTGAGTCAGTAACACAGGTAAGAGAAAGCGGTTTTGTTATCAGTCCCGTTAATTATACGGTTAACAAAAGTGTCGGCACCATTACCATCAATAAAAACGTAACGGGTAGACTGACCCTTGATTGTCAGGGCCATGTTGAAAATGGTGTTTATCTTAAAACTGCAGAGCAAATAATTAACCACCTTTTGTTCATTGCTGGGCAAAGTGCGGCGGTTGATAGTCTGGTTTTGCCAAGTTATACGCTAGGCCTTTACCAGCAAAAACAACGCAACATTGATGAGTGCATCGATGAGGTTTGTCAAAGTGTCGGGGCTAACTGGTACTTTGATGCATTAAGTCAATTTAGATTACAGCATTATGTCGGCATTACGCCAGTAACTGATTTTATTACCGCAGGACAAATAAAAAATGGCAGCTTGCGTATTAAAGATCGGTTACCGGCCATTAGTAAATTAACCCTAGCTTTTCAAAAAAACTACACCCCGCAAGGGGATGGTTTAGCGGCAGTGATCACTGAGAACAACCCTGAGTTAGCTGCGTTATATCAAAAAGACAATAGTGTCAGTAGCGGAACCAATACAGTGGTTAACTCTTCTGCTGCAGAAGAGTTAATAATACCAACCTTAATAGCCAATCTCGCTGATGTGCAAACAGAGCTTGTTAGGCGATTACCTTTACTTAAACACCCTCGGACCATTTACAGCATGGAAACCACCATCAAAAAGCATAACCAAGGCAGTACGGTTAATGTGACCTATCCGCGCTATTTTGGCGGCAGTAAAGATGCGGTAGTGGTAGGGCAAATACACCGACTGAATAACCCAACTGACATTATGGAGGTGTTAGCGTGAGTAATAACATGGTTGTTATGCGCAACGATTCGTTTGATGTTGCAGCAGTAACATTAAAAACAGGGGTTGAAATAGCAGGTTTAGAGCCATCGAACACCCAGCTTTACAGTAATGCTGAAGTGTTTAGAACAACATCATTAACCAATGTTGAAATCAAAGTAGCATTTAATGAGCCAGGCATTGTTTCAGGCTTAGTGTTATGGCGCCATAACCTCAGTGCTACCGCGACAGTGCAATGGCTTGGTTATGTCAGCAATGATTTATCAGGCGTACCGGTATTTGATAGCGGCATTGTGAATGCTATTGAAGCCAAATCACTGGGCGAGCTGGAATGGGGCGTTGAAGCATTAGGCGCTAACATCTTTGATCAAAGCGCTTTTGAGAAAAAATTTACCGAAATCTGGCTAAAAAATAACAGTGATGAGTTAGAGCCGGTGGCAGTACAAAGTCAACTCATTGTGATTAACGATCCCGATAACCCTGATTTATTTATTGATCTTGCGCGAATTTACAATGGCCTTGCTCAGTCACCCAACACTAACTTTAGTTATGGCGCCAAAATGTCACCTGAGGTCACCAGTTCATCGGGGGTCGCAACGGCTGATGGTAGTTTTCATACTGTTTATGCTCCAGCAATTCGCCACCTTGACTTGAGCTTGCAATGGCTTGATGAATACGAACGACCTAAGTTTACTGAGTTTTTTAGTCTTGTTGGTTTACATCAAGATTTTTACATTTCTCTTTATCCTGGTGAAAGCGGTCAAAAACGACGAGATCATGCCTTTGCCGCTAAATGCAAAAGCATACCCAGTAGTACCCATGATTTCCATAATAACTATTCAACGCCTATTAGCGTGAGAGAGGTTTAAGTGACCGCTGTTCAATTTAAGCTCAATGACAAAGATTATTTAGAAAAACTAAACCAGATGAGCGCCCAAGCAGGTGATGTTCAACAGGCAAAATACGATGCAGAGAAGTCTGCAGACAAGGCACAAGAACAAGTAGAAATTACGCTTCAGCATAAAAAATCGGCAAGTGATTCAGCACAAGCCGCGAATGACACCGTGGCGGGTAAACACAATCACGACAGCCTTTATCTTAGTAAATCCATCCGGTGGAGCCTTATCAACAACCCTGATGTGCATTTATTTGGTAGCGGTCAGTCAGTAGTAAAATTAAATGGCGGTTTGTCATTTGAGCGTGATAGTTCAGCAACATATATTGATAAAAATACTAAGTTGTTAATGATAGCCAACGCCAATGAATTACGCGAAGAAGCAAAAGGCTTTTTAATTGAGGGGTACAGCAAGAATTTATTTAGTGATAGAAAAACATTGAATTGGGGTAATACGCGCACCACAACAAGCACTGACGCAACAAAAGGGATTGACGGCACTTCTGATGCAACAAAGTTAACTGTTGATAGTGCGCTTTCTACAACTCACACAATAACCTCGCCCACGAGCATATCAGTCACTAGTGGAGAAACCTATACTAAATCAGTGTTTGCCAAAGCTGGTAATGGTACGGGAGCAGGGCGTTATTTACAGTTAGCCACTGATAGTTTTGGTGCATGGTCTAATGATGGCAATGTAGTGTTCGACCTTGTTGGTGGTGTTGTAAGTAATGGGGTAGGTGACGTATTCACAGCTACTCTCCCCAAGCAATATCAAATGGAATACATAGGTAACGGGTGGTATAGGTGTTCTATACAAATGATATGTAATTCCACATCGACCCTAAACCAAGAAATACAAATGTCTGACGGGGGTAATTCGGAAACATTCAACGGCAACGGGTCGGACTTTATCTATGTAGATTGGGCGCAGTGCGAGCAATTACCTTTTGCGTCAAGCCCGATCAATTCGTCAGGTGAACCAGCAGAAAGGTCTGCCGATGATTTGAGCATTGATATTAATAACCTTCCTTTAAATGACAAGGGGGCGCTCAGTGTAAGCGCTGAAATAAGTCTTTTACATGAGCCAGCAGAGCTAACAAGTAACGCTTATGTGTGGGGTATTTATCTAGGCAATGATGATCACCTGCTCTTTAAGTTCACAACATCTAACAATATATCAGCAATAAGTCAGAGCAGCGGTGTAAGTGCGATCACATCCGTACATAGTAATAATGTTCGAGGTGTGCCTCAGCAGTTTACGGTAACTTTTGCTAAGACGGGGCTTGTCACGACTTATGTCGGTAGTGAAACAGATAGTGCAACACAGCATGAGGATACATGGGTTAACCATACTGATAGTGATGTTTTTAGTGTTGGTGGATATCGTAATAACGGTGCATTAAAACTCTGGGGTCACATGAAAGATTTTAAGATATGGCGCGAAGATTTCACACCTGACGAAGTAAACACATTATAAGGTAGCCAGAACATGACAATAAAAATTTACGCTAATAGCTCGATTTCAGGTACGGTTTTAGAGCTGACAACCCTAAACCCTGTTGTTATTTTGGGTGCCAGCATTGTTGAGGATGATACGGGTAGGGTGATTAATGGTGATGGCGTTCGCACATACCTAGCATTAGTTGCTCTGATTGAGAGCAACAAGCGCAGCAGGCACAGCATGATAATGCCTCAATTTACAGTTGATTACCATTTAGTTTCTTTAAAAGCAGGTCTAAGCACGACCTATCAATCAAATTCATATGATTTTTTCGGGCAATTACAAAATAATTGGTCGCAATATGGTTTTGAAACTGCTGTATATCAACAATCAGCAAACACTTTAGAGCAGACGATTGTCGATACGGGTGCAGGGAGTGAGGGCGTATTAACTCATGTAATGTGCGGGGGGCTTAGTGTTACTGGCGATATAACAATTCGCGTAACTGCTGACGGCGAGGTTCATACTTTTGTGGTAACAGGGATTGCGGCTAGTAGGCGTTTTTGTATTGGTGATTTTGTTCAGTTCTCACCATCTACTGATTCTAACTTGTCAACGGGTGAGTTTAGCGCCTTTGATGCTGGTTATCTGACAACAAGGCCGCTAGGGATGGTGACGCCTAATGACACAGCATCAAAGGGCATGAAAATCGGCATCCCTTTTGAAGACTCTTTAAAGGTAACTATGCAGGGCAGCGTTAATTTCGTCGTTGGATCTTCATCTTATAAGTCTGTTGCCGCATGGTTAACTCATATACCACAAGGAGTATTGTAATGTTAAATTTAATTGCTTGGGATAAAGAAAACAATATCGCTGTAGAGCCTGAAAGATTGCCGTTAGATAATGAATGGGCAAGATTCCCCAGTGGAGTGAAAAAAACTTGGTATGAGCCTGTGGTTATTGTGGAGGTTATACCAGCTATTCGCGTCATTACCGTTCGCGCACTTAAACAACGATTTTATATAGCTGAACGTCATGCGGTGCGTAATACGACTAATATTTATGTTGAAGACATTTACGATGATTTAGTGGGTAGCGCTTATGTTGACTTAGATGATGCAAAGGTGGCGCAAGGTTTAGGTGTTGTACTTAATAACTTAACCACTATTGATAACATTCAAGAGCCGAGCATTAAAACGGTACTTAATGAAGTATCTCGCCTTGCTCAATTGCTGCTCGATGGTGAAGAACACGAAAAATATAACGGGGTGCTTTAAATGCTATTACCGCTATTGAAAATGTTAAAAAACCTCACAGGCTACATTTTCGTAGCCTTTTTTGTGCTCAGTCCTTTTGTGCCCTATGGCAATTACATCGGTTATATCTTGGCGCTGTTCTTTCTGCTTCAGCTGCCGTTTATACGAAAATATGACTATTGCTTAAGTACCTGGTACTTGATTGATATTTTAGCGTGTCATTGTATCCATAAAACGGGCGATAAACGCAGTATTAGCGGTTGGACCGGACAACACATGGCAACACTACCCCGTTATCGTTATCAAGCGTATTTGATTGATTTTGCCTTGGGTAAAGACCATTGCCTCCAGGAGTATCAAAAAGAAAAAGCGAAAGGGCATGTCCTTTAATTTTATTTCTAACCAGCCACCTTCTACCCAACACTTTTAAACCACCTTCTCGGTGGTTTTTTACTTTCTAAGCGAGCGAATTATGACCCAAACGACAAAAGTTAACGTAACAAACACCTTAACACCAATAGCGAACAGCGATACAGATACCTTGGTGACCGTGCAATCTAAATCCGGCCATACCATTGGCATTGTCGTTGATGACCGAGCACAAGCTGAACGCATCACGGCACTAGATGATATCTATTATGAAATCGGTCAAGGTGAAGAGCGCACCTTTAGTGGTTTCACCGGCACTATTTCGGTTAAAACCATGACGGATGATAAAGAAGCAGCCTTGATGGTAATGAAATCATGATAGGGCATTTTATTGGCCCTCAATCGCTCTTTGGGCATTTTCCGTTGTTATCGGGTGGTGCATTCCCGAACAGCTTTATCACCGCATGGAATCAACCAATCAACATGAACGGCACCATTTATTTAAACCAAATTTTAGGATAGCAATAACATGACAATTCCACATTTAATAAAAGGCGTTTCAAACGTTGAAGATTTATTTGATCGTGTAAACGCTCTTATCACAGCACAAACTGGGGTTGAACTGCCTGTTGTAGCAGCTCCTTTTGATATATGGATGGTGGCGGGTCAATCACTTTCAATCGGCACATTAAACCCTGCATTTAACGTGAAGCCACCGCAGCCGCAAATACCCAGTAACTTTAAAATGTTTAATCAAGTTGGCTCAACTGGCGTACAAGATAGAGCACTAATCCCAAGTGACATTAATGAGTTAGTAGCGTATCAAGAGCAAGGCGAATCGGGCATGGCTAGCTATTACACGCTAGGGACTACATTTTTAGCTGGAACTACAACCAAGGAAACCGCATGGATTCCTGCGGGTAAAGGCGGTGGGTCTATAGAAAATATCGGTAAAGACGGTTCATATGCGTGCTATGCGAACCAGCAAGCTATGCTAGCAAGGCTAAAGGTATTGCAAAGCAGTGCAACCGTTAAAGGGATTATTTTCATTCATGGTGGTGCTAATTATCAGGACACCAAGCAAGAATACTACGATAAAATGGTAGCGTTTTTAGCTGACCAAATAAGTGCTATACAAGCTGAATATCCCAACCAAACCCCTCCTTTGTACATATATCAACACGGTGGCGAGCGAATTACCGATCAGGTACAACAAGCTCAGTTACAAATGGCTAAAGATGGGTTGGCTGTTTGTGTTGGTGCAACATACTGGCTCAACAGACAGCACCCCAATACGTCTGAGGGGCTTAACGGGTCAACAAACTTTGAAAGAATACACCTGAACCCACTTGGTTATCAGTATTTGGGTGATATGTTCAAAAGAGCCGTCAAACTTGGTACGTCATTCAAGCCATTGCATGTAGAAAGTTATGAATGGGTAACAACAAAGCAATTAAAGTTACATGTACATAACCCTGAGATTGGCTCGACGCTTGTTATTGATACTACTCAGCCATTTTTACCAGCCTTTGCGGGCAGTGGCATAGAGGTCGAACGGCCTAATGGTGAGCTTTTCCCTGCAACCAACGTTACTGTCAATGAGAACACAATCACTGTTGATTTTGCTGGTGACGTGCTGATAGGTGACAGGATTCGGTTAGGTTTTACGCCAGAAGATATGAAATATGACGGTGAATTTGCACCTAACCCAGCTATAGGTTCATACCCTTCTGCAATGATAGGCACAAACATAAGGGGCAGCAAGTCATTACCAGCAAGCCTTGGTAATGATGATTACTATGATTGGCTTGCGGTTGATTCGATAGATACCGAGGCGCTGCCATCTTCACCTGTAGTTGCTCGCGGTAATAATTGTTGGAAAACTGGGGCAACACAAGGTATAGCGGGATGGGGTTCTTCTCGCACTTTCCTTGGTGGGGTTATGACTGTCGTTACTGATGGTATTTCGGAGGAATTCCCGATATCACGAAGCCTACAAAATGCAGGGACAAATAAAGAGCACAGTACATGGAATATAAAAGCCGCTCGTACTTTTGAGTTTACCGCTAATGCCGCTATTGATACTGATATAGCGTATTACCAAGTATTTATCGGAGGTGCTGGGACAAACATAGCACAATCAGACATAGTGGATGGCAAAGTAACGCTACAACTAACCGCAACAATTGATTTTGATATCCGTGTAGCATTGAAAGAACGAACTGGTGAGGATATCACAGCATTTACTGGCCACTTGAGTGATATAGAAATTAGAGAGGTGTTTAGCTAAATATTTATGAGTAAAGAGGAAACCTTAACAAGTTTCCTCTGCTTCTTTTCCGTACTTTTTAAGATTTAACTTCACCTGGTGGCTTTTAATGAAGCTGTCTCAACTCATTGTCGCTTATATCTAGTTATTAAAGGGAAAAGCAGACAATAGCTATTAGTCATTGCCGAACGCTTTTAAACCCAGTAATAACGGACTTCCACGGAAAATTACTAATTAGCACAACCCACGAACAACACAACCTTAACAGAGTGAGTAATTTATGAGTTTAACTTCAGGTAAACCACAAGAACACCAAGGCGGCGTTGTTGTCGTGCAAGTGGCCCTTAATTCAGGCACCGCCGTTATTGAGGCGTCAGTAGGCAACTTACCTTTTAAGCCATTTAAAACAGTGACCATTCCCGACGAGTTTGTCAGAGTGCAATTGAACGCCGGTAATCGTTGGCGTGTAGTGTTAACCGGTGCGGCTGTTGCCGCTATCTAGCGCCCATTATGACACGTAGAACCACAGGCCGCCCCTGCCGTCAATGCCGCATAGGTATTCACTATGGCTCGGGTTATTGCGCTAAGTGTGAGCCAAGTGCTACCACTACCAAATGGGCACAGCACCACAAAGGTAAGGGCACTACACAGCGCGGCTATGGTAGCGAATGGGAACAAGACAAGAAAATCATCTATCAACGTGACAAAGCATTGTGCCAACCCTGTCGGCGCAAAGGCATTGCAACCCAAGCCACACAGGTCGATCACAAGATAGCCAAGGCGAATGGCGGTACAGATGAACACCGCAATTTAGAGTGCATTTGTACACCTTGCCATGACACTAAAACCGCACAAGATAGACGAACGAGGCGTTAAAACTATGGCTCAACCCTTAACAATCACTATAAAATTAGCGCTACCTGGTTTCGTTTTTATGTCTTGGGTGTGGTCATTGTGAGCAAATTAACAGGCCGTAAAATAGACCCGCTAAAGCTCAATTACTGGTTAGATAAAGCATTAACCTTTACTGACGGGCAAGGCAATAAAATAAAAGGCTTAGACAATGATTCACGCATTAACAAGTAGCCTTATTCACATAGGGGGGGTGGTCAAATCGCTACAGCCTTTTGCTTCCTGACCGTACCCCCAGGCTTTTTTTTATGTGCGCGCATGAGAAAGTTTTAGATCCTACCAAGATCCTTTAGAAAATAACCAAAGTGATTAAGTGTGACGCGTCACAGATAAGGTTTTCATTATGGCACGAAAAGGCGGGCAACAAGCCAAGCCCACGGCACTGAAAAAAGCACAGGGCAATTTGGGCAAACGAAAATTAAATGAGCGCGAGCCAGAATATCAAACGCTAACGCACATTGACCCGCCAAGTAGCTTGGTTGGTAACATCGCTATTCAGGCTTGGGAATTTTACATGCCCGAGTTAATCAACAATAAAATTTTAACGGTTGTTGATATTCACAACCTAGAGCAATTTTGTAATTGCATGGATTACATTCAGCAAATGGATGAAATTCTAAAAGATTCACATTTCATTGTGGGCAAAGCGGGAATGAAAAAACACCCAGCCCACACCATACGCGCTGAGAACTTACGGTTTTTAGATAAGTTCGGCTCATTGCTTGGGCTTGATCCTAGCAGTCGAGTTGGTTTGATAGGTAAAGATAAAAACCCAGATAAGACAAACCCTTTTTCAAAGTTTTAAAATTCTATGGCCAGTTACCCTAATGTAAACGCCGCATTTCGTTATGCGCGTGAAGTTGTCGCGGGTAAAATCTTAGTTAATCAATTGGTGCTTGCTGCTTGCCAACGTCATTTAGACGATATGGAAAGAGCCAAAATGAGGACTAAAGATTTTCCCTATGTCTTTGACAAAGAACTGGCCGAAAGAAACTGTGAATTTATTCAATTGTTGCCACACGCTAAAGGTAAGTGGGCCGCAAAAAAAGAACTGATCGTTTTACAACCTTGGCAATTATTCATTCAATGTATGATTTATGGCTGGGTACATCGCAAAGAAAAAACCCGCCGCTTTCGTACCGTGTATATTGCCGTTCCCAGAAAAAATGGTAAGTCGGTAATTGCAGCCGGAAACGGATTAGCATTATTTTGTGCTGATGGTGAATACGGTAGCGAGGTTTATTGTGGTGCGACAAATGAGAAACAAGCGTTAGAGGTTTTTCGCCCTGCTAAGGCAATGGCGAAAAAGACCCCTGAATTATTAGAACACTTTGGCATTGAAGTTAATGCCAAGTCGCTTTTTATCGGTAGTGATGAATCACGCTTTGAACCTGTCATTGGCGATCCTGCTGATGGTGCAAGCCCACAGTGCTTTATTATTGACGAATACCACGAACACAGAACAAGCGCGATGTTAGATACTGCGCAAACAGGAATGATGGCGCGCGATCAGCCGCTTACACTAATTATCACCACTGCTGGTTTCAATGTCGACGGGCCATGTTATCAAATGGAACTTGATATACGTGATCTGCTAGAGGGTAAGTTACATAACGATCAGCTGTTTGGCATTATTTACGGCCTTGATAAAGACGACGATTGGACAGACCCAATTAACCTGGCGAAAGCTAACCCTAATTTTGGCGTGTCTATTAACGCACAAACGTTAATGCAAGATCACAAGCAAGCAGTACAACTGGCCCATAAAGCCAACGCCTTTAAAACCAAGCATTTTAATATTTGGGTTGCTGCCGCGAATGCCTTTTTTAATATGCAGCACTGGAACCAAGGAAAAGACCCTGATTTAGATGCTAGCGCCTTTTGTTATGACGATGCTTGGTTTTGTTTAGATTTAGCGAGCAAAATTGATATAGCCGCGTTTATTCGTGTCTTTGTTCGTCACATTGATGGGGTTATTCATTACTACATTTTTTCACGGTTCTATATTCCTTATGACACCGCCCATGATACTGAACACCCAAGTTATGATTTATATCAAGAGTGGATAAAGTCTGGTGAATTAGAAGTAACCGGCGATGCCGAAATTGATTTTAATGCCATCGAAAAAGATGTAGTGCATTTTTCCGAGGGTTGCCAAGTTCGAGAAATACCACACGATCAGTGGAACGCTTTGCAAATGGCCAGTTCTTTGGCTGCACAAGGTTTTACCCCTGTTGCCGTACCACAAACCGCGCCGCATTTTTCCCCTGCCATGAAAGAAATGGAAGCGGCTCTTGCTGCCGGTAGGGTACACCATAGCGGTAATCGTGTTTTAACTTGGATGGTTGGCAACGTAACCAGCCATGAAGATTGGAACGGTAATCACTTTCCACGAAAAGAAACTAAAACCAGCACGCGAAAAATTGACGGGGCAGTAGCCGCCATCATGGGCATAGGCCGAGCGATGCACGACCAAGGCGATTACTCTATTTATGACGATCCCAACTACGACCCAAGCGAAGCGAGCCTTGACGATTAACATCGTTTTTATTTTAGGGTTTATCGCGTTAACAGCGGGTTTATATTTACATTACGGCTTAGCCATTACGTTGATAACCACAGGCTGTTTACTGCTTGTCTTGGCTTTGGCGGCAGTGCTTAAACCAACGAAAATCATTATCAATAAGCAAGGCGCTTAACATGTTAACGAATTTATTTGAAAGCCGATCTACTCTAAGTTCTAGTTATCCGGCAGTGCTTGAACTCTTTGGCCTAGCTAACACCGAGGCAGGGGTTGCGGTGACTGAAAACAACGCCTTAAAACTTAGCGCGGTATACAGTTGTTTTTATGTGCTGTCTTCCTCGCTTGCTCAATTACCTTTGCACGTATTAAGAAAAACAAAAGACAGTCGCGGCAAAGAGCTTATAGAAAGAGCCAGTGATCACCCCGTCTTTCATTTGCTGCACGACGAGCCAAACATGTGGCAAACCAGTTATGAATGGCGCGAAAGTAAAATGTATCAAACCCTTGCGTGGGGTAATGGTTTTACTGAAATTATTCGTCGTAGAAATGGCGAAATAATGGAGCTTGATCACCTCGACACATGGAATATATCACCGCCCGAAAGAGGCACCGCCTCAAATAAATGGCTCTATCCCTTATGGGATGAAGACGGCAAAAAAAATCGCGCTATTCGTCCTGAGAACATGTTGCACATTAAAGCGCTCACAGGTAATAAAAAATGGGGTGTTAGCCCTATACGCCAACACGCCGACACCATCGGACTTGGTTTGGCTGCGCAAAAATATGGTAGCCAGTTCTTTGGCTCGGGTGGTCGTCCAAGTGGCATATTAATCAATAAATCAGGCGGTCAACGTGGCGATGGTCAGAACAATTTAAAAGAAGCTTGGAAAGCTGGTGGTATAGGTAAAGGCGGTGGCCGTACTGCGGTATTACATGGTGATGTGCAATACCAAGCCATTACCATTAGCCCAGAAGAGGCGCAATTTTTAGAAACCCGCAAAATGACCCGATCAGAAATCGCCGGTATTTTTAACGTGCCCGCGCACATGATTAACGATTTAGACAAAGCCACCTTTTCAAATATCACCCAACAATCAATACAATTTGTTCGTCACACTATGGTTCCTTGGGTGGTTAAGTATGAACAAGAATTAAACCGAAAATTATTTACTACCGCTGAACGCTTAGCGGGTTATTACGTTAAATTTAATTTAGCCGGTTTATTGCGCGGTACACCAAAAGAGCGCGCCGAATTTTATCACTATGGCATTACTGATGGCTGGATGGATAGAAACGAAGCAAGAGCGTTTGAAGAAATGAATCAACGCGATGGCTTAGACCAGCTATTAATTAGCGTCAACGCTAAACACCCTGATCAACTTATCGAAGACGGCAAACCAGACGATAAGACCGAAGACACACCCAACAATAACCCCGAAGATAAAGGCGCAAGTGATGAAACATAAAATTGCTCAAGGCGAACAAGAAACCCGTATTTTTAGCGCCGAAGTGCGTGCCTATACCCCAGAGGGTGAAAGCCTCCCACACTTAACGGGTTATGGCGCAATGTTTAATAGTCGCTCTGAAAATTTAGGCGGCTTTCGTGAAATCATCAAAGAGGGCGCTTTTGATGAAGTGATAGATCAAGACGTTCGCGGCTTTTTCAATCACGATCCTAACTATATGCTTGGCCGTACAGCGTCCGGCACCATGACATTAACCATTGATGCTCGCGGCTTACATTATGATATTACCCCGCCTGATAGCCAAACCATACGCGATTTAGTGTTAACACCCATGGAACGTGGCGATATTAATCAATCATCATTTACCTTTATTGTTGCCCGTGATGGTGATCGCTGGTACGAAGACGAAGAGGGCATAATTATTAGAGAAATAAGCAAAATATCACGCTTGCTCGATGTTAGCCCCGTATCTATCCCCGCCTACCCAGATACCACAGCAGCAAGTCGCGGCTTTGGTGATTTTGAAAAAAACAAACAAGCCATGACTGACGGCCTTGAGGGCCAAGAGCAAAGACAACGAAGACAAAGACAATTGTTTCTTATTAATAAATAAATTTTAACAGCACCACCAAGCAAACCCCATGCCCGCATTTTCATATGAGAATACGGGTTTTTTTATACCTGTATTAAAGGAAAGTTAACTATGGCTTTATTAAAAGATAAAGTAGAAAAACGCAATCTTATCGCAAAGCAAATGCGTAGTTTAAATGATGAAATTGGCGATAAAAAATGGACTCCTGATCAAGAAAAACGTTGGGGTAACATGCAGCAAGAGCATGAAGATATTGATCAAGCAATTGTCCGTGAAGAACGTTTATTAAAGTTAGATGAAAACTCACTTGATACTAACGAGCCTGAACAACGCAATTTAGCCGGTGATCTTGACTCAGTAGAGCAGCGCAGTTCTAACGCCTTTGAAAAAGGCATCCGTTATGGCTTTGAAAGCTTAGACACGGAAGAACGTAAGCTAGTTATTGAAGCACGCGCACAAAGTGTTGGCACTGACTCAAAGGGCGGTTTTACTGCACCAACACAATTTAGAAATCAAGTGTCGGATGCCATGAAAGCCTTTGGTGGTCTTGCTCAAATTGCCACTATTTTAAATACTGACAGTGGTAATAATATTTCATGGCCGGTAAGTGACGGCACCAGTGAAATGGGCGTCATGATTGCTGAAAACGCCCAAGCGGGTGAAGAAGATGCAGAATTTAGCGAAGAAACATTAGGCGCTAAAAAAATGACCTCAAAAATCATTCGTGTCTCTAATGAATTATTAACCGACAGCGGTGTTGATATTGGCGCGTATTTATCACGCCGTATTGGTCAACGTATTGGCCGTGGAGAAGCGAATCAGCTAATTAACGGTAGTGGCACAGGTAACAGCATTAACGGTTTATTAAACCAAGCTAATGTCGGCCATACTGCCGCCGGTACTGGCGCATTAACGTGGGAAGAGTTCCTTACCCTTAAACACAGTGTTGATCCTGCTTATCGTGCGGGCCTTGCGCATTGGTTATTTAATGACACTACCTTATTAAGCCTTAAAACCATGAAAGATGGCCAAGGCCGACCGCTTTGGATGCCGTCTGTTGCTGGCCTTACTCCGGCAACGATTGATAACGATGCGTATCAAATCGATCAGGGTATGCCGTCTATTGGTGCGGGTAATGTGCCTGTTGCTTACGGTGATTTTAAGGCGGTGCAAGTTCGCCGCGTTAAAGCGATGGGTATCAAACGTTTATTAGAGAAATACGCCGAGTTTGATCAGGTTGGCTTCTTGGCATTTCATCGTTTTGATATGGTGCTTGAAGATTTAGGCGCAGTTAAAACAATGAAAAACGCCGCTGCTTAATCAATCGTAGCAAGTAACATTTTTAGCCGCTATTTTATCAAATAGCGGCTTTTTATTGGAGTATACCCCATGAGTGAGAAACAAATTTTAGTGGTATTAACTACGTGCTTGGCCACGGGCCTTGGTAGTTTTGGTGTCGGTGATAGTTTCCCCTGTAAAAGTGAAGACGAAGCCAAACGCATGGTTGATGCAGGGCAAGCAACATACCCCAGCACTGAACATGTATCACAAGCAGAGTTCAACGCGTTGCAATTGGTTAATCAGGGCTTAGTAACTGACTTAGCCGCCGCTAATGAAAAGCTAACCTTGTCAGGTGAAGTGCCAGGCGAATTACCCGCCGAAGTAAAACAGAAAATTAGCGATCTTGAATTACAACTTGTTAGCGCTAATGAACAATTGAAACAGCCAACGACTTTACCTGTAGAAGTTGAAGATCAAATAAATAAATTAACCACCGAGTTAACATCATCGAATAAAGAAAAAGAAGAGTTAGAAAAAAACTTAGAAGCAGCAAGTAAAAATATTATTGCTATCAATAAAAAGTTAAAAGCGGCAGAAACCAAGCTAAAGGCTAAGTAATCATGTTATTGACGTTACCAGTAATCAAACAGCAGTGCCGTATTAATCCAGATGATGATAGCCGCGATGCCTTATTAACGGTTTATGGCAATTCAGCCAAAAAAACCATTGAGAATAAAACCGGCCGTAAATTGTTTGCGTTAAAAACGGAAATACCAGCGGAAAATGGTTGGTATGCGTCAATAGATGATTGCCCTGATCTTATGTTAGCTATGTTGTTATTGGTAACGCATTATAACGACAATCCAAGCGCCACGACTGAAAGCACTACGCGAACATTGCCGTTTTCAGTAAAAGACTTGGTTTCGCCTTACATCGTCTGTGATTCATCAATACTACCAGACGCTTAAAGTAAATAATTAGTAAATCATTAGTATGTATATTTTATTTCTTTTTGCATATTATTTTTAATGGATTAACGCATGATTTTAGCAAAAGACTTAAAACATATCGGCTTAATAAAAGCGCCGACTAGTTACAATGTCACTGGCCAAGCTATTGGTTGGGAAACTCAGTTTTCTTTATATTTTGGCATTGATAATGAAGCCGTTAGCGAAGCGGATCAAAGTAATAACAGCGGTAATCAAAAAACGCTGTCTTTGTTCACCCGTTATGATGTCCGGATTCAAAACGCACAGGTTATTTTTGCTAACGGACACAGTTATAAAATAAGCCAGCTTGATAATGTCGAGCTAGCAAATCGCCGTTTAAATTTCACCGCCACACCGCTTTAATTACTCACTAAAGGTTATTTATGATCTCTTCTTCAATGAATGTTAAGGGATTGGCCGAGTTAGACAAAGCACTGGCTAAAATTGGGGCTGTTGCCGGTGGTCGTGCCTTGGTTGCTGCGCTAAAAGATGCAGCCGAGCCGGTACATTCTCACATGGTAGCCAATGCCCCCGAAGATTCAGGCGATTTAAAAGCTAGAATTAAAAAACGTGCTAAAAAAGGAAAAGGCGGGGGTAAAACCAGTGCCAAGGTTAGTGTAGGTACTGCAAAAGTTGATTTTTACGGCGCAATATCTAACGAATTTGGCCGTCCTGACAGGCCACCAAAACCCTTTATTCGCTTAGCATTAGAGAAAAACTGGCGCAAATCAGCGTCTATTTTCAGCTACGCATTAAAAAAACGTATTCAACAACAAGCCAAGCGCTTAGCCAAGCAAGCCGCAAAATAACTAACCATTCATTTTAATGACTAACAAAACAAGAGCGACTTTATGATCGAGCTAACCGTGAGCCTGTGGTTAAGACAGCTTGCCGCTATGGTGGCTGTAGTGCCCAATATTTACGCCATGACTTTGCCCAAAACAGATATTTACCCTGTGTTAAAAGTATCACGGTTAAATACTGAATTTGACCAAACCTTTGACGGCCTAAGCGGTGAAGAAACCGCCATTATACAAGTTGATTATTGGGCTAACACCACCGACGAAATAACAGCCATTAAAAAAGAGCTCACCACGTTTTTTAATACCTTGTCAGTTAATCAAGACAAGGTATTAAGCGTGCATAATTTGCGCGAACAGCCCAGCTTTGAACCGAAAGAAAACGTTTTTAAACAAACCCTCGAACTAACTATAATTTATAAGGAATAAAGACATGATAGGCGATAAAACTAAATTACTACGCGGTGACGGTGCCGATCCTGAAGTATTCACCGAAGTAGCCAGTATTGTTGATTTTGGCGATTTAACTATCAGCCGCGCTATGAACTCAAGCCCGCCAACGTTTGACAGTCCTGACGGTTACGAAACGGTAACGCCAGGTGCTAAAAAAGTAGAGCCGCTAGAGATAAAAGTTAAGTATAAAAAAGATGAAGATGTTGCCGCGCAAGTCAAAGCTGATTTTGAAAGTGACAAGCCAACAAATTATCAAATTCATTGGCCTGACACCCCGCCAACCAAAAAACAAATGTCAGCGTTTGTTAACCAAATTGTTATGGCTACCCCTCAAAATGAAGACGTAACCGAAACCTTTACTTTCACGCCTACGGGCAAAGTTATAGACGTTGTATAAGGATAATTATGGCAGATAAACAATTAAATACTGCGCAAGCCTTACTTGCGCATATTGGCCTTAAAACTAAGGATTTTCCGATTTTTGGCGCAATGATTTTAGTAAAGCAATGGACAGCAAGCGAGCGCCTTAAATACATGGGCTTTATTAGTAATACTGAGGTTGATCTCGATGATGAAATTTCGATAGTACGACCGCAAGCCAATATTTTTGCCTTGTCGTTAGTCAATAAAAATGGCGAGCCGTTATTTAAGGCTAAATGGCAAGATAACCAACCCGTTTTTGATGATCCTAAAGCAATTGAAACCTTTTTACAAAATCGCACCGCCGAAACCTCAGCGGCGTTTATTGCCATAGCAAAGTTTAACGGCATTTACTTTGGTGATCCCGAAGACGAGAAAGACAAAGAGGATACAGCAGTAAAAAACTAAAAGCGCAGCCCGAGCGATTGTTTGCAATGCACCTCGCTTTGGCTGCGGGAAACTTAAACGTTAATGAAGTGCTCGATAATATGTCGAGTGAACAATTCAGTGAGTGGCAAGCGTTTGCCCGCATTTACCCCTTTGGCCCAAGTGCTGAAACAGAACGTTTTGCCATTCAACAAGCAAACACACTCAACGCCCCGCATTTTTCCACTAAAAAAGTGCGTTTAGCCACTGAGTTTATACCCACCTTTAAACCGAAAAAGAAAACCGTAAAACAACAAATAGCCATGTTTAATCGCTTGGGCTAAATCTTGCCACCTCTACTTTATAAGTGAAAAACCATGTCGGTATTATCAACACTCGTTATTGATTTAAAAGGTAACAGCGCGCACTTTCAAAAAGAGTTAAAAAAAGCTAACGCTAAATCTAAATCTTTTGCTAAAAAAGTGCGGGCCAATTCTCAAGCGGTGGTTAAATCACTGGGCGCAATTGGCACAGTGGGAGCCGTAGCTTTGGGGGCTATTTATCAACAAAGCGCGGCTAATATTGACGCACTGGCCAAACAAGCTGACAAACTGGGCGTAACTACTCAAGCGTTAGCAGGGTTACAACATGCGGCAGACTTAACCGGCGTTTCAAGTAAAGCACTTAACAAAGGCTTGCTTGATATGACGGTCAAAGTGCAAGACGCGGCCAAAGGTACGGGCGAGGCCAAAGACGCATTAAAAGAGCTTGGTTTAAATGCGCAAGTACTCGCTAAAATGTCACCCGATCAGCAATTTAAAAAAATAGCCGAAGCGATGAAAAGCGTTGAACACCACGGCAACAAAGTGGCCATTGCTTATGATTTATTTGGCGCTAAAGGTACTGATTTAATCAATACCTTGGCCTTGGGTGAAGCGGGTTTGAATCAAACAGCCAAAGAGGCTGAATTATTAGGGCTTTCGCTTAATCGTGTTGATGCGGCAAAGGTTGAAGCGGCCACCGATGCTATGACCAAAAGCGCGGGAGTAGTTAAGGGCTTAGGTAATGCCATTACTGTTACCTTAGCGCCTTATGTTAAAGCGGTTTCAGACGAGTTTTACAATGCCGCCCTTGAAGCGGGTGGCTTTGGTGAATTCACCACCACAGCAATGAAAGCGGTGGTACAAGCTGTGGGTTATACCGCTAATGTTATTCATGGCCTAAAAGCCGTGTGGCAAGTAGTAAAGCTTGCCTCGGCTGCTGCTATCACGGGTATTTTAGAGGGCTTAACGTGGTTAGATTCTGGCTTAACCAGCTTTTTAAACTCATTGCCAGGTGTTGAAGCAAAAGCCAGTAGTTTTTTATCGGGCATGGCCGGTGCTATGCGCGCAGAAATGAACAACATACAGGATGATTTAACCGCCTTTGCCATGAAGCCTTTACCCCATGACGGCATTGTAAAATGGGCAGAAGAAGCTAAGCGAAAATCAATAGAAGCGGCTGAAATAGTGGCCGCTGCTGCCGCACAAAGTGGTGGTTACTCGGAAGAACAAGCGGGCATAGGCCAAGCAAGTGAAGACGGAACCAGCACCGATGAAGAAAAAGACACCCAAAACAAAAAGCTTACCGCCAAGCAAGGTGACGAACAGAAAAAAGTAAAAAGTCATGAAGAAAAAATCCTCGACATAAAAACCAAAAACAGCAAAAAGTTTGCCGCTATTCAAGACGCTATTCGCATTAAAAATCTTATTAGAGAAAAAGCCTCACAACTTAAAATCGCCATTGGTGAGGGTTATGTTGCTATTCAAAAAGCATGGGCTAGTGCGCCGTTCCCTTACAACTTGCCAGCCGTAGCAATGGCAACAGGCTCAACGGCCATGAATGTCGCGGGCATTGCGGGCCTTGAAAATGGCGGTAATGTGGGTAATCGCTCAATTGTTGAAGTGGGTGAAAAAAACAAACCTGAATTATTAGAATTTGGCGGTAAAAACTTTTTACTCGGTGGTAATGGTGGTGCCGTATTTAATCAATCACAAATGCAATCTGTTAGTGGTAGCGGCGGTGGCGGTAGTGGTGGAAACATTAACATTGAATTAAACAACGTGTTTGAGGGTGATGTTTCAGAAGACAAAATGAGCGACTTTATCGCCCAAAATTACGAGGCAGTGTATAACGCCGTAGCCAATGCTAAATCAGATCGCGGGGAAGAGTTTTAATGTTATTTCCAAAAAATATTGGTTTTTTACAAGTCGAACCGCTGAGTAATTCCCCTGCCTATATTAGCGAGTCAAAGTCATTGAAAACAGTGACCACAAGCACAGGCGCACAGCGTTGGGAATGGACATTAACAACAGACATTTTAAACGAGGTTAATTTTCGTCGCGGCTGGGCATTTTTAAACAGCTTAGCGGGTAAAACACACACCTTTGACATTCAATTGCCGCTTTTCAGTGAGCCGCTAGGCGTGGTCAGTGGCTTGGTGCAATCAATGGCGAGTCATGGCATTGGTGAAAATGTTGTTAATTTTACTAATTATATTGCGGAAATTGGCGATTTTGTGCGTTTTGTTGGGCATAGCAAAACCTATCAAATTATTGATACGGCGGGCAGTTCAGCCACGCTATTTCCACCACTGATAAAACCTGTTAGCAGTAGTGAAGTTGTACAAGTCAGTGACTTGTTATTTACCGCCAGGTTAAACAGTTCAATTTCAAAACTAAAAGTGCCCAGCACCAAAAAGGCCAAGTTAAAATTTAAAATTATCGAGGCTTTTTAATATGCGAACGCTGCACCCCGACACCTTAGCGGCTCTTAAAACTGACCATTTACGCGCTATTTTAATTAAGCTCGATTTCACCCCAACGCCTATTTATTTAAGTAATACCGCCTTTGATGTGGTGCATAACGGCAACACCTATTTAGGCAATGGCCAACTGCTTAAAATCGGCAAAATACACCAAGACATTGATATTAGAGTATCAACCGTTGAGCTAACCCTCGACGCGGTTGACTCGTCATTAGTGTCGTTGTTGCTTGGCTTGCCGCAACACGGGCGAAACGTTGAATTATCACTAGCTATTTTAAACAATAACTATTCGATTATTGGTGATGTTATGCCTATGTATTCCATGATCATCGACGGTGCGCCCAGCATTATTGACGACCCCAGCAAAGGCAAAGCTATCATAAAACAAAAAATATCTAGTGAGTTTGCCAACTGGAAACAAAAAGGCGGCATAAGAACAACACCGGCTAGCTTGCAACGCTTTTCACCAAACGACACGGGCTTTGATTTTGCTGCTGAAAGTGGCCGCGAATATAAATGGGGGGCAAAGTAATGGGTTGGTTATCAAAAAAATGGAAACAAATAAAAGGCTGGTTTACTCCAAGCGAGCCAAAACCACAGGGCGTAAATGTTGAAAAAAGCGGCACTAATCAAGGCGTGCCCATTATTTATGGTTACATGAGTAAAGCCCCGTGTATTAAAGTATTTAAAGTCACTACCGATAAAGCCGGAGGCGCAAGTAACGAATACTTGCATTACATTTGTGTGTTTTGCGTGGGCGAAATTGAAGCAATAGGCAAACTGTATTTTAACGACATTCCTGAAAACCAAATAGACAACAAACGTTATTTTGTACAGCGCTTTAACGGCAGTGAAAGCCAAGCGTATTGCAGCGAGTTATCAGCTGAATTTAATCAATGGAAAGCCACCGCAACGTTAAAAAATGTCGCTTATGCTTATGTGCGTTTAAAGCAAAACAGCGAGGTGGATTGGTGGAACGGCGAGCCAAGAATATCGGCTAACATTCAAGGCTTAAAAGTCTTTGATCCGCGTAATGGACAAACCCAATATAGCGACAATATCGCCTTATGTGCCCTTGATTATTTAACTAACGACAATTACGGCAAAGGACTCACCGCCAACAAAATAAACAGTCAAAGCTTTGCCAATGCTGCTGACTTTATTGAAACCAGCAAAACATACACCCGTACTGTGTATAAAAACTGGTTTGACCCTGAATTAAAGGTATGGGAGAAAATAGTTACCGGCACAGTAGACGAAACCATTATTGAAAATTTAATGACCTGTAATGTCAGCTTGTCTCCTGAAAATACGCTCAAAAAAAATGTTGAAATATTACTCGGCGGTATGCGGGCAATATTGCCAGAAACCAATGGAAAATACAGGCTAGGCATTGAAAAAGATGATGCACCCGTTTTTCCTTTTACTGAACATAACTTAATCGGGCCAATACAGTGCCAAGGCGGTAGCCAAAGTGATCGCTATAATCAGGTTATCATTAAATATCGCAATCAATTAACCGGCGAAGACGACGAGGCGGTTTTTCCTGATGATGATGCCTTGCACCAAACATGGAAAACCGAAGACAGCGGCAAACTATTATTAGGCGAGTTTGATTTTGATACTATCAACAATAAAGCCGAAGCGCTGCAAATGGGCCATGTTATTGCGTATCGTAGCCGCCAACTGATCGGCGCATTGTTTACCGGTTTACCTGAAACTATCGTTGTTGAAGCGGGTGACGTTGTCACCTTAGACAGCCAAATATTAGGCTGGAACGCTAAACCGTTTCGTGTTGAAAGTGTTGATATTGACCTAGAGTCAGGGCGCGTGAGCTTTCAAGGCGTAGAGCATCAAAATTCAATTTACCCGTGGGCCATTGGTGATGTAACCGAAGAGTATGCCGACACAAGTTTTGCACTGCCACAAAGCATACAAACACCAACAGGGTTAACATTGCTAAGTACCCCGAGTGATAGTGAATACAAGGGCGTGTTGTCGTGGGACGATCCGAACAATACCGCGGTAACTTCTCACAACATTACTATTTATTCAGTGGGTGACAATGCGGTTGTTCACGCAGAAAACAGCGCCTTTAATGCGGTTTTTATTCCGCTTTTAACGGTGGGTGATTATCGGGTTGAAGTGGTGGCAAAAAACAGCCTGTTTTTGTCTGACGCTGCTACCTTGTTATTTACGGCACAAATACCCAACGCGCCAATATCACTTGGTCTGGTTGCCTCTACTTTTGAAGTAGGCGCAGCACCCACAGTAGGTATTGATAATCACTATGTTAATTTTGAGCTAATGTTCGGTACGGTTAACAACCGGCTAAATGCGCAAAAGGTTGGTCGTGGTAGAACGTTTACCATTATTGATCGCACCCCTGAAACCACTTATTATTTTTGGGCTAAAACCGTGACACCTTTTGGTGATTCGCCGTGGGTAGCGGGCAATATAACCACGGGTGATGGCACCGCCATTGTTGAACTCATTGAAACCTTATCTAATGAGGCCGTGGTTGAGTTAGAGCAAGATGTTGTATTGCTCAATTCTGATATGAAGAAAATATTAGAATCTCTAATTTGGAACACTACCCAACACCAAGAAAAAACCACTGAAACGGCTTTTATCTCTGCTGATGTAAAACAAACCGCCACCGCACTAGCAACCGAAGCACAAGCAAGAGCAACCCAAGGCACAGCAATTGAAGCCATTATTAACACCGAAAAAGGCCGTACTAGTGCGCTTATCTCGCGTGTTGATCAAGCCACTTCTGATATTAACGGCAATGCCCAAGCGATTAGCTTTGTAGATGGTAAGGCTAGCAGCGCGTCAAGTACTGCCAGTTCAGCTTATTCATTGGCGCAACAAGCAAAATCTAGCGCTGACGGCTCAGCCAGTTCTATTACCGTAATTAGCAACAAAGTTAATGATAGCAGTACAGGACTAACCGCTACCAACTCACTGGCACAATCGGCAAAAATAACCGCTGAGGGTAATGTTAGTGCGGTAACACAATTACAAGCCAGCATTGATGACATTGTAGGATCGGGCACTGCCACCACTGCTGAATTGCAATTGGCCGTAGTGGGCAATAAAAACCAGATAGAAAGCGTGCAAGCACAAGCCTTTTTGTTTGCTGATGTAAACGGCCGAATATCAGGAGTAAAAGCAACCAGTACAGCCGCCCAAAGTAATCTTGATTTTATCGGTGGAAATGTACGTTTTTTAAAACAAGACGGTTCAGTGGCTATTTATTTTAATACGGTTACGGGTGAATACGAATTTAACGGTGACGGTAATTTTAACGGCACAGTACGAGCCGATAAAATTATAGGCGAACAAGCCTCGGGTGCTGCTGTTTCGTTGTCATATATTGAGCTAAGCCAATCATATAAAACATTGGTTGGCTTTACCGTGTCTAGCTCGGGGTTTGACCGAGTGATTAATATTCCTAGCCCCTTTTTTATCTCTAACAATAGCAGTGATCCTGATTCAAAAATTGCTGTTCAGTTTTTAGCTAACGGCTCGAATATATACCTTGATTCGGCCGTCAGCGGCACCACTGAAAGCGGCTATTTTACCGCCCCGCCCCGTTTCTATAATTTGTTAGCTAATCGGTCGGTAACAATAACTATACATGCGAAGTTGATCGGCGGTAGCGGCAGTACAGCAATGTTTTCTCAAAACTACGCACCGACCGTTTTTAAAGCCAGTGACGAAATAACGTTTAACTAATTCAATCAACATTAAATAAGGGATGAAATGACCCAACAAATAGATATTGCTGATTTAACGATCACCAAGGGCCAAGCCACCGTTACCGTTAACAGTAACGAAAGCCTGAAAGGTTATAAAGACGGCGACATTATTTTTACCACAGGCAACAAGCCTATTTTCGTAAAAATAATTACCGGGAAAATTATTACCTTGCGTAGTAATGCCAGTTTTACGGCTAATAACGTAACTGCCGTTTTGATGGCTAATAACGTATCTTTACGCGAAGCGCTCACCACAATACAAGAAAATAACAAAGCGTGGTCTGTGCACTTCTCGCCGTTTTTACATTGGATTTCAACCAATGAGCAAACCGCCGATTTAATTGATTCTAGCGGTAATGTTATCAATGTTTATTCTGCTCAAGGTATGAATGCTTTGGCGGTTAATATTGGCTCAGCGGTTAATGATGCGGCGCAATTACAACTTAATGTAAACACACTAACCAGCACAGTGAGCAGTATTCAAAGCTCGCTTGACGCGTCGAAAAATGCAGCTAGAGCCAGTGAGGATAAGAGTAAAGCCAGTGAGAACGCAGCTAAAACCAGTAAGGATCAAGCCGCCACCAGTGCCAGCGCTGCCGCTACCTCAAAGGCTGACGCGTTTAATAGTAAAAACTCAGCTAATACGGATAAATTAGCCGCCGCTAATAGTGCCAACGCTGCCAAAACAAGCGAAAACAATACCAGTGACAAGGTAACGTTAGCGAGTCAATACGCTAATCATCCCGAAGATGAATATATACCAGGCACAACAGAATATTCTTCGAAGCATTGGAAACAAAAAGCTAAGGCTTTGGCCGGTGGTACTGCCCCCAACTCATTAGAGCTTGGTAATAAAACTGCCGCACAGTGGCAACAAGAGGTTGATGATGCGGGGGCATCGTTACCATTACCGTTAGTACACTTGTTTGCGCCTAATGAGATAGTAAAAACGCTTAGCGGAAAACTTACCAGTGCACGCCTCGGTCCCGCTACATATATTGATAGATACGGGAAATTGATTTATTCGCCTAGTCCAGTGGTCACTAACGGGGTTCCTTACAGTGAAGATATAACAGATATATCTTGGGAAAAATTAGGCGTTACCGTTACAGGAAATGCAGGAACTGACCCTTTTGGCGGCATCAATGCAACGTTAATCACTCCAACAGGGGGTGATTCTCTCCACTGTATTCGAGCATTTCAATTAAATTCTGTTTCTGCATCGACGACCCATTCTATTTTTGTAAAATACGCTGGTTATAGCACTGTCGCTGTAGGTATTTATTCTGGTGGTCAGTCGAAAGAATGTAAGTTTGATTTTGATACTGGAGCTATTGACGTTGGGTCGGTTGGCGGTTCGATGTCTGATATTGTTAGCGGAGGGGCCGAATACATATCAGAGGGGTGGTATCGTATATGGTTGAAAACAAACTTGCAGAGAACACAGATTATAATAGCTCCTAATTACACAGGAACATTTACGGGAGATACTGACAAAGGTGTGCTGGTTTTCGGTGTGGCAATTGAAAACGGTGTAACAGTGCCTAGCGGCTACCTTAAAACCACAGGCGCATCAAAGTCAGGTATTAGTTACCTTGGTATTGATACTTTGCGCATTAACGAAAAAGGTGCGCTGATCGAGGGTAGTAGCACCAACCTATTCGCCGCTAACAGCATCAAGAGCTATACATTTTGGAATAAAGATGAAAACAACACGCTATTTTTTGATGATAGCGTACAAAATATTGACGGCACAATGGGGGCAATACGGGTAACTAACAACGATGTTAATACACGTCGAATTCACAATTCAAGAGCCAGCCCCTTAGCTTACGTTGCTAACACTAAAGTTACCGCGTCATGTGTCGTTAGAAGCGGTAACGGTGGTGGTTTAAGAGTTCGCTTTTATGGCGATGGTGGATTATTTAAAGGTGATAAACTTTATAATATCGGTACGAAAACACCCTCTGTATCATCGCCTAACGTCACTCTACTCAAGGTCGAGCCATTAGCTCATGGCTGGGACAGAGTGTCATTTTCCTTTGAGTCCGGCGTAAACATTACAGATTTAGTGGCAGAGTTTTACACGTGGGACATTGGCAATATTACTGGTCAGACTATGTATATAGACTACATGCAGTTTGAAAATATTCCGTTTGCGTCAAGCATTATCATTAGTGGCGCATCCCCCGAAACAAGATCGGCTGACGATGTCAGTATACCTTGGCAGAATAATATAACGTTCGATAATTACACTATTACAGCGGAAGTGACCTTACTTTCTAAAGATGAAGTCGTTTCAGGAACTAACGGAAGAAAGTATCTTTATAACATGAAGGGGTTTGCCATCCATGCTGCCTTTATTGATTCCGTAGGTACAAGGTTTTTCGCGTATGGCGCGGAAGGAACCACGGGGGCAGCATCTAACAGCGCTATTCCAAATACGCCTAACTTAAAAGTAGCTGTTGTTCGTGGAGCTAGCCCACAACAATTGCAAGTATACGCAGACGGCGAGGGAAGCGGAATAGACACTAGTTTTACGGAGAACGTTGTCTTGCCTCCCTCTACTAGTCGCTTTGAAATAGGTAGGCTATCTAGCGTGAGGTATCTATGGGGTTATATCAAAAACTTTAAAATATTCGATGTAGCATTAACAGCGGCGCAGGTGAAAAAATTATGATTACAGATTATATATTTGCAGTAACAGATTTAGAGGCTTTCAGAGTCTCGTTGTTATCAATTGAGTCTGATTTGGTAAGTATTGGCGAAGATGGTGTAGCAACCATTCTCAGCCCGACCACAATGATTAAATACAAGGGGAATCAGTCAGTTGCTATTGCTAGGATTGATACTAACTCACTGTCTGAACTAAGTAGTTTTGCTAGTATGGTTTTAGTGGGTGAGGCTAAGCAATCATTCATTAAAACTAACGATGATGTTAATTGGCTCAATGAAGATTTATATCATTCGATTCATAGTATCGAACCGATAACTTATATAGATGATTATGGTTTTGAACAAAGCTATATCCCGTCTAAACTTCATTGTGTTTTTGCGTAGGAATATTAATCATGGGTATTTGGTCTAGTTTATTTGGTAAAGACAATGTTATTCAAGCGGGCATTGATGGCCTTGACAAAATAGTGCACACCGACGAAGAAAAGTCAGACGCTAAACAAGCGTTTTTAAAGTTATACGAACCGTTTAAAATTGCACAACGTTTGTTGGCTGTTATTTATGGCGTGCCTTATGCGCTCGCGTGGTTTGTTACCTTTATGGTGTCATTTTTTACGGACGTATCAAAACAAGAGGCGTTATTGCAGGGCGATATAAGCCGCATTGTTTTTGCTATTGTTAGTTTTTACTTTGGTGGTGGTGCTGCTGAGGGTGTTGTTAGAATGTTAGCTAATAGAGGTAAGAACAGTGAAAGAAAGTAAACGTCATTATTTAATGCGGGTCTTAATCGCCTTTGACCAGTTTTTTAATGTACTGGTTTTTAATGGACGGCCCGATCATACTATTTCTGGTCGTGTTGGTTATTTTGCTATTAAGGGTGAAAAATGGGCGTTGTATTGGGAAAAAATAATTAACACTTTGTTTTTCTGGCAAGCTGATCATTGTAGAAAATCAATTGAATGGGATGAAATGAAGTAAGTACAAGGTGAGTATAAGTTAAGCAAGGCTATGATTAATCATAGATCCTTGCTTTTTTTTGCTGTAGCATAACCGATCATCAATATATCGTTCAGGCTATTTAAATAATAAAATAGTGGAAATAATCACATATTGTGATACATTGTGTATCACTTGCCATCGTTGGTGGCTAAAGGTAAGTATTAAGAAGAAAATTTAAACAATCACCGAAATTCAGACATAAAAAAACCGCTTTTGGCGAGCGGTTGATTTACTAGGTTTAAAATCACAAACCCCATAACAAGGACTTGATTTTAAGCTGACGGGTTTCTTTTTGCAAGAAAAAAATAAAAAGAGCTTAAAATGAGAGTAAAAAATTCAACTCCGGCGTTTACTCGTCCGAATCATCAAAAGAATTTACCGTCTTTTTTAGTGGCATGTAACACCATGCTAACCAAGTGCCCTGCGTCGGCGTGGGACGGTTGGCAACTTATTCGCCGTGTTCATGGCAAATCATTAATGAATACTCACCGCGCGAGTGCGATCAATTCCCTTTTCATTGCTATTGCTAATCATGTTGATTTAAAGAGCAGCGTGGTTTTTTCTAATGTTTATGATCTGGCCCATGCTACGGGCTTGGCTACGGTAAGTGCGGCGGGTAATGTTTCAATAACGCGTTGTAGTCGTGCCATAATCGAAATGGAAAAAGCGGGCTTTCTTGAAACTGAATTGGTTTGGGATCGCGTCTTGGGTTGTCATATACCAAAATTTATTAATGTCACTGATTTGTTTTGGGAGATAGCACACCCCGAGGGCACAAAGGGTTATCATGCAGCGCGTGAAAGCCAAATTTCTTACCAAAGGCAAGGTTTAGCAGAGCCAGAGGAATGGTTGACCGTGAGCCAAGCCAAAGAGCGCCGCCGTAGAATGCACATTAAAACCGCTTTTAAGTTAAGACGCGCTAAACATGAAAAATCAAAGCAGCGAACAGCGGCCAAGAAGCTAACCAATGACAACATTGTTGTTTCTCGCGGTAAGATAGGCAAAGAAATACTAGACGAACTTGGCTCTTTACACGGCCTAGACCCTAAAGCGTTTCAGGTGATGATCAGCCAACGTTACGCACTGTATAACAAAATAGCAGCAGACCCCGCACCCACAAGGCACTAAGCCAACTTATTAAATAAAACCCTGCCTTGGCGGGGTTTTAGTCGTTCCCTCGAATAAATAACCATGTAATATGGGCCTTACTCACTTCTCATTATGCCGTTTTCACCCCTGTTTTTAATCATTCTGCGCTAGATAAATCACATCCTTTAGTTATACACAATATAATGCAATTGCTTTATCTAATATAACGCCCACGTATAGATATATAATGCAAAGTCACTATAACTACTTATATATAAATAAACCTTATGGCTACGCCTAAAGTGAATAAATGCACGCCCTTGGTTTTTTTGCTAAAGAAACAGCAAAAGGGCGTAATTGTCGTTTGGTTCACTGCCTGGTGATAACTGACCGCTGCGTCACCTACATTTTCAATGAGATAATACCACTTGAGTAATCGTTGATGTTGAAGCTTATTAAGAGCGTCGCTTCGCTCAGTTTGGCAAGGGATAGACAAGTTTTGTGCCTATTTGTTTAATAGGCCTGTTTATTCTATTATGCGTGCTTATTACTTCATTACGGCTCACTAACAACACACCCCATAAAAGGAATTTAACGCATGGCTAAAGATTTAGAACGAACGCTAAAGAAATGTAAAAAGTGCAAAAGAAAAACTGAGCACTTACGAAATACAGACAAAACAGGTTTATTGTCCCTGTTAATCCATATAGCGTTAATTTTTATTACGGCTGGTATTTGGCTTATTCTTATTGTTATTTACAAGATCCTTAACGCTAAGGTGGGCGGCTGGCAGTGTAGCGAGTGTGGTTAAATGGGTTTTTCCCTACAGTTTAATAGCTATTAAGCCTGTATTTTTATACGGGCTTTTTTTTGACCTAAAATAACCGTTTTGGTGATTTAGTGCTTAATATTGCTTTAATACTGAGCATATAGAATAAACAATATTCAACGGCAGTAAACGGCAGTAAAAGACAGTTGTTATTATTTGTTAAATTAACGTAAATTTAGCGTCTATTTTGGTGTTGATATTTGTAAGGCAGTGTAATGGCGATGTGTATTTGTTTAGCGTAGATTCGCCCGTATCACAAACGACCGTTATTTGACCACCACGTAAACACGGTGTTAATTAATGCTTTCGTGTTTCAAAACTATGTGTCACTATTGATGTCTCAAAACAACGGCTTTATGACACACAGACAATGAAATTTGGTTACGCAAGGGTTAGCACTAAACAACAAGAATTAGCCTTACAAGTAGACGCGCTTAAAGCGGCTGGCTGTGATGAAATAATCACCGAAGTTGAAACAGGCGCGAACAATGATCGCCCCGCACGATTGGCCATGATAGATAAGCTTAGAAAAGGCGATATTGTGACGGTGTGGCGTTTAGATAGGTTTGGCCGTTCTATGCCTGATTTAATAGAAAAGGTTGAACAGTTAAGCGCCCAAGGTGTTGAGTTTATCTCGTTACAAGAAAATATAGATACTACCTCAGCCACGGGCCGGTTAATTTTTCATATTTTTGCGGGCCTCGCAGAATTTGAACGTAATTTGATTTCAGAAAGAACAAGAGCCGGATTAGCAGCAGCACGAAAACGCGGTAAATTGGGTGGAAGAAAAAGAATTATGAATGATATTCAGGTCAAAACAGCTAGACGATTAATATCAGGGGAAAACCCCGTAAATCGTGAAGAAGTGGCCAAAATGCTTGGCGTTAGCCGGTCAACACTTTACCGAGAATTAAAAGAATAAAAACCTTACTTTTTATATTGATTTTAATCAAAATAATCACGAATCGTGTTTAAAAAATAGTAAGCGTGTCGTATTATAGAGACTGGTTTTTTATTGGGAAATGAATAATGGAAGTCACGAATTCAGGCGTTAAAGCAATAGTTAATATTGGTCCGGAAGATAATAAATTACAAAAAATCGAGCCGCAACAAGATAAAGCGACTGCGGCACTCAGCACAGACAAGATAACATTGTCTGATGATTTAATTATGACTATGGGTACTGGTGGCGGCACTACTAAGCCACCACCAACAACAGAAAACTAAAGGACATTACATGGATGTATTATCGTTCTTGATATTTATTGATGGGTACGTGGGGAGCTTAAATCATGTACTTATCAATAATCTACTTGCGTTGATCTTGGTTGTTTTGGCTTATGACAATAAAGAAGATAGTAATTTTTTGTTTGTTATTTCTATGATGTTAATACCAAAGCTAGTTGATATTTTGGTATTGAATGATTTTTTATTGTCTGACTTTGTGCCGAATTATTTATTTTTCTTATTTTATTCTGTTTATGACGCACTCGTTCTTTGGTTGATTCTATATAGAACCAAAGTGATTCGTCTTTTTTTGATTATAAAAATAAAAGTGTGCCACCTTTTAAATATAAATAGTGATGCTGAAACTTTTACCTATGTCCGTCATGTTAACGAATATAAAATAACAGTTATCTTTGCAGTAAGCATTCTTATTAACTTAATTGTAGCTGTCGAATACCCGCTAAGATGGTATATAAGTGATGAAATATTATATTTTTACTATTTGTATGCACCATTAAAATTTGGATTGAATATAGCGTTAGTTTATTGGGGTTCAAAAATGAATCCCGAAAAACAAAATACCTCAAGGAGTACACCAGGTGAATGTAAGTAACTTTATTGTTGAATTATTTGAACTGTCAGGATTGAGTGAGCATGATTTCTGTCAAAAACTCGATATTGATGCCGAACAGTTGGCTGAAATAAAAGCGGGTAAAGCTCCAAGCGGCTCAGCTTGTAAAATGTTGTTAAAGGCTGTTTCAGTCGCTTTATTTTCCAAAAAGACAAACTGTGACCTTGATGAAGTTCACGACGAATTGACAAAGGCTCGGGCTATCATTGTGACGGTTGGGGAAAGCTCGCATTTAGCCGAACATCATCAGGATTCACTATCGGCGGCTGCTGAAATGATTGATAACTCAAGGCAAAGAATATCCTCATAACATTAAATACCAGACAATAAAAAGCCGCTCTTATATAATCAATAAGAGCGGCTTTTTAATGGTTTATAACTTACCTATTTAATGTTGAACTGGTTCAAGAAAGGGTAGTAAACGGCTAGGCTTTCACGGATGAATAAAGGCAGTAATATTAATTGTGTTAGTGGCATAGCTCGTAATATGGTAAATTGTTCAATAGACATTGTTTATCCTCACAGGTTTTAATAATGTTGCCTTAGTTAGTGCTAAGGCGGTTGATGGGCTGTTAGTGCAGCCCATTAATTTATTTAAATTGATTTAATTCAATTAAATCGATTTAAACTAATCTTTCATGGTTGAGCAAGTCTGTATTGTTTTTCAGGAAGTTTTTTAAATATGTACCCAGCGGAAGTCCTCCCGCTTTTGCTGTAAAGTTTTCAAGCTCTTGTGGTGTAAGTGTTAACGTTACTCTTTCAGATGCTTTCTCTTCTGGAGCCAAAGCTTTTTTACCTGGCTTTGCTCGTTCAGTGGTTGAGGCGTGTTGTTCTGCTGCTTTCAAAATTGACGGCTTAGCCACCTTTATTACACTATTCTTTTTTTTGTCATTACTCATGATTGCTGATCTCCTGATAAATATTATTAAGTTGTTCGGCCTCGATGCCATACCTATGTTTCAATAAATTACTTGATTGGGTTAATTCAATGAGTGATTTCTCTTCATCGTCTACCAAATCAAAGCCGTTAGAAAACTTCAATGGTAAAATAGGTAAGCTAAAATCAATGTTAGCCTCTACTTGTTTTTTGATATTTATATAGTCTTCTGATGTGGTCCAGTCGTATGGCCCTATACTCAAATTACCCTCTTTCTTTTTGCCTACCACTTTGCTTTTAGTTAACTTAGTCGCTACGACAATTATATTTTTAGTGAACTGTGCAACCTCTAAAATAGTCTGAATACCACCTTGTAAACATCTTAGGTGATTGTAGATAGGGACTATAACAACGTTAGATTGCTTTATAGCTGACGTAATACTCAATGACTTGTTGGAGATAGCCCCTGATAAATCAAAGACAATATCAGTGTCTTTGCTTAGCAATGGGAACTCTTCACTTTGCCCAACGACTAGTTGCTGTTCTTCTTCGAATAAATCACTGTAAACATTAATCGATTCATTAGTACCAATACAGTAACCGTGATCTAGCGCTATATTAGTGGATAGCGGTGTTTTCCCTGCTGACCCTTTGATGTTGTATACCGTAATTTTCATGCTTCATTCCTTAACACGTTTGATTTGAATTGATTAAAACATATTAAATCGATTTAATCAAATTAAACCGATTAATTCAATTTAATTCAATTTAATTCAATTTAATTCAATTGTATCGATTTAATTGAATTATGTTGATTGGTTAAGCTATTTAGCCTGTATCAACATAATGCTTTACCCACCAATAAAAATGAATTAATATATTAATTAATAAGTAAATGATTTATTAATTAATTAATGTATTAAAGGGGTTTGAAATGGAAGTTAAAAAAACAGCAGGGCGCACAGGTATAGATAAAGCGGTTTATATCAATCAAATTCAAACATGGTTAAATGGTGATTTCCGCTTATCTGACATTACCGCAACAAAGTTACAAAAAGCTGTTGGCGGTCAATATAAAAAAGCGGTGGATTATTTAGAAGACTTTAAGCAAGGTTATGAAACTAAAGAGCTTGCCGACTTGCCACAACCACCCGAAGCATTCACCAACCTATTACATGCGGCAGGGCAAGACGCTTGGCGTGTATTGTGGGAAGAAAAAAACAAAGCTGTTGCTGATGCTATCGCCGCTTTTGATATTGAACGTACAGCGTTAAACGTTCGCGCTGATGAATATTTAAGTGTGATTGATCAGCATGAACAAGAGATTGACGAGCTAAAAGCACAACTGTCGGATAGTGATAAAAGTATCAATGAGGTTAACCAAGAAAAAACCACGCTTAATGATGCGTTAACCAATGAACGCATTGCCTTAGCGCAAACAAGCGAACGCGCTGATCAGTTAGATGCACGTTTAACAGAAGCAAACGGCCAGTTAAACGTTTTTATTGATAAAAACGCGCAACTTGAAAGAGAGAAAAACCAAAGTAAACAAGACATTGACACGATAACAGAACAAAGAAACGTGTTAACAACGAAAGCCACCAACTTTGAGGATCGCGCCGCTGAATTGCAAGCCTCACTAACTAACGAAAGCGATAATACTAAGGTGTTAACCAACAAGCTTAATGAGAACGCCGCCGCTAACACTGAGTTAACCACGGAACTAGCCACCAAAACAGCATTGTACGATCAGTTATTAACGCAATTAACCAAAGAGCAGGCCCAAGCAGAAAAAGCCAATGAACAAAGCGTAAAATCGTTAAGTGATGTAAATAAGCGATTAGATAATTTACAACACGAGTTGGTTAAAATTGCGGGAAAGGCTAAGTAACTGAATACCCCAAAGTGTTGCATTTAGGTGATGCGGTCTAGCTATAGGCCGCATTCTTTCGTTATGGTGATCGGGAATATGCTTTGATATGTGCAACAGTTCTGTGCAGTTCTGTTGCATTTGTGAAAACGGACTAAATTTAAAGCCCGTATATTAAGTATAGTTGTTTGCTATTTTAATTCTTTATCCGCTAAACTTTTTAGCCATGCCCCAAGCTTTAACCCCTGCTTTTTGGCTTCTGCCTCATAGAGTATTTTCATATCTGGTTCAACCCTAAATTCACATCTAGCGCTTGCCTTGACTTGTTTCATAGGTCGCCCAACCTTTTTTTTATCATCTTTCATGCTGCGAATATTAGTACGTACAATAAACAAATGCAATATTTAATTAATGTCCGTACTTTTATTGACTTTATAAAACAATAATGTATTATTGTACGTACATTAATTATCTGAACAGTTCTAAGGCAATCAAATGGAAACTTTAAATTTAGGAAACAACGAGTCACTAGTTAGAGGCGTATTCAATAATAACGATGGCACTTTTACAGTATTAACTTTTACTCGGTCTTGGACTTACAAAACAGAAAAAGCCGCTAACAAAAAATGGTCTGCCTTAGTATCAGCCGACTTGGTTTAGTCGATTACGTACAATAAAAATAATTACTTTATTGTACGTACTTTTATTGACATCTATAAATATAGGTGTATTATTGTACGTACATTAATTGTTTAGACACTTTCCAAGGTATACAAAATGAATTCATCAATAAACATCACAATAAAAGACTTTAGCTGCACTGATTATGACGTTAAACGTGATTCAAAATTGGTTGGGACTTTAGTCAAAAACAATAAATATTCAAGCTTACTTAAATTCGTACCGCTTGAAGATTCAGGGCTTATGCACTTGGATGGCAAAGTATTCATGGATGTTTTAACGGCTAATTTAACTATTGCAAAGGCGTAATGAAATTGAAGATATTAAATTTATATGCGGGTCTTGGTGGAAATAGAAAGTTATGGGAGGGGCACGAAGTCACAGCCGTTGAAATGGATGAAAAAATTGCCGCTGTTTATAAACGATTAAACCCTAATGATGAAGTGATTATTGCTGATGCTCACGAATACTTATTACAACATTATCAAGAGTTTGATTTTATTTGGGCCTCGCCTCCATGCCAAAGCCATTCCCGTATGATCAGGTCTGGCAGAAATAGAAAGCCCCGCTTTGCTGATATGAAATTGTATGAAGAAATTCTATTTTTAGAACATAACTTTGATGGTCAATGGGTGGTTGAAAATGTCAAACCTTACTACCAGCCATTGATTGAATATCAAAATATTGGCCGTCATGTTTTTTGGTCTAACTTCGATATTCCGCACATGGATGAACCAAAATTTAAAAACTTTATTAATGCGCAAAACCTAAAAGCGAAACAAGCCTTAATGGAGTGGTTAGATATTCACTACGAAGAAAACATTTACTACGGTAACAACCATTGCCCCACGCAGGTTTTGCGTAACTGTGTACACCCTACCGTGGGAAAACACATCATTGAAGCGGCAATTGCTGCATAAACTGAACAGAATAGCCCGTAGGGATAAACAAATGATTGTCATATTTAAAAACGAACAGGGTACTTTTTCGGTAAGACCTGCATTTATAGGCTTTATCAAAAACGATATTATTCGAAGAACTTTAACCTCGTTATTCTTCCCACTAATACTATTTTTAACCATCGTTATTAATATTATTCAAGCGGCTTTTGTTTCCATTATTTTATTTGCTAGGTCTGTTTATTATCCATTATCAAAGATAAAACCAATGTGGAAAACAGATATTTGGCATAGGCCAAGAACGAAAAACGACAATAAAAAAACATTAAACTAAACAGAATTAAGCGGAGTTAGATCGGATATGGAAAAAATAACATTAAAAATAGGTCGTCATGAGTACGATATTAGTAGTGACGATACATTTATGGATAACAGCCATTGCGTTCAATTAACTTCACAAAGTAAAGAGAACATAGATATTGGTGGTGGTCGTTGTAACCCTGTGCTTTCTCAACGTGCAGTTAAACAAATAGCAAGTTTTGAGCGAATGCAATTACAGCATGGCTACGGCTCAAATGTTCAAATATTTAGCTTGAACATCAATTAACTTAAACAGAATTAAGCGTACAGATAGGAATGTTATGAATAAATACGATGAAACTTTACCAGTATTAAATAAAGATCAAGTCTTTGTTTGCGAGGATGGCTGTGGTGACTGTGAAGCTGTTGAGTTTGATTATTGCTATAGCCGGTCTGAAAACCTAGCAACTGGCAAAGTGGTTGAACTGACACATAGAGCTTATAAATCTAGCTGCTGTGGAGCCAAAATTAATGTTTGGGATGAATCAATAGAAGATATTGTTCAACAAAAGTAGGCTTTTATATAAAGCTAAATGTGCAACACAATTACCCCTACCGGAGCAATAAACAATGAGTATCGAAGAATTTAACAAGTATCAGCATCATGCAAACATGTGGGTGATGTACCAAGGGAAAAGAAAATACGTTATTTCTGTTAGCTTTACAGAGGCGCTTTTTGGTCTTTGTGATGATAAAGAAGAAACCCCACCTGACGAATGGTCATGGGTTCGTTGTGAAAACGTAGAAGTGATTTATGAGTGATAAGCAAATGCAAGAAATTATGGTTTTACAGAAAATACGTGAAGCGGTGGGGGATAATGGCAAGTTAATGCAAGACGAACTTGTTGAATATATCGCAGATTTAAAGCGTAAAGCTGATTTGTTCGATAACCTTTAATTTTTGCAACAGAATAACCAATAGGAAACAAAAAAAGGGCTTAGGCCCTTTTTTGTTGTTCGTGTTTTATCTAATTACTATAGTGTGACGCGTCACGTTTATAGTGTGCGGTTATCCGTTGTAATTTATTGCTACCCGATCATCGTCTTTTACTTCACCTTGTTGTAATTGATTTACTTTATACAGCCAATTATGAGCAAAGTCTTTAGCCTCGATTGATGGTCTTAAACCATCTTTGGGTAATGGGCTAAGAGTGCTTTCGCCACTTTGCGGATCAAAGGTAATAAAAGCACCGCTACCGCTTTGGTGTAAGTATAATAAGTTAGTGCCTTGAAAGCTTGAGCCGTCAGGGCGTAACATATCGTTTTTTTGCGGCCAGATAACCAAATGATGATCGCCGTTATGATATAAGCCTTGTGCTTTGTTGTTGTCTAACGCGATACGTTGCATTTCTACCACTTTTTTGCACGCGGCTTTGTCTTCGTTGGCTTGGTTTAGTTCGTGCTTGGTTTTGCTTAGCTCGCCATTTAAACGGGTAATGGTTTTGGTTTTCTCGGCTGATTTTTCTTTAACGCGAATCACCTGGTCTTTTAAATTCTTCTGACTGTTTAAGGCGGTTATTTCTTGTTGTGCTGTGGTGAGTTGTTCACGAACACGGGCTAATTCATTTTTTTGCGCAATAGCGTTGGCCGATAACTTGTCGGCATCGGCTAACCCTTTATTGGCTGTTATGAGATCGGCGTCTTGTTGGGCAATTGTTATTTTAAGTTGGGAATTTTCATCAGTCAGTACATTAATTTCAAGTTTTGTTTCGGCAAGTTCAGTGGCGCAAATCTCGCTTTGTTCTTGCTCTTTATTGTAGTTATTAATAAAAGAGGTCAGTAAATCACTTGAATGTAATTCTTTTAAATCAGTCATTGTTTTATCCAAAGTAAATAAAATGTATTTATAAAGTATGTCTAAAGGGTTTCTAATTGCTGCGCTAAGGCGGCATGGCCCATTTTTATTAGTACGTCTTTTCTAATGCTTTTGTGAATAGTTGCGCCTGTGTGCATTGGGTCAAAAATAATCAATGACATAGGTTTGTTAAGTTCGTTTTTCTCTTCAAGTCCTGTTTTTGCATTAACAAATTTAATACCGCCACTGACCCATTTTTTAACCGTGGTGCCTTTGCGTGGGCCGATTTTGTAGGTGTGGTTTTTGTAATATCCGACAATGTCCCAAATTTCTGAGGCTTGGCTATGTGGCCACCATTCTGCGCGGTTTTCATGGGGCACAAATAAGGTATTTAAAACGCCTTTGTCGCGTTGTTCTATAGCCTTATGTGTCCAAGGTAAAATATTGCTATACGGCGGGTTAACCCATACAGCGGGTTTTATTTCGTCAGCGAGCAATAAAGACCAATCTTTTTTTAAGCTGTTTTGTTTGGGGGTTATAAAGCGTTTACATAAAGCCGAAACAGGCAGCGCGGCACCGTCTAAGTTGTAATTAAAGCGGTGATTAAATGCTTCAAATAACCATTTAGGCGTCTGGGTAAAGTCTCGAAACGCCTTATTGCTTTTACTTGCGTGATTGTTGATGTTAGCCATAATTCCTACCTGTTAAATGGTGTCTTTTCGTGTTTTATGATCACGTATCGTGACTCTATAGGGCAAATAAAAGGCGTACTAATGCACGCCTTTTGTTTGCCCTATAACCAGCGATTTATATTAACCACACTGCCTATTATGTCGAGGTCGTCGACACTTTCTACTTTTTGATCGGGATAGTTTTCTTTGTCTGTACAATAAACAGTAAAACCGCCTGATAGCTCGGGACGTATCCATTTTATCCACAAACCGCCATTGCCTTTTATTACGTACAGCCCTAATTTATCAACGGTGTTGATAGCGCTATTTATTAATACTTCATCGCCTTTGTCTATTTTGGGCGAACAGCTATTATCCATTGCAACATGAGTCAGGATATTATCTCGATTAATGCCGCGTTCGGCTAATCGGTCTATTTGGCTGACTTGGTTATTTGTTGAGTTTTTTAAAAAGTCCCATGCTAAGAGTTCACGGGTGGTGCCAAGTATTTTGGCCATGCTTTCGTAAAAGTGGTGGCTTGGCTCTCTTATGCCTAGTTCCCAATTATTCCATTGGCTACGGCTAAAAGGTTGCCCCTCAAGCTCTGACAATTTCTTGCTGGTTTCTACCATATTCAACCCGAGTTTTTTACGGCGTTGCATTATGTATAGACCTAATTTTCCTGTCCATTCACTTTTTTGACTCATCCGAAACACCTGTGTTTATTAAGCAGTACGTGACTATTGTTTTTAGTTTACCACACAATGCAGATATTGCTAATGTAAATACCTTGATACAATCACGGTGTGTGTTATATTTAACACATATTGTGGTATAAGGTGTTTGATAGTGACTTTACAAGAGTGGGTACAAAAAACATACGGTGATCGAGGCGCTACCAAAGCGGCTGAGTTCCTTGGTTATCCCTATAAAACGGTGATGGCTTGGATTCATTTAATACGTTTTCCGCGTCCTAAAGCGCAAGAGGTCATTAAATTAAAAAGTAATGGTCAGATTGATATGGAGGCGTGGCGAACTAATTATTTAGCGGCAGAAATTAAGCGTAAAAAATCATGATTGTTGTCGTGCTGGGCGGCAGTGAAATTTTGCGTGATGATGTGATCAGCCAATTGATGCAAAGCAAGATCTCCTTGATCAGACATTTTAATATTACCGGTTTAGTTAACTGTAAAGACGTTGGGCTTTCGCGCTTAAAAACCGAGTTTGAACGACCAAAGAAAGTGACTAACTTAGTGACTATCGTCAGTGGTATTTCTACCAATGACGAGCTAGTTTATTTACGCAGTAAAGACGCGATTATTTGTCATTGTTACGGCGAGTTAACCGATCTTTATAATCAGGTTGCTTGTGAAAAGGGTGATAAATATATTTTACCTGATCCGCTAAAGTTTACCGCACCCGAACATGTTTATTCACCCGATGAAGTGTTAAGCGAATGCTACATTAAGGGCTAAACGTGACGACTCATTTAAGCCATTCAACCAACAAACACGCCTTTGATGTAGTGCAATGTCAGCGCATTACCTCGATGTGGGCCAATGACTTAGCACGCGGCACCATTACCCGCGATAAAGTCACTCGTTTGATCAGTGAATACCCAGACGAACAACAACCAACGTTTAAACATTGGCTTAATACCTACCGTGAAGCAGTGCGTAAACGAGCGCAAGCCAACGCGGTAAAGCCTCGCCATGTTCCCCGCTGGGTGAAGCGCTAATGAAGCTTTCTAACAAGAGCCTTGATGTTTTATTGCATGATTGGGCTGATTGGGTGCACAGGGGCGGTAATTCTGGCGGCTTTCAATCTGTTCTACATAAAATGATGGTCACAGGCGGTGTTACCTCAAGCGGTGGTGGCGGTTATTCTGCTGAAATTCACACCATCGAGGCTGACATTGAATCAGCGTTATTGTCTCTTGTTCGCCAAAAACCCGAAGAACTCAATTTAATGCGCGTTAATGTGCTGCGCTATGAGTTTGGCGCTAAAACATTAGGCTGGCCAAGCGATGCAACACAATGTGATAAAGCCCACCGTATTGGTATTAGCTTGCGAACCTATAAGCGGCACATTAAATACTGCAAAGAATATCTATTTACTCACTTACAACTTAAACATAAGGGCACTCGCCATGAAACTTGATAGCAACGCTAAAAAACTACTTGATTGCAATAAACGTACTCGCGGCAATACCATGCCTGTTTATACCAAGGCTCGCAACATTGCCCGTATAGCGATTGAGAACAGACGCGATTTAAAACAATTAACCCAAAGTTTTGAATTAACCTTATCCACAGGAATTGTGTAAAACAGGTGCATAAGTTATGAATGCTATCACCGTTAAGCTGTCAGACGCTGAGCTAAAGCGACAAATTGAAACCGAGGTAAAGGAATTAAACGATCCTAGATTACCACTTAGGGTGCGTTTTCATAAATCCCGAGAAAAGGCCACTATCTTTTTAGTGGAATACGTTAAGGGCCAAGGTAAATGGCATAGGGTTGGCTATTGGCCGCAATTAACGATTAAAGCCCTAATTAACACTAAGTATTGGGCTGAGCTTCAACAAAAGTATTTGTTATCAGGTCAGGTTGAGTTTGATGCCTTTTATTTGGCGGCTGACGTACTGGTTTGGTACAGAGAACGGGCGTTAAGTCAGGTTAATTTATCTAAAGATAGAAAAGCTAATATTAAGTCGGTGATCAATAAACACTTAATCCCCATGATAGGCCATTACCAGGTAAAAGAGTTTTCCCCCGAAATCATAGAAGAGGCTTTTATCTGGCCGTTACAAAGTCGCTATAAATTATCGACAGTACAACAATATTTCAAAGTATTAAAACGTATTTTCAAACAAGCAAAATTAAGTAAAAAGCTATGTAATAACCCATTGGCCGACATTAAGTTAAGTGACTCGATCACCGGAAAAATAGAAATAAAAGCCTGTCAAATAGCAACACATGATCTAGATGCTCTATTTAAAACCATGAAGATAATACCCTTTGAACCCAGCTTTTTAGTATTAACTATGTTGTGTTTTGGTACGCGTATAGGCGAAACACGACAAATGAAAATAAGCCATTTAGAACATGATCAGCAGCAATGGCATTTACCCGCAAAAATAACCAAAACCAATGAGCCATTAGTTACCCCAATAAGCGATTGGTATTTAACTTTACTTAACGAATATAGAAAAAAGCAAACGTTGATAAATGGCTATAGCGGTGTCTATTTATTTCCTAATACTAAGGGCGATTGTATTAATGAAAACACCGCCAATGATTATGTTCAATACTTATCTAATAGAGAATGGACGGCTCACGATTTACGCAAATTAGCGCGTACTACTTGGGCAACATTACACGTTGATTATTTTGTTGGTGAGCAGTTGTTAAACCATAAAATGAAAGACTTAGACGCCGCTTATATTCACAGCACATTAGATGAATTGAAACGAAAAGCCATTAACGATTGGCATTTTTTTTTGGCGCAAAAAAAGCCGAAATAAAACCTTGATGATACCAAGATCAAGCAAGGATACGTTAAAAGGTTAAACCGTAGCACTAACAAGCCTTACACAAGCAAAGCAACCTATAAATAATCTTTACCATACAGGAACATATTATATGACTAAGCAAGCAGTAATTGACTACCTAAAGTCACTCGATGAAACAACATTAAGCAGTGAAGAATTTGCCGAAAAGCTTCTTGATAAGTTTGATATGACCACTCGGTTGCAGTGTGATCATGAGTGGGCGGCACGTTGGGCACATCATGATTGTACCAAGTGTGGGGCTGTCAAATTTGGCAACTCTAAAAATGACCGTAGTGACTACGGTGTTGCGGCTGGTAAGACATTTAAGAACATGGCCACCGCAAAGTTTTATCAACAAAACGGTCGCTTACCAGAATAGGGGGTATAGCTATGGCTAAAGCACGAACGGATGCCCAAAGGCAAAAGAAGAGTCGAGACAAAAAAAAGGATTTAGGCGAGCGAGAAATTAGGCTTAAAGTATCATCGGCAGAATATGCCATGATTGAAAAACTATGTAAGTTGCGAGCCGGTTGCCGCGAACCTTACACACCAGGTGATTACTTGGTGACATTATTTAGAAAGGTGTTACCGCTCGATGATGAAAAATATCATACTCAAGCCAAAGCCCTTGGCATGTGTGATTATTGTAATGAGGTAATGCCCGCTGGTTGTGGGGGTGCTTTTAAAGGCCAAAAGGAATGTTATCACACCAAGCAATACAGAGAGTTAGAGTTGTGACGCGTCACAAAGCAAGCCGTTTATCAGGGTGATAAAAAACAAATAAACACATTTCGTGGTTAAATGTCACGAAATGTGTTTACAGGCGTGGCCTAAAAATATACCATCTTCTATAACGTGTACTTCTTGCGTTGATTTGACTACAACAATTGCTCCCTTATAGCCGCTTCTTTCATGAGTCGCGGTTTTTTTTCGTCTGGAATTTACTATGACCTTTCATTACGGCGTTACCTCGGTTTCAAGTCTTAAAGTTATTTGTAAGCGCGTGGTTGCTGTGCTTGGTGGTGGTGACGATGCCGTTAATTTATTAATTGAAACCTGTTGCGCTGAAACGTTGGCGGGTCTTTATCCTGATAATACACCTGAGCGTTTAGGGGTTGGCGTGACGCAAATAGACCAAATCGCCTTAGATGATATTCACCAAGAGGGTGAACAACGTCATTTTGATTTGATCGCGCAAGAGTTTGGTTATGACATTAAAAAAACCCGCCTCTCCTATTTAGCGTTTAACCCTGAGTTAGCCGTTATTATTGCCCGTTTAGTTTATAAGCGTAAACCGCAAGCCATACCCGAAACATTATGTGGTCGCGCTGACTACTGGAAAGAGTTTTATAACACGGCGGCGGGCAAAGGCAGTTGTTTACATTACTTTGATAACGTGGCCGAAGTATTAGGCGAGGAATGGCGCTAATGAATAACAACAACTCGCCAGAGCAATGGCACATGAAAAAAGAAATCAACCTTGCTCATGTGATCGTCACTGTGTCGATGGTCATTACCATGATGTGGTTTTTTGCTGATCTCGATAAACGCATTGACGGCAACACCAAAGACATTACTCATATTCAAGAGCAGCGCACCGAAGATGTACAGCGCACAGTAAAACAGCTCGATAAAATAAACACCAAATTAGATAAGTTACTGATTCGCTAGTCAAGGTTAATAAACATGATTCATTCCAGCATTTGCGGCCCTATTCATGGTCCTGTCCATAGTTCTATCTTAGGGCATTTTCCGTTGTTTTCACAAAAATTTCCAAACAGCTTTATTCAAGGGTGGAATGAACCCATCAACATGAACGGCATCATTTATTTAAACCAAATTTTAGGATAGCAATAACATGACAATTCCACATTTAATAAAAGGCGTTTCAAACGTTGATGATTTATTTGATCGTGTAAACGCTCTTATTACCGCACAAACTGGGGTTGAACTGCCTGTTGTAGCAGCTCCTTTTGATATATGGATGGTGGCGGGTCAATCACTTTCAATCGGCACATTAAACCCTGCATTTAACGTGAAGCCACCGCAGCCGCAAATACCCAGTAACTTTAAAATGTTTAATCAAGTTGGCTCAACTGGCGTACAAGATAGAGCACTAATCCCAAGTGACATTAATGAGTTAGTAGCGTATCAAGAGCAAGGCGAATCGGGCATGGCTAGCTATTACACGCTAGGGACTACATTTTTAGCTGGAACTACAACCAAGGAAACCGCATGGATTCCTGCGGGTAAAGGCGGTGGGTCTATAGAAAATATCGGTAAAGACGGTTCATATGCGTGCTATGCGAACCAGCAAGCTATGCTAGCAAGGCTAAAGGTATTGCAAAGCAGTGCAACCGTTAAAGGGATTATTTTCATTCATGGTGGTGCTAATTATCAGGACACCAAGCAAGAATACTACGATAAAATGGTAGCGTTTTTAGCTGACCAAATAAGTGCTATACAAGCTGAATATCCCAACCAAACCCCTCCTTTGTACATATATCAACACGGTGGCGAGCGAATTACCGATCAGGTACAACAAGCTCAGTTACAAATGGCTAAAGATGGGTTGGCTGTTTGTGTTGGTGCAACATACTGGCTCAACAGACAGCACCCCAATACGTCTGAGGGGCTTAACGGGTCAACAAACTTTGAAAGAATACACCTGAACCCACTTGGTTATCAGTATTTGGGTGATATGTTCAAAAGAGCCGTCAAACTTGGTACGTCATTCAAGCCATTGCATGTAGAAAGTTATGAATGGGTAACAACAAAGCAATTAAAGTTACATGTACATAACCCTGAGATTGGCTCGACGCTTGTTATTGATACTACTCAGCCATTTTTACCAGCCTTTGCGGGCAGTGGCATAGAGGTCGAACGGCCTAATGGTGAGCTTTTCCCTGCAACCAACGTTACTGTCAATGAGAACACAATCACTGTTGATTTTGCTGGTGACGTGCTGATAGGTGACAGGATTCGGTTAGGTTTTACGCCAGAAGATATGAAATATGACGGTGAATTTGCACCTAACCCAGCTATAGGTTCATACCCTTCTGCAATGATAGGCACAAACATAAGGGGCAGCAAGTCATTACCAGCAAGCCTTGGTAATGATGATTACTATGATTGGCTTGCGGTTGATTCGATAGATACCGAGGCGCTGCCATCTTCACCTGTAGTTGCTCGCGGTAATAATTGTTGGAAAACTGGGGCAACACAAGGTATAGCGGGATGGGGTTCTTCTCGCACTTTCCTTGGTGGGGTTATGACTGTCGTTACTGATGGTATTTCGGAGGAATTCCCGATATCACGAAGCCTACAAAATGCAGGGACAAATAAAGAGCACAGTACATGGAATATAAAAGCCGCTCGTACTTTTGAGTTTACCGCTAATGCCGCTATTGATACTGATATAGCGTATTACCAAGTATTTATCGGAGGTGCTGGGACAAACATAGCACAATCAGACATAGTGGATGGCAAAGTAACGCTACAACTAACCGCAACAATTGATTTTGATATCCGTGTAGCATTGAAAGAACGAACTGGTGAGGATATCACAGCATTTACTGGCCACTTGAGTGATATAGAAATTAGAGAGGTGTTTAGCTAAATATTTATGAGTAAAGAGGAAACCTTAACAAGTTTCCTCTGCTTCTTTTCCGTATTTATTAAGGGTTAACTTCCATCTTGGAAATGTTTTATTTTATCTAAAATATGTTGCGGTGCTTCACGTTTAATCTTCCCGTTCTTAAATGTGATTTTCAATTGCTTCATTTCATTAGATGTAAGGACATAAGAAAGCAATTCGTAACATGCTTTAATTGCCTGGTCTTTCAATCGTTCGTTCATATATGTGTTCATTTATTTCTCCTTTAATTGTTTTGGGGTCATTGTGGTTAACGGAGCGAGAACGTTTGTAGTACCAGCTAAAGCCATTCAACGGCTAACATTTCTTTAATTATATTTTGGTCAATAACAACGTATTGAATCGTAGTTTCAACGCTATCATGGCCTAAAATACGCGCCATTTGATCAAGTGTTGTTCCACTGGTAACCGCATTAGTTACCAGGGACTTTCTACCAGAATGACTACTAGCCGAATTATAACCAGACTTTTTATAAATCTTTCTTATGATCGCTTCAAGCGCATCACAAGCCAGATAAATTTTTATAGTTTTATCCGTCATTTTTCGCGGTTGCGGCTGTATTGAATAAGCACGACCTCGATTGTTAAAAATCAATTTACTGTTAGGGCTCAGCCCTTGATATTTGTTGTCACCAGATAAACCCCAACGCCGTGATATTCGATAATCAATCCACTCTTGAATAATTAGCCGACTGACTTTATTGGTTAGCCAAATGGTACGGGGCTTTAAGCTCTTGCAAATTTTAGAGGGTAAATGAATTTCTTCACGTATAAGGCCGCTTGGATAAATAACATTCTCTACTTCAAGTAATGATATTTCGGTTACGCGCATAGCTGCATGACTAAGAACTATCACACAACGTTTCATTTCTTTGTCTTGCATGATTAAACAAGTTTTAAGAACGCGCTTAATTTCGTGGGGTTTTAATGAATTGGCTTTGCTCATTGTCGCTTATCTCCATGTAATTAGGGGAAAAGCAGACAATGGCTATTAGTCACTGCCTAGCTACTTTAAAGCTAGTGTTTACGGACTTCAACGGAAAATTACTAATTAGGCAATATTGTCTCTTAGTGCTTTATAGTTAGGCCATTCCATTACTCTTAACTGTCACATCTGATTTTTGTGCATTAGCCTTTTCATATGACATAACGTTAATAACGATATCCTTTGCGCTGGTATTAAATTCAAATTTAATATTGGCCGGTAAGGACTTATTATTATTTTCACTTTGAATAAGCCCATGTACTTCACTAGATAAATTTTTCTGTTCGAATGACTCTAAATTAGCGCTTAGGTATTTCACTTCACCATTTAAAATAATAGTGAGTTTCATTGATACAGGTTCTTTCTGTAAATTATCTACTGTAATTGAATGCGCATAATTAGCGCCTAAAGGTAATCGATTAACAATAAATGACGAATTATGTTGTTTCTTATAGCTATAACAAGCCAAAAAGAAAGATAGTACAACGCCAACAAAGGCTTCAGTTTGAAACTCTGAGGGCGTCTTATTCATCCCATCTATTATTTTAGTTAAATAAATTACAGCACCGAATGCTGCGGGTATCATCAAGAAGTTAATGACAGTAGAGCCAATTTGTTTTACCGGAATAATGCTTTCCATTTAGAAATATCTCCTGTTAACGGTATTTTAATGATGTACTTTTTATATGATAAATTGATTATTTCTTTTAAGTTATTCTTTCGCAAAACTCTTTAGCTGCAGGACAATTAATATCTTTAAATGTAATGTTTTTTGCACTTTTAGGGCGCCATAAAAACCTATACTCGTTTTGTTTCGCATAGGGCTCTACTGGTTTTACAAATCCCATAGGGCCAGGAGGCGTTTCTTTATTCTTGAATTCTCTATCTGTGTAGGTAATAGTTCCCAATATCCCTTTGTTAAGCCCTATACTATTTTCATACTCCTGAGATATAACGTAAAAAAATGACTTCAAATCTGTTATTTTTACGCAATAAGGACCAAAGTTATTAGCTGTTTCTTCGGATAATTTTGTTGTTGTGCATAAAACATGGGCATCCTCTAACATAATTGTATGGGAACAATTAACCACTGTCATATTATGACAGTATTGACTAATACCTACACCCGCTCTATCAGCCCTCGCTACAAACCCCTTACTTGCATTACCTCCTTTTTCATTTTCTAAAGTATATTTTTCAAATGCTTCACCAGAATCACCTTGTTCTTTATCTTCATATTTTCGACATATTTCCAGTGTCGATAACCTTATGCAAGAACCATTAGCAAAAGCGTCTGCATGCTTTGCTTCTTTAAAATATCGATATACAGTTTTGACATTGTCATCAATAAAAAACGATAGTTTTTCTTGAAGTTTCATATGATCCATTTAATTACTTATTTTAAAAATGAAAAGGTTAGATTGGGTTTCTATACTGACGACCATGACCACTTTTGACAAGTTTTTGCTGTCCCTATACGTAAAAAATCTTACTTACATTTAAAAGCAAATCAAACTACAATGACTGTATGTTTGTACAGTCAGGTTGTTTGTTATGAAAGTTATCCCTATATTAGCTGGTTGCGGCATTACTGGCTTTGAGTCACCCGCGGCCGAATATAAAGAAATGGGTTTATCGTTGGATCAATTATTAATAGCCAACCCGAATGCAACTTTTATCGGTCGGGCTAGCGGTGATTCCATGGAAGGCGTGGGTATTTTTGATGGAGACTTACTTATTGTTGATCGGGTCGAGCCTATTACTAATGGCTGTATTGTGGTGGCCTGTTATAACGGTGAATTTGTTTGCAAAGCATTAGACAGAGTTAAACAAGAACTCGTGTCTGCTAACATCAAGAATGCCCCCATTAAAATTACCGCTGAAGATAAAATACAACTTGAAGGGGTGGTTACTCGAAGTATAAGAATGCATAAAGCGAGTAACGTTATTTAGGTTTCTTGATTATTCTGTTGAAGATTTAAACGTGAGCAAAACAAAAGCCAATAAACGCGTGGTTTGATTGCTCACTTTCATAAAATTTATTAGTGGGTCTTGGATGGCTTGCTTTGGTGATCATATAACCTTTATCACGGGCTATTTTTTCAAAGTCATTCATCAATTTTTCTAAGAATACGGCGGTCATTTGTTTGTTCATCGTGCGATCTCTTGGTTATTCTGTTGCAAAAATTTTATCTAGTACCCATAACAATGGCATGACCACCATCAAACTTAACAATGTAAGCCATATCACCAGTGTATGCGTACATTGCATTAGGTAACTCAGCAACAGGTTTCATTAAATAGTTATTTACTCGACTGCCACCTAATTCAATGGTGTTTTTAAAGTGGTCAACAATCTGCTTACTTCCATTACATTCAATACAAGTTTCCTTTGTATTTTTTATTGTAATCTCCCCCTTTCCAGAGCAGCTATAACAATCAACCTCATAATCATTACAAGAAGAAGATAGGGTAAGCTCTCCCTCTCCATCGCATTCATGACACTGACGTTTAATCATAAAGCCAGTACCAGCACAAGCCTTGCAATCACAATAAACTAAATCAGGGAGCGCTTTGAATGGCTTAAAGTTAATCGACTCTACATCATGAAAATGCTTGTTAAGTACATTGCTTATTGATTCGCACTTATCTTCTTGTAAATCATTGTAAGAGTCGTCTAAACCTACTCTTACGCAAACATGGCCATCGACCGCAACTGTGTACCCATTCAAATTAAAAGGAGTACGCAAATAATATCTAGGATCATCATCATCAGCACAAAATGGTTTTAAATCTATTTTCATTAGTCTTGTTCTCCTACAAAGGGGTAATTCTGTTTAGTTAAATTTGCTTGATTGTTTGGTTTACTTTTTCACGATAGGCATCACAACCAAAAGGAACACCTAATAATGAGCTAATAGGTTTGCAAGTAGGGCATGGCCTAGTTGACCTTTGGTGCATATCAACAGAAAGAACCATTAACACATCGGTTAACCTGTTTAGCTTACCTTGTAATTGTATAGAGCAAGAATGCTTACCACTCATTCCCTTACGCCACTCATATCCGCAACTTGAGCAACGACACATTTCTATAGTTCCCATGCTAACTCCGCTTAATTCTGTTTAATTATTTGGTTTTACTTTCTAAAAATGGGGTTAAATCAACACCAGCGTCAACTAAGTGTTGATAGGCCATCATGTGATCAGGTAAATAGTTACTTGTCTTAGCAAAATCAGACATCTTATCGGCAAATTTTTCAGCGATAGGATCTCTCGTTTTAGTTTTATCTTTAACATCTTCCAAGGGCATATAACCCTCTTCTGGGTACTCGGTAATATGAACGGTCATACCTTCATAATAAGTGTTGTCTTCATAATCAATTTTTTGATTTTCATCTATCGTTAACTCAGTCTCGATAAATGATTCTCTCTCTTCACAACTAAAGCTTTTCTCTTCATCAATAACCAAGCCTGAAAACCCTGCAATGATTATGACTTGCTCAATACTTAATGTAATACTCGACATGTAAATTCCTTATCCCTACGCTTAATTCTGTTTAGTTTTCTTTATGTGGAGGTCTTTTGCATCTTGAAATCCATAAGCCCAAGCTAAAAATGTTCTCTCGTTTTTTGGGTGAGGATTATCGGATAGTTTTTTGTAAGCTTGAAAGGCTTGTCTACCATCTTCCTCAGCACTAGCGCATTTCGCTTTATGTTCAGACCGTACATTTTTATCAATCATCCAAGTCATAATATTCCTATCAACGGGCTATTCTGTTTCAAATTAAGCAGCTTTAACTAACATTAATGCTGCTCGTAACTGCCAACCTAAATATTCTGTATAGGCGGGTGGTATCGCTTGGGCCAATTCTTTTTGTCCTAACCAGTCAATGCCCATTGCCTCCTGGGCAAAAGGAACACCCGAAAAATGACCTACAACTTGAATAAACTCACCGGGCTTAGGCTTTCTACCCATTTTAGTGTTTTTTGCTATATGAACAGGGTGTTCTGGTACATTCAAAAGTAAGTTACTTTCAAACTGTCTGTGTCTATATGTCTGTAATCCAAACATGGCACCACACAGTACAACGGGATTTTCCATTGGTGCGTCTGGTACGTTTTCAATAATGTAAGGTTTACCCACCTTTTTACATAAAGCCCGAGTTGCTTCTAAAAAGTCAGCATACTCTTTGCCATTTTTACGATGTTCCTTGCTGGCTTTTGTATAAGCCTGACAAGGTGGGCTAGCATGAATAGCATCAAACTCTTGATGATGCTTCGCTAAGTATTCCAACGCATCCGCTTGCACGAACTTGAATGGGTACTTAGGCTGTTTCTCAATATCAATGCCTACCACTTCAAACCCTGCTTTGTGATAACCCATACCAGCACCGCCTCCACAGCAAAATAAGTCTAATAATCTTGGTTTCTGTCTCAATCACTTATCTCTCTAAGTTATGCTGCAAATAAATGTTGGTATCGACGAGATAACTGCTCTCTGGATATATCAACAATTTTTGCTACAGCTGTTTTTGTTATTTTTTTGCCTGAATATTTCAAAGTCTCGATGGCTGTTAATATTTTCTCTTCACTCTTACTTGTGCGCTTTTCATGTGTGATGTATGCCCCTGTTGAAAAAGTGCTTGGGCATAGGTCACGTTCTATCGTTTTAATCCAAGCATCAGCCAGACCTTTAGGTACACCATCGGCTAACGCCTCCATGATATGCTTGCTTGGAGCATCTAATTTTGCGAATGATGGCCAACCTTGTAATGCAGCTGCACGCCCAGCCCCGTAAACTTTGCCTATAACGATTGCATAAGCCATCAAACTATTGGTGGTTCCCTCAATAATGTTGCTTGGAAAAGTTAAGTTTTGTGAACATGTAAAAAATCGTTTACGTGATTGATGGAGTGGTTTGTTTTTCTCTATGTATACAGGGAAATTCATAGCATTCAAGGCAATGTTTTTTGCTCCTGTAACATCAACAGGTACAACATTTTCAAATAAATAATTATCAGCTACACCGGTATCAACCAGGTCATTAACTAAGGGCGTTAAGTCGGGGAATTTAGGGTCTACAAATGATTTTAACTTGGTATGACTTTGGCACGATGGGCCACCGATAATCAAATCAAAATTCATGCCCCGGACAGCACTAGGTAAATCAGCCAAATCATGACAAATAAACTCAGTAGGCCCACAAAATTTTTGATAAAGATCCCGCTTACGGGCCATCAACTCACAGCCAGCTATAACTTCATGCCCTGCATCTATCCATGCTTTATCCCAAAGACCGGCACTTGTGCAAATTGACAGTATTCTTAATTTTCCGTTTTTATTTGGCATTTACATATATAGGTGTGATTACTATGTAATCAAATATTAACTTGTGATTACTATGTAATCAAGTATTATTATTACTATGTAATCATTTATTTAGTATGATGCGATTAATGTTATTGATAGTGAGTAAAACAGAATTGGCAACCGATGAACGCAAAGCGCAAATTAGAGAGGCGCAAAAGCGATATAGAGCAAATAAAAAGTTGCAGGGCATAACTGCGCAACCATTTCTATTGAGTAAAGAAGATCATGACAATATGGAAGTGTTAAAAAAGTCTGTAAAGACCGTAACTAGTAAAGATTCGGCTATCAGCTATGCTTTAAAAGAGGCAGTAAAAAACTTACCTGAAAAAAAGTAAATTTCACAAATGCAACAGAACTGCACAGAACTGTTGCACATATCAAAGCATATTCCCGATCACCTAAACCAGCGAATGCGGCCTAGCGAATAGGTCAAACCCCAAAATGCAACCCTTTGGGGTATTCGGTTACTTCTTCTTATTTACTAATTTAACAATGATGGCTGCAATTACTGCAGCAAGTAGGGCGAAGAATATAGTTGGATATTCGGCCACTCCAGAAGGAGGGGGAGGGCTTTGGGCACCACCACCAGTTCCGACAAATAACGTTGTAGTATTAATTAATTTCATTTGGTAACTTATCTTTTATTAAGCCATCGAACAAATATGGCAGCTATCAAAACAGAGAGTATGACAAATAATATTGTTGGATCATCATCATTACTAGGGCGTTGAGGTTCATCTGAACCACCAGGTCCGAAAAATAGCGTTATAGTGTTATCTATTCGTTTCATTTTATTACTTCTTTTTATTTACCCAAATGACAATTGCGACAGCAATCAATGCAGAAATTAAAAAAAGAGATGCAATTGAGATATCGTTGAAGTCTCGAGGAGGTTTAGTTTGCACTACACCTGTTCCACTTCCGACAAATATCGTTATATTGTTAAATAATTCCCCCGTAATTTTACACATGCTTTATTTCTCTTGGTTACATTATTTGAAGACTAGAACTTCCTATAATTGGAGACGGTTGTCAATTGATGTGCACAAAATCATATTATAATTTATTGGAAAAATGGGCAGGTTTCCTTCGATATGAAATTAACCTAATAATAAGGCTGTTATCACAATGATGGTTTGAATATAGAGGTTGAATACTTAGTGTGTGAAAATGTGAAAAAACAAAGTGTGTACCTAAGTGTGTACCAAATATAACTTTAAGTTAATTTTACTTTACTATCTAGTTGTTATTAAAGGGCTTTGGTTGTTATCTTGTCATTTTCTTTACAAAAACCACCACAAAGAGGGCGATAGTAAAACTACCGGTAAAAGCTTCGATGGCAGCGATGGCACGAGATATACCTACCGGGGTAAAGTCTCCATAGCCTAAAGTAGTAAATGTCACCACAGAGTAATAAAGTGATGAATAGAAGAAAGATATATTTTCACTGAGTGTTTGCTCTGCACTAATCGCTTGGATATCACCGTTGTAACTTAGCCCTGTAAAGGTATACATAATGGCACATAGGAAGATAATTGCGATGGATAAACCTATGATACGTAACGGTGCTTCACCATAACCACAAAATATATCAACCAATTTAGATATATTACGTTTAAGGCTATAACGTGGAAGTTGTAATCGTCTCATCGTAAGCTCTTTTTGAATAAAATAGCCAGACAAGGTGAAAATCCCTTCATGTTCAGCGTGTTTTCGGAGATCACGATAAATCTCTTCAGCTTGCTCAAGAAAATCAATATTAGCTTGGCTATCTTTTGCTGCTAAGGCTGTTTTAGCCGAATATTCCTGTTTTATCTTTTTCCCTATTTTAACATTTTCAAATTTACTGCCTGTCCACTTTACCCCTAGCATATTTGTGTCTGCTAAATTTGCGCAATTGAGGTTTGAGTCCCGCAAGTCAGCTTTCATTATACTTGCATGTTGTAAATTGATATTAAACATGTGGGCACTATTAAGGTTGGCATGGTAAAAGTCAGCGTAGGAGAAATCATAGCCAATTTTTTGATGATGGTTTACTAGATCTATACCTTGTAGTTGTGCTTTGGATAATATAATTCCTCGCAACATACCACCTGCTTGGGCATAGCTTTCTAAACGCTGTCTAATATCCTGACCTGATTTATCAATAGCTTTATCATGCCAAAAACAAAAGCCAGAGCTATTGGCTTCACCTTGGCAGCAAAAGGCTTCTTGCTTGGTATTATCAGGGTCTTGATATTGGCATAATAATTTTATTTTATTCATTTTAAGAGTATATACCCGTTCCACTAGAATATGCAGGATTCAGCTGGAATTATAAACATTTTTAGGCAAGGAATTGATTGAAGATAATGGTTGTTCCCTTATCGAAATTAATAACGTAGTATAAAATGTTTATAAACCAGCCCTTTGGGGAAAACTGAGCAAAACATACCCATCGTTACATTTATTTTTTAAGGGAATAACCATTAACAAAAAATGTGTCTTGATTATGATTCGCTCAGATTTCCTGAAACGAGCAGCTTCAAGTGGAACGGGTATAATGCGCTTCATCAGAAAATAAAAAGGAAGTGACGTGCAAATAACGTTAATTCAAGCAGATTACCATAATGAGCAACACGGCAAGGATTTGGTGATGTTGCTAAATGCTTATGCACTCGACCCTATGGGCGGGGGAACAGCATTAAATGATGATGTTCAAAAAGATTTAGTTGCCACCATAGCCAAGCGAAATGATTTTTTAACACTGCTCTGTTATGTTGATGGCAAGCCAGCGGGAATACTTAACTGTGTCGAAGGCTTTTCTACTTTTAAATGTAAGCCTTTGCTAAACATCCATGATTGCGGTGTTTTACAAGAATATCGTGGCTTAGGTATAAGTCAACAAATGTTTATTGAAGCTGAAAAAATATCGCGTGAACGGGGATACTGTAAATTAACCCTTGAGGTATTAGAGGGTAATACCGTGGCACAAAATGCCTATAAAAAATTAGGCTTCACCGGTTATGAACTCGATGTAGAAACAGGCAAAGCAATGTTTTGGGAAAAAGTGCTTTAAATCTTTCATCAAATCATTTATTGAACGTTAGGGTCTGTTGAACTTTCGAGATTCCTTTCAAACAGGGGGCATTTAAAACCAATTTACTCATTGTTGCTCGCTTTTTTAATACAATGATTATGATACAAAGCTCGCGTCGCGATTAAATCTGTTTTAAATTGAATAAATTTTAAGCCTGAAATATCAACAGCCCCTAATGATTGCCAGAAAATAGCTTTCATTAACGTTAATTTATGATTTGACTAGTTAAAACGAAATAGGCTTCCTTTTTCTAGGCACTTTAACTGTTTCAATATCTTGTGGCTGAGCTATAAAATCACTTTTAGCTTGTTTTTTATTAGACTTATCTTTTTTCTTTGGTGCTTTAGCTTCGTGACGACTCTGCTCATTAGTCGGCTCTGGTTCAGCGAGTTCTTCATTAATAACTAATTGTACAACTTCGCCATTAAACTCAATCACATCTTCATGATAAACTTTTTTACGCTTCTGGTATTCAACTTCACCATTAAGTAAAACATAGCCTTCACTGATAACAACTTTTGCTTCACCGCCACCACTGACCAAATTTGCTATTTTTAGTAATTTACATAATTCAACGGGTTGGTGGTTTAATTCAATAACTAAGTAACTCTCTGACATAGCATTCTCGGTAGTTAACTAAGCTTGATTCTTTGATAAACAAGCGTATTAATTGTAAGGCCTATTAACTGGGATAAAGTTACTGGGATAATTGCACTAAAAGTTCTGCTATTTCAGCTTTTAATTCTTCACTTTCAATTGTTTGAGCTGCTTCACTCGCTTTGTTCGCAAAAACGAGAGCTTGTTCTTTTTCTTCAAACTCAACCTGGCGAAGTGCCATTGATAAATAAGCCGATGCAGTAAAAGTAGGTAATGATAATTTATCCGCTGTTGCTAAAGCCACTTCATAAATATCGATAGCTTGCTCACCATCTTCGGTAAAGTCAGCTAATGCTTCCCATTGCAAAGGGTGATCTTTTGGTGTGCCTTGATTTTTTGCACAAAGTACTTGTAATTTTTTGCAATGAGTTAGTCTTAACTCATCATTTTCTGCATTTGAAGCGTTTGAAATTTCTTGGCAAATAGTAAGAATGTCATTATATAAAGGGGCTTTCATAGATAATCCTAGTGTATATAAGTAGTTACCGACTTAATTTTTGATGTAATTGTATTTACAGCGGCATAATTTCAGGCGATATTATCATACTGGGGCTTTTTATACATTAGACAGCGCTTATTTTACGTTAACTGGAATAATACAGGATTGTATGATGACTACTCGGTTCAATGTTCAAACAATTAAGTTTTTCAAAGCATGTTTAACAGGATATTTCTTAGTATTTTATTCGTTAGCTAGTCTTGCAGCAGATTGGCCGCAAGAGTTGACAGGTAAAAAAGGTACTATTGTGGTTTATCAACCACAGCCAGAAAAACTTGTTGGTAATATATTAACGGGTCGAGCGGCAATGTCTTTGGAGTTAAAGGATAATGTTGCACCAATTTTTGGTGTGTTTTGGTTTTCGTCAAAAATAGAGACTGACCGAAGCGATAACACAGTAACAATTAGTCAATTAAAAGTGACAAAAGTTGGCTGGCCTGATTCA
>Ga0209396_1000122_pt1 | contig 103739 bp, 91 predicted proteins | sample GOMGulsemesocosm_6_FD_184638 | JGI IMG/M metagenome (GOLD analysis project Ga0209396, IMG submission 184638) | Methane-oxidizing microbial communities from mesocosms in the Gulf of Mexico - GOM8C Gulf of Mexico (SPAdes) (version 2) | ecosystem: Environmental > Aquatic > Marine > Cold seeps...
ACTCCTGATATAGACGCTGAAATTATTTTGCTTACTGCGCGTTTATGGCGGGAACTTGGCATCAATGAGTTTGTCACACTAGAGTTGAATTCATTAGGATCTAACGAAGAGCGTGCTAATTATCGCGAAGCTTTAATTGCTTATTTAACTGAGCATGAAGAGTTACTCGATGAAGACTCTAAACGACGTATGCATACCAATCCGCTACGTGTGTTGGATAGTAAAAATCCTCAAGTACAAGAAGCATTGAATAATGCACCTAAATTGTCAGATCATTTTGGAGAAGAAACCAAAACGCATTTTGATACCTTATGTACTCGATTAGATGCTGCGGGAGTTAAGTACGTATTAAACAACCGCTTAGTACGAGGTTTAGATTACTATAATCGTACCGTATTTGAATGGGTGACCGATACATTAGGCGCACAAGGCACTATTTGTGCTGGCGGTCGTTACGACGGTTTAGTTGAGCAACTCGGTGGTAAAGCAACGCCTGCATTTGGTTTTGCTTTAGGCATCGAACGTTTAATTTTAATGTTAACTGAATTAGAGCAAGTAAAGAATATTCGACCTCAGGTTGATGCCTATGTGGTGATCTTAGGTGATGATGCTCAGATTTCGGCTAATAAATTAGCTGAACAGTGGCGCGATCTAGTACCTGATATTCGATTACAGTGTCACTGTGGTGGCGGAAATATGAAAAAACAATTAAAGCGCGCTGATAAGTCAGGTGCTCAAATCGCGTTAATCTTAGGTGATGATGAAATTGCTCAAGAGAAAGTAATGGTGAAATACTTACGCGGACAAAAAGAACAGGAAAGCATGGAATTTAACCAAATTTCAAGTTTGTTATCTGAATTAATTTAAAGGCTGTAAGCCAAGGTGATGTAGTGGAAATTTATCAAACGGAAGAACAACAAGTAGAAGCGATTAAAGGTTACTGGGCACAAAATGGTAACACTATTATTGCTGGTATTGCCTTAGGTTTGGCAGGTTTTATCGGCTTTAATCTTTACCAAGATGATAAGTTTGAACAAGAACTAGCTGTCTCGGATAGTTATCAAGCACTTATCGAGCAAAGTACTAAAGATGCTAAAGCTTTTACTGAAAATGGTGAGAAGTTTATTAGTGAAAATGGCGATAATAGCTATGTTTCTTTAACTGCACTCGCTTTAGCAAAAGAAGCCGCTTCACACAAAGACTGGCCACAAGTTCAAAAACATTTAACTACGGCAATTAACTCAGCACCAACTGACGGTATTAAAGCGATTGCAAGTTTACGTTTAGCACGTGTGCAAGTGCAACTTGAACAATACTCAGATGCCTTAGTGACGTTAAATAATGATTTACCAGAATCATTTACTGCCGCTATTGAAGAGATTAAAGGTGATGCTTACTTACAACAAGGTAAAAACGACCTTGCTCGCAATGCATATCAAGCCGCTATTGCTGCTGATGGCATTGCTACCAGCCCAAGCTTACAAATTAAATTAGATGATTTAGCACAAGTAACGACCTTACCTATTACTAAAGAGTTAGTCGCTGATAAAGTTGCAGCAGCTCCCGTAGTTACTGAGCCAGTAGTTAAGTAATTTATTGGTTATTTAGCCTAATCATTTACTCCTGTTAAGAAGGCAAAGTATGCGTTGTTTTGATAAAAAGTTTTTTAAAGGTCTTAGTACTAAAAAAGTATTAGCTATCGCCTTATTGTCGTCAAGCTTACTTGCTTGTTCATCAAATGATGATGAAGACCCTAGTACTAAAGTTGCTGAGCTCACAGAGTTAGATAATGCTTTTGATGTTGAAGTATTATGGGACCGTAGTGTAGGTAATGGTGTTAGTGATTATTTTTCACGGATAAAGCCTATTGTTGCTTACAATAAAGTTTATAGTGCTAGCCGCATGGGCGATGTTATTGCTTTTGAAAAAGAGAGTGGAAAAGAAGTTTGGCAAGCTGATTTAAGTGATATTAAGGATGAACGTAGTTTCTGGGATAGCCGCGTATCAGCTTTAGTTGCAGGCGGCCCAACGGCAGGTCTGAATAAAATATTTATCGGCACTGAAAATGGTGATGTTTTTGCTCTTGATGCGGAAACCGGTGAGCTAGTTTGGCAGAGTAAAATAAAAGGTGAAGTTATTACGCCACCTGCGATTGACTCTGGTATTTTAGTCGTCAATTCCGCTTCAGGCATACTTAAAGGTTTTGATGCGAATACCGGTGATGAATTGTGGAAAGTCGAGCAAGATGTTCCTGCATTGACATTACGAGGTATTAGCACGCCTGTTATTGCATCAGGTGGTGTACTTGTTGGCTCAGGTAAAGGTGAGTTAGGCGTTTACATTCTTGAAAAAGGTCAGGCTGGTTGGACAACTGAAGTAGGTGAAGCAACGGGTTCAACCGAATTGCAACGCGTTATCGATGTTGATGCCGCGCCAGTAGTTTTTGGTGATAAAGTCTATGCTATTTCTGCACGTGGTAACTTAGTTGCCATTGAATTAAAGTCAGGCAGTATTGCCTGGAAACGTCAATACTCATCATATAGACAAATTGCAGTTCATCGTAATGATATTTTTATTACCAATACCAGTGGCCATATCTATGCACTTAATCGTATTAACGGTATTGAACGCTGGAGCAATTTAGAGTTAACAAACCGTAGTGTCACTGGCCCAGCTGTTGTTGATAAATATATTGTTGTCGGCGATTTTGAAGGTTACTTACATTGGTTAGATCAAGACACTGGCGAGATAGTCTCTCGTCATGAAGTAGATAGTAGTGGTATACACTCAACGCCAACCGTTGTTGATGATGTAATGTATAGCCAATCACGTGATGGTGACTTACAAGTTATTATCACACCAAAAATTATCAGTGCTGCACAATAAGCAGTCCTGTTTTTAGTTGATTTTTTTAGTTGATTGTTTTTAATAAAGATCAACTAAAGTTAATAACGGCTCCAATGCAAATTGCATTAGGAGCCGTTACTTGTTTTTAGCAATATCATTTTGAGTAATACTAGCTTAGCTAACCACGTTAAGAGTTTTGTTTTTACCTTTGATATTTAGTTTTTATATTTGTTTGAAAGACTGTGCATTACTCGCTTGCATAGTTTTAATTTTGAGGTGCTCATGCTTCCTGTAGTTGCTCTTGTTGGCCGTCCTAATGTCGGAAAATCAACGTTATTTAACCGTTTAACCCGTAGTCGAGATGCTCTTGTCGCTGATTACCCTGGTTTAACTCGCGATCGTCAGTATGGTCAAGCTGAAGTAGAAGAACATCCTTTTATTGTTATTGATACCGGTGGTATTAATGGTGATGAAAAAGGTATTGATGTACTAATGGCTGAACAGTCGTTGATGGCTATAGAAGAGGCGGATGCAGTATTATTTTTAGTTGATGCTCGTGATGGTTTGACCGCGGCAGACCATGGTATTGCCGATCACTTACGTAAACAAAATAAAAAAATATTCGTGGTTGCCAACAAAATTGATGGCATTCATGGCGATTCAGCGGTTGCAGAATTTTACTCGCTAGGTCTAGGCGAGCATGTTCACCAAATTGCAGCTGCACATGGTCGCGGTGTAACACAACTATTAACTCTTGCCTTAACTCCTCATATTGAAGCTTTGGCTAACCCTGTTAAGCCTAAAGTTGAAGGCGAGGAGAATGATGAATTTTCTGATGATTTTGAAGAGGAGCTTACTGAAGAGGAGCTTGCTAAAAAATTAGAAGGTGAACCACAAGAAAACGACAAGATTAAGTTAGCAATTATAGGACGCCCTAACGTAGGCAAGTCAACGTTAACAAATCGAATCTTAGGTGAAGAACGTGTCGTTGTTTACGATATGCCAGGTACCACCCGTGATAGCGTTTATATTCCAATGGAACGTAATGGTCGTGAGTATACTTTAATTGATACTGCAGGTATTCGTCGCCGTAAAAACGTAACTGATGTTGTAGAAAAGTACTCTGTTATTAAAACCTTACGTGCGATTGAAGATGCTAACGTTTGTCTTCTTATTATTGACGCTCAAGAGGGCATTAGTGATCAGGATTTAAGCTTGTTAGGCTTTATTCTTGAAGCTGGACGATCACTTGTTTTAGCCGTCAATAAGTGGGATGGCTTAGAAGATCATGAAAAAGACCGTATTAAAACTGAACTAGATAGGCGTTTAGGCTTTATTGACTTTGCCCGTATACACTTTATTTCTGCTTTACATGGTACCGGGGTTGGACATTTATACGAATCTGTTGAAGAAGCTTTTGTTTCAGCTACTAAACGTATTTCAACCGCTATGGTTACTAAAATACTTGATATGGCAGTTTTTGATCATCAACCGCCTTTACATCAAGGTCGACGTATTAAGCTGAAATATGCCCATGCAGGCGGTTATAACCCGCCTATCATTATAATTCATGGTAATTCAGCGAAGAAATTGCCTATGTCTTATAAACGTTATTTAATGAACTACTATCGTAAATCATTAAAAATGATGGGAACTCCTATTCGTATTCAATTTAAAGATACCTTGAATCCATTCGCAGGTAAGAAAAAATTAAATTATACCGAACAGAAGAAAATTGCTCGAGCTACACAGGGTTATAAAAAAGACTAATACCTATTACAAATTGCTAGCTACCGCTAGCAATTTGCTTTTTATAGCTTATTTTAATAAGGTATAAATACGCTCCACATTTTATCTTCCTATGATAGATAGTTGAAAAATATGGCTGAACAAGCAATCTTAATTGATCCAACTAAACCTTCTGCGCGTAACCTCGCTTTTCTAAAAGCAGGTGCACCGATCACAATTGATATTTCCACACCCGCCGGACAAAAAAGAAAGTTTAATACCTATTTTATTGGTTACTTACCTAAAAAATATGTATTAATCGAGTTTCCTGAAGCGTCAAAACTGGGGAATTTTTCTCAATACATAGGTCAAGGAACTGTCATCACTGTTCGTGGTCTTATTGAAGGTAGAGACGGTGCAGCAGTTGCTTTTATTAGTAGCGTTAGGCAAACCTTGCAAATACCTTCTCGAATTATGGTGTTAGATATTCCGCGTAAAGTTACATTACAGCAGTTACGTTCTTCTGTTCGTATTGATACTCAAATCGAAGCCAAAGTTAAAATAGATGATGTTTACTGGCAAACTACTATGACCAACCTCTCTGTCGATGGAGGTCAACTTGATATTATCAACGGTGAGAAACTCGTATTGGCTGAAAATAAAATCATTGAAATTGTTGTGGAAAGGAGTGCAGGAGAAAATAATATAAAATTCAATGCTACCGTTTGTAATATTAAGCAGCAAGTTGATGGTATATCTTTTGGTGTTAAATTCAATAAGGTGGGTAAAGAACAGGTAATAGAGTTACTCTATCAAGCATTAACCTGACACTATGCAGTTTTTTCCTTTTGATTTTGCTTTGTATAGCGCATCATCAGCACGTTTTAATACAGTCTCGATAGTATCCACATTAGTCACCTCAGTTACCCCTAAGCTGATGGTAACTTGTTTCTGGTTAAAGTTTAATATATTAGTGCTATTGGCAACGTTTGAGCGTAATTGTTCCGCAATGACTTGTGCTTGATTAATATCAGAATCAATTAATAATACGATAAACTCTTCCCCTCCCCAACGTGCGACAAAATCACTTTTCCGGACATTATTCTTTAAGATTTCAGCTAACGCTTGTAGTACTTTGTCACCTACATCATGCCCTTTAGTATCATTAACGTTTTTGAAGTTATCAATATCAATAAATAAAATCGACAAGGTGTTGTTATGACGTTCCTTGAGTAATAAAAACTCTGCTAGTTGCTCATGAAAACTACGCCTGTTAGGTAAGTCAGTAAGCTCGTCATTACTGGCAAGATTGTCGAGCTCTAAATGAATTTTCCTAACATACAGAACAATAATAATACTGATAAGTACGGTGATAACAACAGAGATAAAAATATTAAGGTAAAAGGTTTCTTTCGCTGTCTGAGTGAAGTTATTTACTTTGGCCTCAACGATAAGGTACAAATCTAATTCTGGAATATACTTTCTATTGAGTAAATAAGCCTCACCAGCCTGGTTGTAATCAAAAACCTGACTGCCCTTGCCTATGATATCAGGCAGTTGACTTGCTAATTCAGGGATGTCGCTAAGTTGGTGCAACTTATTAACATTTTGTTCAGCAATCACTACTTTGCCATCAACGTCGATAAAATAAACTGAAAATTGATAGCGTTGCCTAAATATCTTAAGCATATCATTGATATAAGAGGTTTTTAGCCCAATCCCCGTAGCCCCTATCATATGATAATCACTATCAAGGATTTTATGGTTGATAAACATGATAAGTTCGGTACCCATATGGGTATTATAATCAATGTTGATTTCGTTTAACTCAGCATCTTTTTGAAAGTCAAAATACCATTGGTTATTAGGAATGTTTTTATCAATGGTATCTAACATTCCTTTGGCTGTGTAGTAGCTTTTACTTTTTTCAGACACTAAAAATGCGGTGAACATTTGGTATTTATTTTGAATCGTTTCTAAGTAACGTACAATTTGTTGCACGTCATCTTCTTCATGTGATAGCCAGTCGATCAAAAAGGTATCGTGCGCCATCATCGACGCAATAAGGTTAGGCTCGATTATATTTTTCTGAATTTCAGTGTATATATTATCTATAGTGAGCGGAAGGGCACTATTTTTTAATTGCTCACGAGTTGTTTCCATCGAGGTTAAATAGTTAATTACCGTTAAGCTGGCAGACAAGGTAAAAACTAGGGTAGTGATAATAAAAACAATTCGGTAATTAAAACGCATAATTAAGCTGTACTAGGAAATATCTAATGAAATCATAACAGTTAATTATCTTTATATCTAAGCATCTAAGTGTTTTGAAGTGACTTTGATAGCAGCAAGCTTCACTGAGTAGGCTTATTCGTACTAAGTTTCAGTGAGGTCGGAAAAGATGAGATTGTATTTTTAAAGTAAAAAAAAGCACCATTGAATGGTGCTTTTCAATCGTATTTATTGCATTAATTAAGCAGATTTTTTCGCTTTACGTCTAACTGCAAAACCAGCAAGCGCTAAACCTAAAAGAGCGATAGAAGTAGGCTCTGGCACTTCATTTGGAGGTGTATTGTCGTAGGTATAACTGACTTCAACTTGACCCCAAGCAGCAGAAAAACTCGTATTAACAAATTCTGCGTCAGCGACAGAAGCGGTGTTAGAGAATCCACCAAATGCGTCAACAACAAAGTTGAAATCGATATTTGAAGTAAAGGCAGATAAATCAGATGCGTCAAAAGAACCTGTTTTATATGAGCTTAAATGTCCATAATCAAAAGTTGTACCAGCTAAATGATTATTTTCCTCAACTTTAAATATTCTACGTGCTGGTTCAAAAGTATGATCAAAAACAGAAGAAGAAACAGCCCAATCTTCGTCAAGAGTAAGTCTGAATGTACTTACTGCTGCTCCGTTACTAATATTTTGAGAATTACCTTTAGTGTCTATTTGACTAAAAACATCAATCGAAACACCCGTTAAACGACCTAATGCAGCATCAAATGCGTTAATAGTTAATGTTTCGTTAAGACCTTCACCTATTGTTACGTGAGTAAAAGAGCCTTGAGTACCAAAAGAGGCTGTTTCTTTATATGTTATTATTTCAGAAAATGCTTGTGAACTGGCTAGTAATAATGCACCGGCAACTAATAATTTTTTCATTGTTCGTCCTTTGTTTTTATAAAAGTAATTCTTAATGAATTACAGTATAATTTTTGGTAAATACGCTATGATTTTTATCTGGATAACTAATTGACAGCGCTTTATATTAACTATTGATTCACATGTTAAGCACTTATCGTGCCGATTATGTATCTTGTTGTTTTATCGTTAGTTAATCTGCCGCTTAAGCTTTGTTAAATTATTGTTGTAAAAAAAATGGACACTAGATACTTTATATTAACGGTGGTGTTTTTTTGTTTTTGCATAGAGGTGTTATAGAAATAATCTTAAGCTTGTGGCTTTGTTATGTGTGAGGGGGAAATAAATCAGGGTGAGGCGATTTATTGAACAATAGCTTGTAATTGGGATTAAAAGAAAGGCTGGCATGGCGTCTTTTAACCCGCACCACTTTGCCCTATAGACGTTTAACTAATGCAAGTGGGCAATAAGTTAATTTAATTGGTGTTATATCACCCTAGCATTTATGCGCCCATCGCTAAGTTGTAGGCTGATTTCTTCGTCAGTAGACAGCTGTGAAATCTTAGTGACTACTTCGTTTTTATTATTACGGGTAACACAATAGCCTCTTGCAATGGTCGCTAAGGGGCTAACAAGTTGTAATTGTTCAATTACGTGCACAAAACTTTCACTTTTATGTTGTAACGAATTTTGCATCGCTTGTATGATCCTATGCTCACTTTGGCTTATGTGCTGTTGTTGTAATTGAATGTTTTTTATCGGTGATTGTTGTAATAGCCTTTGATTAAGCTGGGAGGGTTCACTCTTTATATGCAACATACTACGTTTTATCGCTTGTTTTAAACGTAGACCTAATTCGTCAGCTTTTTGCTGCTGCAATTGTAATTGCTGTTCAGGGTGAACTTGCGACAAGCGGTGCTGAAAATAGTCTTGTTTACTCGTTAAAGAAGCTAACTTCCCTTGATGGGCTTTTATTAAACGTTGTTTAAGCATCAATACTTGATTTAGTAACTCACTACTATCACTCGAGACTAACTCGGCCGCTGCGGACGGGGTTGGAGCACGTAAATCGGCGACATAATCACTTAACGTAGTATCAATCTCATGCCCAACGGCGCTAATGATAGGTAATACACTTTGGTGAATAGCATGAACTACACTTTCTTCATTAAAGGGCCATAAATCTTCTAATGAACCACCACCTCGCCCAATAATTAATACATCACATTCTTTACGGATGTTGGCAGCTTCAATAGCATGACAAATATCACCCTTTGCATATTCCCCTTGAACAAGCGCTGGGTAGATAATTGCTTTTATATTGGGGTTACGCCGTTTAAGTACTGATAAAATATCTTTAACAGCAGCACCAGTAGGAGAAGTTACTATACCAACACAGCTAATGTGTTCAGGTAGAGGTTTCTTATTGGCTAAATCAAAGAGTCCTTTAGCGTTTAAGCTGTTTTTAAGCTGCTCGTATTGCTGACGAAGCATACCCGTGCCGGCATCTTCCATATGTTCAATGATTAATTGAAAATCACCTCGAGGCTCATAAAGGGAAACTTTTGCTCGAACCAATACTTGTTGACCATTAGAGGGAGAGCCACCAGTACTTAATCGTACGCGCCTATTACTGCCTTTAAACATGGCACATTTAACTTGTGATTTTGCATCTTTTAATGACAAGTACCAATGACCAGAGCTCGCAGCAATAAAATTAGATATTTCCCCCGTTAACCAGACAGTATTTAGTTCGCTTTCTAAAATGAAGCGTACTTTTCGCGTTAATTCACTTATTTGTAATATATGCTGTTGGCTCATAATGCGGAGATAATAGTATTTTGTTTAAGCTGATAGCGAATGAGTATATCAATTCTATGGTAATAATCCGATCTGATAATTTATATTATTATCGGTCTATTTTTATAGTGAATAGTTATCTTTACTCAATTTATTGGCCTTTAGTAACGGTGCAAGTTAGTTGACATAACTGTCAGTAATCACCTGTTAGTGCATTATTTTAATATTTTTTCATCTAAAAAAATTATTTCGGCACTGTTTTTGCGTTGATTTGTATAGAGTTGATAAAAGTTTGTAGAAATAGGTTTACCTAAAACAAGAAAACGGTTAAAATTCTGCCGCAATATTCACTCCCTAACCAACCTTTTTAGAGAGATGTTGCGATGCTAAGAATTGCCCAAGAAGCTTTAACTTTTGATGACGTATTACTTGTACCTGCTCATTCAAAAGTACTCCCACACACGGCTGATTTAAAAACTAAATTAACCCGTAAAATTAATTTAAATGTACCTATGATTTCTGCGTCTATGGACACAGTGACAGAAGCGCGTCTAGCTATTACGTTGGCGCAAGAAGGTGGTTTAGGTTTTATTCATAAAAATATGACCATTGCTGAACAAGCACAGAATGTTTCTCAAGTGAAGAAATATGAAAGTGGTATTGTTTCTGATCCTATTACTGTAAGTAGTGACTTCACCATTGAACAAGTGATGCACAAAGCTGACGATGTTGGCTTTTCAGGCTTCCCAGTGGTTGATGATAAGAACAACTTAGTTGGTATCATTACGGGTCGTGATTTACGTTTTGAGACTGATTTAACTAAATCTGTTTCATCATTAATGACCGCGAAAGAAAATTTAGTAACGGTAAAAGAAGGCGCTGCTCGCGAAGAAATTTTAGGTTTAATGCATGAAAATCGCATTGAAAAAATTCTAGTGGTTGACGATGCATTTAAACTTGTTGGTCTAATTACCGCGAAAGATTACCAAAAAGCTGAAAACAAACCTGATGCCTGTAAAGACGAATTAGGTCGTTTGCGTGTTGGTGCTGCTGTTGGTGTTGGTGCTGGTACTGATGAGCGTATTGACGCTTTAGTTGCTGCAGGTGTTGATGTTTTATTAATTGATACGTCTCATGGCCACTCTCAAGGTGTGCTTGATCGCGTTAAAGAAACACGTGATAAATACCAAGACCTGCAAATCATTGCCGGTAACGTAGCAACAGCTGCTGGTGCTAAAGCAATGGCTGATGCTGGTGTTGATGCTGTTAAAGTAGGTATCGGCCCTGGTTCAATTTGTACTACGCGTATTGTTACAGGTGTTGGTGTACCACAGTTAACTGCTATTTCAAATGCTGTTGAAGGTTTAAAAGGTACTGGTATTCCAGTTATCGCTGATGGCGGTATCCGCTTCTCTGGCGATATTGCTAAAGCGCTTGTTGCTGGCGCGCACTGCGTTATGGTTGGCAGCATGTTAGCCGGTACTGAAGAGTCACCAGGTGAAGTAGAACTATACCAAGGTCGTTACTATAAATCTTACCGTGGTATGGGCTCTTTAGGTGCTATGGCGCAAAAAGATGGCTCAAGTGATCGATACTTCCAAAAAACTGATGGCGAAGCCGATAAGCTAGTACCTGAAGGCATTGAAGGTCGTGTTGCATATAAAGGCCCTGTAGCGGCTATTATTCATCAGCAAATGGGTGGCATACGCTCATCTATGGGGTTGACTGGATGTGCAACGATTGAAGAAATGCGTACTAAGCCTGAGTTTATGAAAATAACTTCAGCAGGTATGGGTGAGTCACACGTTCATGACGTAACAATAACAAAAGAAGCCCCCAACTATAGAATGGGGTAAATCTGGTAGTCATTGGCCTTTTAATCTGACTTCAGCGTTGGAAGTACTCATTGACTAGCGTCAACTCCGTGCTTCCGCCTTGAATTCCAATCAAAAATCTCAATGCTTGTTGGAATCTAAAATTAATCGTCATTCCCGAAGTGTTTTGTCGGGAGTCTAGTTTTTATAACTAATGATTAAAAGAAAAAAAACTCAAATAGGCTGAGTATATCTAAAAAGAGATACTCAGCTTTTTACTTAATATATCAGCTCTAAATGAACGAGCTTTAGGCAAAGCGTTTGAGTGATTAAATAAATGAGTTTATGTTTATAAATGAATTTGTTTAATTACGAAAACAATGCAGTATAAAGTTTGTTCATGACGAGCCGCCAAAGGTAGGAAAACAACCATGAGTAAAAACATTCATGATCACCGCATACTAATATTAGATTTTGGTTCTCAGTACACTCAACTTATTGCACGTCGCGTACGTGAAATTGGTGTTTACTGTGAACTTTGGTCGTGGGACGTAACTGAAGAGCAAATTAAAGGCTTTAATCCAACGGGTATTATCCTTGCTGGTGGTCCAGAGTCAGTAACAGAAGCTAACTCTCCTCGCGCACCTGAATATGTTTATAACGCTGGCGTTCCTGTACTAGGTATCTGCTACGGTATGCAGACAATGGCCGAGCAACTTGGCGGCGGCGTTGAAAGTTCGAGCCATAAAGAATTTGGTTATGCTGCGGTTGAGCTAATTGCAAAGTCAGCTTTATTTAACAACGTTGAAGACAGCATTGGTGATAACGGTAATGCGCTACTTGACGTTTGGATGAGTCATGGCGATAAAGTTTCTGCTATTCCTGAAGGTTTTGTAACTATTGCTCAAACGCCAAGTTGTGCATTTGGTGCGATGGCGAACGAAGAAAAGAATTTCTACGGCGTGCAATTCCATCCAGAAGTAACACACACTAAACAAGGTTTACGTATTTTAGAAAACTTTGTTGTTGAAATTTGTCAGTGTGAAAAATTATGGACTTCAGCATCAATCATTGATGATGCTGTTGCTAAAATGAAAGAGCAAATAGGTGACGATGAAGTTATTCTTGGCCTTTCAGGTGGTGTTGATTCATCGGTTGTTGCGATGTTATTACAACGAGCTATTGGCGATAAGCTAACGTGTGTATTTGTTGATAATGGTTTACTTCGTTTAGACGAAGGTCAGCAAGTTATGGACATGTTTGGTGATCATTTCGGTTTAAATATCATTAAGATCGATGCAGAGGAACGTTTCCTTGATCGTTTAGCCGGGACAAGTGAGCCAGAAGCGAAACGTAAAATTATCGGTAATGTATTTATTGATGTTTTTGAAGAAGAGTCTAACAAATTAGAAAATGCTAAATGGTTAGCACAAGGTACAATTTACCCTGATGTGATTGAATCAGCAGCTTCAGCTACTGGTAAAGCACATGTAATCAAATCTCATCATAACGTTGGTGGTTTACCAGATTATATGAAGTTAGGTTTAGTAGAGCCATTACGTGAATTGTTTAAAGATGAAGTACGTAAAATTGGTCTAGAGCTAGGTTTACCTTACGATATGCTTTATCGTCACCCGTTCCCTGGACCTGGTTTAGGTGTTCGTATTTTAGGTGAAGTGAAAAAAGAATATGCTGACTTATTACGTCGTGCCGATGCTATTTTCATTGAAGAGCTTCACAAGCATGATTTATACACTAAAGTTAGCCAAGCATTTACCGTATTCTTACCCGTTAAATCGGTAGGCGTTATGGGTGATGCCCGTAAATACGATTGGGTTGTATCTTTACGTTGTGTAGAAACAATTGATTTCATGACTGCACGCTGGTCACACTTACCATACGATTTCTTAGGGTTAGTTTCTAACCGTATTATTAACGAAATTGAAGGTATTTCACGTGTAGTTTACGATATCAGTGGCAAGCCACCTGCGACAATTGAATGGGAGTAGCTTTTTTGTAAGCTTGTTATAACAACCAACTTCGGCGTTGGAAGTACTCACCTATAGTCATAGGCTCCCGTACTTTCGCCTTTAATTTGAATGTTCTATCTACGCTTACAATTAAAGCACAACCAGTGAATATTATTAAAACCCCAATGCTGTAAAGCATTGGGGTTTTTTTATATGGGTATTAGGATATAGCTTTATAATTTATTGAATTAAATAAAAAATAGTTCGTCAGTAGACCGCTCTTTTAAGTGTCTGTTTTTTTTACATAGTATATTATTTATTCTATTAATAATTTCATTAACTACATATCCTATTGATTTGTAGTTGTTTTATTCTTAACGGCCTGTTTTTTGCTTAACGGATGGCGACAAATGGATTACACATTTATAAAGGAACTATTAAGAATGAAAAAAATTTTAAGCTGCGCTGTAGCTTTAGCGTTTAGTGTAAGTGCAAATGCAACCTTAGTTACGGAATCGTTTACTGGTAATTTAGATCATGATGATGCACGGTACTACATCACTTTTGATGTTACACAAAATAATACACTTGTAGATCTAACTACGTGGAGTTTTGCAGGCGGAATAAATGCAGCTGGTCTGCAAATTGCTGATGGTGGTTTTGATACACAATTAGCACTTTTTAATAATGCAGGGCAACTGATAGATTCGGATGATGATGCTTCAAGTGTGTCATCAGGTATTGGTGGAAGTTCTTGGGATGCTATTATTTCTAATACATTAACTATTGGTTCATATACGGCAGTATTAACTCAGTATAACAGTGATTATCAATCAGGTGACTTGATTACCGGTAACTGGACTTCGTCGGGAAAAACAAACTTTGATGGCAGAAGCTCGTTTTATGCTTTTGACATTTCAGGCGAAAACTTAGCCAATGTTGGAGGTGTAGGCCATGATACTACGCCTACTGACGTACCAGAGCCTAGCTCAATTGCTTTATTTGGTTTGATGTTAGTTGGTTTAGCTGGTCGTCGTAAGTTTATCAAATAAGCCGAAATAGCTTTAATAAGCTAAAAAATAAATTATTTAAAGCCCAGCTGATCCGCAGGGCTTTTTTTTGGGTAAAATAGGAAAACTTGAGCTGGAATGTCGAGCTAACTAATGAAATTAAGAGATCAGTATGACAATTGAAAGATTAGAAACTAAACAAAGAATGAGTCGAATCGTTAAACACAACGGTACTATTTACCTATGTGGTCAAGTAGCGGCTGACGCCACTAAAGACATTACTGAGCAAACACAAACCATGCTGGATAAAGTAGATGCACTTTTAACGCAAGCTGGTAGTGATAGAGAACACATCTTGTCAGCGACTATCTACGTTAAGGATATGAGTTACTTCGCTGAAATGAATGCAGTATGGGATGCTTGGGTACCAGAAGGTTTTGCTCCAGCTCGAGCTTGTGTTGCTGCGAAAATGGCGAGAGAAGTTTTACTCGTTGAAATTTCGGTTGTTGCTGCTGAAATATAAATACTGATTAAATTGATACTTCGTTTTATTACCTGTAAAGCGAAGCTATTTTCCTCCCTGCCACATTTCTTTGTACTTAAAATACTTTATGTTAACTATTACCTAAACTTTGACTGACAAAGTGATAACAACGTATATTATCGACAATCCATTTGGCATAAAACTGTTCACTTTTAATATAGTGTAATGTGCAATCAGAGACTTCAAGGAATCAAATGTCTTCAACAGGCTTTACTGAACAAAAACTTAATTTAACACTGGCCCTATGTGCTGTGCTCATTTCTGTCGCGTCTTTTTATGCAACCTATTTACAAGCGAGTGCCGCAGAAAAGCAAGTAAAAGCAATGACTTTACCCCTAGTGCAATACAGTACCGGTAATGTGGATGCAAAAACCAATGAACCTGTGATCACCTTTAGTTTAACCAATGGTGGCGTCGGCCCTGCAATTATTAAAACAGTGACCTATCAATTTAATGATAAATCTTCACCAAACTTTTTTGATTTTTTAAGAGATTGTTGCTTTGAAGAGTTGAAGGAGTTGAATACACATCCGAAAAAGAGCACGGACCTATCTAACGGAGGTTATGTTACTTCGTCAACCAATAGTGTTGTTGTACCTGCACAAGATAAAATTGAATTTTATAAACTCTATAAAGGTGAATTAAGTGAAGCTTTATGGTCAAAACTAAATAAAGCGCGGAGAAATCTAAAGGTAGAAATCTGTTATTGCTCTTTATTAGATGAATGTTATCTTTCTAGAGAGAAAGGTATCGTTGAGCCCGTAGCTGCCTGCGAAATATAGCTAAATACATTTTTTATTTTATCAAAAAGGGATACTGAATGATCAATTTACACGGTTTCGGCCCAAATTTAGGTCTTATGGATGCCAGTCCTTTTGTGGTGAAAACCGATGTTTTTCTCAAATTATCAGGACTTGAATATAAGAATATTTCAGGCATGAGAAACATGAAAAAAGCACCAAAAGGCAAACTACCGTACATATCTATTGAAGTTGACAATCAAACAACCTTGATTTCTGACTCTCAAGTAATTATCGACTATTTGACGAAAAAGCATGAATTAAAACTAGATACTCACTTGAGTGAAGAACAAACAGCACATGCATACCTGATGACCAAATCACTAGATGAAAACCTTTATTGGTGTTTATTATATTGTCGATGGAATCTAGAAGAGACATGGCCAATAGTAAATACAGCCTTTTTTAGTAAGATGCCTATTTGGCTAAGAGTTATTGTTCCTTCATTATATCGTCGCACAGTGAAAAAGAGTTTATATGCTCAAGGTATGGGCAGGCATAGTTATGATGAAGTAACTGAAATCGCCGATCAAAGCTTTAAAGCCTTAGCTGATATACTAGGTGAACAAGATTACTTTTTTGGGGCTAGCCCTTGCACGTTTGATGCGACTGCATATGCATTTTTGTGTCAGTTTATCACTGCACAATGTCCTAACAAATTAAATGATAAAGCTAAAAACTATGATAATTTAGTCGGTTTTTGTCATCGTATAGAAAAACAATTTTATTAATGGAGTCTGTTCTTTGAAACTTAGCAATCATTATCATCAGTTGGGCGAATCTTTTTACCAACAAGGAATTCCTACCCCCGTAGGTGAACCAGTTTTATTACTGTGGAATGAAAAGCTTGCTAATAGCTTAGCCATTAATTTTTCACCTCAGAAAGACAGTGAATTATTAGCGCAATATTTCTCCGGTAATAAATTACTTGAAGGCAGTCAGCCGCTGTCCCAAGCCTACTCTGGTCATCAATTTGGTCATTTTAATCCGCAGCTGGGTGATGGTCGCGCTCATTTACTTGGTGAGATAATTGATAATGCAGGGCAAGTAAAAGATATTCAGTTAAAAGGCTCTGGCACTAGTCACTTCTCTCGAAGTGGTGATGGCAGATGTGCGTTAGGTCCAGCACTGCGTGAATTTATCATGAGTGAGGCTATGTACGCCTTAGGTGTACCTACAACGCGTTGTTTGTCGGTAGTGGCGACAGGTGAGTCTGTGTATCGAGAACGACCTTACCCAGGCGCAGTAGTCACTCGGGTAGCATCGAGTCATATTCGTGTTGGTACCTTTCAATATTTTGCGGCGAGAAAAGACTATCAGTCGATGAAAGCGCTTGTAGATTTCTCTTGTCAGCGACATTTTCCCGAGGTAGCAATTATTGATGGTGATGCTAACGAACAGGATCGCAGCTCACAAGTGCTATCATTTTTTGACGCGGTATTAGCAAAACAAATTCCGTTAGTACTAGCTTGGCTACGTGTTGGCTTTATTCATGGTGTGATGAATACGGATAATACTGCTATATCAGGTGAAACGATTGATTTTGGTCCATGTGCCATGATGAATGACTATCATAGAGATACCGTTTTTAGCTCTATAGATAAAAATGCTCGATATGCTTATGGCGAACAAATGACCATTATGCAGTGGAATATGACGCGTTTAGCAGAGACTCTATTGCCATTACTTAGTGATGACCAAGAGCAAGCCATTGAAAAAATAGAGCCATTATTAGCTAAGTTTCATCAAAACTTAATGCGAAGTTACTTCATCATGATGGCCAATAAAATTGGTATTGAGGTGTTGATTGAACATGATGATGACCTTATAACCGATCTGATTGAATTACTTGAAGCTGAAAAGCTCGATTATACTCAAACGTTTGTAAAACTGACTAATGCCGCTATAGATGATGAAAACCATCATGAGCTTAAAGCAAATCTTGGCAGTTGGTTTGAACAATGGCAGCAACGTATATCGGCAGATAAAGATGGTGCTTTTCAATTAATGCGTAAAAACAACCCATTAGTTATTCCAAGAAATCATCATGTTGAAGCGATATTAGCTTCAAGCCAAACTGCTTATCAAGAAAAGGGCGACTTATCAGACTTAGATGATTTTTTGGCGGTGTTAAAGCAGCCTTATACTCAACTCGCTAATACTGAAGGCTACCAAGATGCTCCTAATGATGGAGATGAAAACTACCATACTTTTTGTGGTACTTAAGTTGTTATATACCCAATAGTTGCTTTAACTTATCAGCACCAGCACGACTGGTGCTAAGCTCTGTTTTAGCTTGATCATTCATTATTACCATCAACTTACCATTAAACCAGCGCTGTATTTCCTTTACTTTATCGATATTAATTAAATAACTACGATGAATACGAACAAACGCCGATTGCGACAAGCCTTGCTCTAAGTCATCAAGCTTTTCTGACAAATAATGGTTTGACTCACCGTCCCAAGCTAAGCAATTTCCTTGAGCGGATTTAATGAAAAGGATGTCAGCGGGTTTAAGTATTATCATACGTTCTCCCTGTTTACTCACTAAACGCTGTAAGTTCCTTGTCGATTTAACGTCAGTATTGTCAGAACTTTTATTTTGCTTAGTTAATAGTTGCTTCTCGACTTGTAAAGTACTTAATAGCTGATTCTTGGCTTTATCTATGGCATCTTTTAACCGACCCAGCGGGAAAGGTTTTAATAAATAATCAGTAGAGGATTGTTCAAATGCTTGAATGGCATATTGATCATAAGCAGTGGTAAAAATGATCAGCGGTTTGTAATTAAGTAAGCTTAATAGTTCCATACCGCTAATTTCAGGCATTTGAATATCTAATAAAACTAAGTCTGGCTCTTCCAAATTAATTAACGCTACTGCCTCTTTGCCTGTTGTGGCATAACCAACCACTTCAATGTCAGTTATAAGACTTAATTGATGAGCAAGTTTATCTCGGGCAGGTTTTTCATCATCAGCAAATATGACGCGAATTTTTGTCGGTAATAATGCCATGTCATTATCACTCATACGGCGAACTCCATAATAATTGTTGCGCCAGAGTTTTCACCAGTACCATTTGATAACATAACCTTTCCTTTTGGCAGTTGTAACATTCGCTGTTGTAAGTTCTTCATACCAATACCTAGGCCATAGCCTTTTGCTAGAACCTCATCACTGAAACCTGAGCCATTATCACTGATTGATATCACTAAAGTTTTTTCTATTTTTTTTATCTTAATGCTGATTGTCAGCGCTGTTTGTTTAGCATTATGTTTAATAGCATTTTCAATAATGGGTTGTAAAATAAGTGGCGGTACTTGTGTATTGAGTAATGGTGTTGGAATATCAAATTTAACGTTAAGTCGGTCCCCAAAGCGCGCCTTTTCAATATTTAAGTATTTGTCCATTATTGCTATTTCTTGTTGTAAAGAGACACTGTTTTGTTCGCCTGTATCTAAGGAGTAACGAAGGATATCTGCCAATTCATGTAGAACTTCATCAGCTAAATCAGGGTTAGAATGTATGTAAGCTGAAATAGTATTTAAGCTATTGAACATGAAATGAGGATTTAATTGATACCTTAACGTTTGAAGTTGTGCCTGTTTTCTCGCTTGTTGTTCTTGTGATATTTTCCCTCTGCTTTCAATAAACCGAGTAATAAAATAGATAGGTGTACCCCAGGAAATACCTCCCCAGAAAACAAAAGCTCCCATGCTATTATTACTTTGAAAAGCCAACCCGAGTAACTGGTCTGTTGCGCTTAACCCAAGAGTCATAAAACAAACGGTAATAATCCATTCAACAATAGTATTTTCAAATCCTCTATTACGAAGTGTTAGTATTATATAAGCAGCAAACCAAACCGGCAGCCAATAAAAACTAACAAACCATATGCTAGTGGCGAGTAACGAATTAAGTGAAATAGATGCAACACCAAAAAATATTAATCCAGCAGTAAACATAAGGTCAACAAGGAGTAAGATAAAAAAACTGTATTTAAAAAAAGGGTGACGTAACATGAAGTGCTCTATTTTATTTAATGATAAATCGTTATTGATAAAAACTGAGTAAGAAATGATAAAGATATCTACAAAATTAATTTAGATACCTTTGCCTACACTTAAAAACAATTATTAGCTTAACAAATTAAAAATAGCTTATGTTACTTATTTTTAAGGTGTTTTTATTACTAGCTAATTGTTGCTCCGGCATAGTGCGCCATACTAAACTCAAACCAACTAAGCTCTTTGCTGACCAGTCTTTCTGACTGCCAAAGCCAAATTGTTTTAACTGAGCAAAGGGGACTTCTACAGTTGTCCAAGTATCACTTGGTTGTAGGGTGGTGGAAAAATGATCCCAGTCTTGTATCTCACTATGATAAACAGAAATTCCAAACGGAACGTTAGAGCCTTGGTAGGTTATTTTAACCCCTTTAAATTGAGAGGCATCAACAGGCGAATCAAACATAACTTGCATACCTGCCCATGCACCAAAACCACCAGGTTTACCTAAAAGGGTATCTACTGACAGTATATTACCTTGCTGGGCTAATGTTGATGTCGATTTTCCACCCATCATGGTATCGCTGATCGCTTGCCATTTAATTTCATCTTTAAAATTATCAATGTTTTTTTTAGCAGAGCTAGCAATAGCTGTCGCGGAGTTACACTTTTCACCAAGCATGGTTATCTTTTTGTTCAGAGTAACCAGATTTTCTCTATCGACTTTTTTACCTGACTTATACACCGCTTGGATATTGCTTATTTGGCTGATGTCGTTGAGTGGGTTATTCGCTAATAAAATAAAACTTGCTTGAAATCCCTTTTTCAATTGGCCTAGCTCTGGTGCATTAATTATTTTTGCCGCATCTATAGTTGCCGCATTAATCACTTGAGCATTTGTTAACCCGGATTGAGTTAACGCTTGTAATTCATTATGCAGACCGCTGCCATGTAGAGTATAAGGGTTACCAGCATCTGAGCCAGTGCCAACGGTAATACCCGCTTGAGCAATAAGCTTAAGGTTTTGGTAGGCCAACTGTCTTTTTTGCCAAGCAATATCTTTCCACTTTGAGGGCTGAGGCACTTTATCAAATAAGCAGTGCTGTAATTTATCTGGTACTGTCGCTAACAAGGTTGTGTTACGACTAATTTCTTGGTGTTCATGCTCTGCGCTGTGATTTTGATATACCGCTAACGTAGGTATGTAAGCGACATCATGTTTAACCATAAGCGCGATAAATTCATCATCGACCGCCTCAGTATTTATACCGTGAGCTAACGCTGTCGCACCTGCTTTAATTGCTCTTTTACCATCAGCTAGGGTAGATACGTGGACAAAATAAGGTAGTCCCGCTGCTTTTGAGCGTTTACCAATCTCTGCTAATTGACTATCGGTTAATGAATCCCCATGGCCGCCAAAGGTTTCAATAACCGCTTTGGTTAGATGAGGCTTTCGCGCCATATGTTGTTGCCATAAGCCTTCTATAGCCTCATCACTGGTTACTTCCAGTGCGCTGCCACCAAATTGTGTACCATGACCGCCCGGATTGGTAAATAATACACCTGCATAAAATAGGTTTGGTGAGGTCTTTTGACTAGCTAAATTTTTTGCCTCGTTGAGAGTATTATCAAATGAAAACAAGTCGACAATACTGGTCACGCCTAGATAAAGATTTGAATTAAAATGCGCGTCTACGGGTAAATATTGAAACTCTTTTCCGTAATTACTGCCAGATGCTCCTAAATGCACATGTAAATCAATTAACCCAGGCAGGGCGAAACTGTTTTTAGCATCAACAACAGCGTCGGCTGATTTTATTTTTGTTTTTATGCTAGCTACTTCAATAATCTTACCTTCGTCAATATACAAGGTACTTGGTTGGCCAAAAGTGCTTTGTTCTGCTTGATACAGGCGCACATTGTCTATACGTAAATCTATGGCTTGTGCATTTATGCTGCTTACCATGGTAAGAGCTGCAAATACGCTTTTCATTGTCAGTGTTAACTTGCTCATGAGTTCCACTCCTTTGAGTTATTGAAACTACTGAAGCCATGTAATGAAACTTGTATCGTTAATAAAGCGATATTAACTAAAAAATAACCGATGAACAGGGTATTCATTGGCACTATATTGGCACCAAAAGCGTAAGTTAATATCGATATCATACAAATGATAGTACCTGCTATTTTTGCGATTGTTTGGATCATAATGTCTTCCTTTATCTTGTGGTTTTTTCTTACGACACTTGTGTGTTGATGGGCTAAATTTAGCGAATTAGCAGAGGCTTGTCGGTGTACTTTCTTCGAACTGACATTATTTGCCTTTGAATCGACATAAAAACCTAAATTGAGGGGAAGCTAAGTATTTTTCCTTTAGGCAAGGTATGATATGCAGATAAATACTTGTTCATTATTAATGTGAAATACTCATGACAACCTCCCAACCTTTCGATAAAAATCCTCGAGCTATTGCTCAAAACTCTCAATTAGCAAGCTTACTCAAGCAAACTTTTGGTTTTGATGGTTTCCGCCAAGGACAAGAGCAAACAATCACCCAATTACTTAATGGTCAGTCGAGTTTATCTATTTTTCCAACCGGTTCAGGTAAGTCACTTTGTTATCAACTAACCGCGTTGCAATTACCGCACGTCACTTTAGTTGTATCGCCGTTGTTAGCCTTGATGAAAGATCAATTAGCTTTTCTTGCAAGTAAAGGTATTAAGGCAGCAAGTATCGACTCAACTTTAAAAGGCGATGAAGCACAAACTGTAATGGCAGGCGTGCGCAGTGGCGAAATTAAAATATTGATGGTGTCGGTTGAGCGATTTAAAAACGAAAGGTTCAGACAGTTTATTCAATCGGTACCTGTGTCTATGTTAGTGGTTGATGAGGCACACTGTATTTCTGAATGGGGCCATAACTTTAGACCAGACTATTTGAAGCTACCTAGTTACTGCCAAGCGTTAAACATTCCTTTAGTACTATTACTTACTGCCACGGCTACCCGAAAAGTTAAAATGGACATGGCGGCGAAATTTCACATTCAAGCACAGCATATTGTACAAACTGGTTTCTATCGCGCTAATCTCGATTTAAGTGTGGTACCTGTTGTTGAATCTCAAAAAAATGCTTTGTTAGCGCAAACTATTCATCAGCAACAAGGTTCGGGAATCGTTTATGTGACTTTGCAACACACGGCAGAAAAGGTTGCGCAAAATATGCAGCAGCAAGGTATCAATGCTTGTGCTTATCATGCCGGTTTTGACAGTGATACCCGCAGTCAAATTCAGCAGGACTTTATGACAGGTAAAATCCAAGTTATTGTTGCAACGATTGCTTTTGGTATGGGCATAGATAAAAGTGATATACGTTTTGTTATTCATTACGACTTACCTAAATCTATTGAAAACTATAGTCAAGAAATAGGTAGAGCAGGGCGAGATGGCATGCCTTCTTACTGTTTTACCTTAGCAAACCTTGATGGTCTTAATACGGTTGAAAACTTTGTTTATGGTGATACCCCAGAATTAACAGGTATTGAAATGGTGATTAACTCTATTAAGAAAGATACGATGACCAGTGCTTATCCTGGCGGATATGATGGCCAAGAGAAAGGCAAGTGGGAGTTACAAATACTGCAATTGTCTAATGCCGCCAATATTAAGCAATTACCTTTAAAAACCTTATTAGTACAGTTAGAACTATGTGGTGTTATTGAGCCTCTTTATGCCTATTTTGCTGATTTCAAAATTAAGTTGTTAAAACCCAAAGGTGAAATTCTTAATAGTTTTAATGATCAACGTCAGGATTTTCTACAGCGCATATTCAATGCGACAGACTTTAAGAAAGTATGGGGCAGTTTAAATTTCGATACACTTTTGCAAGATAAAAGTATTGAACGTAATCGCGTTATTGCTGCGCTTGAATACCTAGAAGAGCAACAATTAATTGTGCTGGAAACTAAGGGCATGACTGAAGTTTTTAATGTTAACCTTCATGAACTTGCTGACCCTAGGTTAAGTCAGTCGCTCTTTGATTATTTTATTGATAAAGAAGAAAAAGAAATAAAGCGTATCGCTTCACTCGTGCGATTTTTTCAATTAGATAGCTGTTTAAGTGCTAATTTATCGCGATACTTTGACGACAATAGTTTTGATAACCCTAACACCTCGCAGCAATGTGGCCACTGTAGTGTTTGTCGTGGACAAGTTGCACACTTGCAGCACTCTCAAGTTAATGTGCCTTGGCCAAGTGACGATAGTTTAAAGCAGGGCATGAGCGATTTAGCTGAGCGACTGTCAGGTAAAATAAATCAACCGCTATCGCTAGAAAGTTATTGTCGTTTTTTTGCAGGCATGACAGTGCCTTTGTTTGGTCGAAACAAAGTCAGACAAATACCAGGTTTTGGTTCATGTGAGCAGCAAAGATACCAAGCTATTCGAGAAAAGCTGGCGAGCTTAGGTTATCAAGCATAAGTGAAAGGCTGATGTTGAAAACTACGGTAAAGGGTCTATGAGAAAAACGAAAAATTTAGGTAACTAACTTGAATGATTTTTAGTGCTATGATCTTTTAATGAAATAAGGGATGCGCAGTGGCATCCCTTATTTCCTCAAATTATTAACTCTACTACATTGAGGTTAGTGGTAACTTATTTTTCTATGTTGATTTTTACGATATTTACAATACCATCATAGTTTACCGATAATACAATAGAGCCTTCACTGGCTGAAGTACTGGTTATTTTATAGTGTGCACTACTAAGACCTGATGATATTAATTCAAGTGTGACTATATCGTTACCAATAACCTCCCAGTTAGCAAACTCCGATACGTTAACATTGGTAGGTGCAGCATCATAATTTGCTGTTAAGGTTAACTCAGTTGACGCTAATGGTTTGAGTGTAATGGTCTCTTCACCCTCATTAATTTGTGTACCGGTAAGCTTAGCATCACCTTCCACCGTTAATATTACTTTGGTATCTTTACCACCACAAACACCTAATAGCTGAGTAATTCCTGGTTTAAGTGCTAATATTGTGCCTTTATTTACGCCAGTATTGGTGAGACCTGTTAAACCAGTATCTTGTTGTTGCCATTCGATACTTGGGTCTATATCAAAAACTTCAGTTGATACGGTTTCAATAAGTTTTGCTTGAGCATTGACCTTGACGCGATCACCCATATTTAATGTAATGGTCGTTGTGATCTCATCTGCCAGCAAAATATTAATGGTATCTAAATCTTTAGGATCGGCCGTAACAGTTAATTGTGCGTTAATAGCACCTATTGATGAGGTAATCGTGGTATTTTCTATGCCCTCAGCTGATGTATATAACACACCATTTTTATCAATAGCTGCAGTGGTTTGATCATCAAGGGTAAAAGTCATATCTTTTATTGTATTGAGAGAAAGATAATCATCTTCATAACGAACATCGCCGCTAATGCTCGCATCAATACAGGTATGAATATGTCCTGTTTTAGGGGAAGTTTGCTTTAAGGTGATTGAGCTAACGCCAACATCACTTATAGACATTTCACCTTCACCCGAAATATCATTGATTGTTGTACCTGTAATTGTCACTTTGCCTTGATCAACATCTGAATTTTGTACACCAGTGACTAGTCCATTACTATTAACTGTGGCAATGGATGTATCGCTTGAAGACCAAGCGGTTAATTCTGCTGTTACGTCTCTTGTGTCCCCCTTGCTATCAAGTCCTATCGCTATGAGTTGATGGGTTTCGCCTGCTTCTAAACGCATTTGCCCATTTGTTATTTCAAATTCTTCTATTATGGTGCCATTAGCACGCAACTTTTCTAATTCAACGGCTCTAGCTAACTCCTCAGAGTTATTATCAGAATCACAGCCAGTAAGAAAGCTGCTCGTTATCGCTAAGCCTAGGAGTGTTATTTTCGAGAGATTAGGTAATGAATTCATAAGAGTTGCCAATATAAAGTGTTTTTAAGTAAAAATTTGAAAGTATGTCTTAAAAATATTGCTTAAAAGTTATAGGTGAAACCAAGGGAAATATTCGTTATTTCAATATCGCTGTCTTTGTAAAGTGATTGATAACCCAATCTAATGCTAGCTTGTTCAAAATAAGGGATTTTTTGGTGCATCGATACTCCCCATGAAAAGCCATTATAATGGTCTTCGCCGTTATAAGTTTCTTCTGGGCCTGACACTGTCATGTCGGTCATGGCATAACCGACAGAGACATCCATACCAAAACCATCTCGAATGTCTGATTGCATAACAAAATAAAGCGCAACGCTTTGTTCTAAATCGAACGTCATGCGGTAAATATCATCGTCATTACCTCTCAAGTACTGTGCTTCAAAAGCCATGTTATTGTTACTAACACCGGCACGTAACGCTATTGCACTTGGTTTGGCGTTTTCACTAGACAATTCAATATCAGTGGTCAAATAATCCATACCGATATAATAATCATCGGCAAAACATTGCGTTGATAACGTTAAGAGTGGAATGGTTATTATCTTGTAGAAAATGCCCATGCTGTTTTTATTGAGAGTCTTGTTCATAAGTAGTAAACAATATCCATGTTAATTTGACGTGAATTAGTTTGTCGCTATTATACTCAAATGCGACGAAAATACTAAAAATAGGAGACTTTTGCTCAGTTTTTTATTAAAGTGCGAACCATAATAACGTAAAGCTTGCTGTTTTTTTTTATAAAACTCTTAAGTAAAAGTTGTAAAGAAAACTTCTATAATCTAAAGCACAGGCCGTAAAAGTGAATAACTATGAGAGCAACTAAGCGCATTGCAGATGCAACGCAAGAGTCTTTACATCGAATTTTTACCATAGCTGAAGCCCCTGATTCTACTTTGGGACGTCTTGAAGCCGAAATGTCACAAAACTTGGTTGGTTTTTTGAACAACCATATTGTTGCCAGTAAAAATGCTTTAACTGATATTGAGCAAGATTTTATTAATCCTCATATCCCAGAGCAGCCTGAATTTGTCTCAGATCATATGCATCACTTGCTTGATAAATTGGTCGCGCAATCGGTACATACTTCAAGCCCCAGCTTTATAGGTCATATGACCTCAGCGCTACCATCCTTTATTTTACCGCTGTCTAAATTGATGGTTGGTTTAAATCAAAACTTAGTTAAAGTTGAAACGTCAAAAGCTTTCACGCCATTAGAGCGTCAAGTTTTAGGTATGATGCATAATTTAGTATATCAACAGAATGATGATTTTTATCAAAGTTGGATGCATAGTGCTCAGCATTCACTTGGTGCTTTTTGTTCTGGTGGTACTGTGGCTAACATCACTGCGTTATGGGTCGCTCGAAATAAGCTACTTAAAGCTGATGGTGATTTTAGAGGCGTAGCTAGAGAAGGCTTACACCGTGCTATGAAACACTATGGCTACCAAGATTTAGCTATTTTAGTGTCTGACCGTGGTCATTATTCATTGAAAAAATCGGCAGATATTCTCGGTATAGGACAAGAAAATGTTATTGCTATTCCTACCGATGAACATAACAAAATAGATTGTCAAAAGCTGGCTGAAAAATGTCAGCAATTAGCTGCACAAAATGTCAAAGTACTCGCAATTGTTGGCGTGGCCGGCACCACAGAAACGGGTAATATAGATCCCCTTGATAAAATGGCAGTGATCGCTCAGCAAAATGAGTGTCATTTTCATGTTGATGCTGCTTGGGGGGGAGCAACATTATTATCCAATAAATACCGTGCTTTGCTTAAAGGTATCGAGCAAGCCGACTCAGTGACCATAGACGCACATAAACAAATGTATGTGCCTATGGGGGCTGGTTTAGTTATTTTTAAAGACCCTGCCTCTGTGAGTGCGATTGAGCATCATGCGGAATATATATTACGTAAAGGCTCGAAAGATTTAGGTAGTCACACCCTAGAAGGCTCTCGCCCTGGTATGGCTATGTTGGTGTATGCAAGTTTGCATATCATTAGCCGACCAGGTTATGAAATGCTGATTAATCAGGCCATTGAAAAGGCAGAGTACTTTGCAGGCCTGATTAATCAACATGAAGACTTTGAGTTAATAACCCGACCTGAATTGTGTCTATTAACGTATCGTTATGCGCCTAAATCAGTGCAAACGTTATTAGGAAAAAATGATAATGAAGCCAATATCTCGGTGAATTTACTACTCGGTAAGTTGACTAAGTTTATTCAAAAGAGACAACGTGAAGATGGTCGCTCTTTTGTTTCACGTACTCGCATAGAAGTAAGTCGATATGGTGGTGAAAAAGTTATTGTCTTTAGAGTGGTATTAGCAAACCCGTTAACAACGAAAGAGATTCTCCAAGATATCTTACAGCAGCAATGTGAATTGGCGAAAGAGAGTGAGAATTTTTTACCTGAATTATTGAAAATGGCAGAGTAATAGCCGTATTTTTGAAAATAAGAAAATAAGAAAATAAGAAAAAAGGCACAAGTTAATCTATTAACTTGTGCCTTTTTTGTATCTAATTAATAGCTACCTTTCCTAACATGTATACAAGTGAATGCTTTTACATTGATAGTTTTATTTCACTAGTTATGATTTAGCCATTATTTTTTAGTAATTATGGTAAAGACCAAAATCTTGATTTATTTTACAATTTTGTTGGTCAGCCCAAAGGTAATATTCTTGGTCTTCCAACTCACTTGCCGCTTCTTTATCAAGTAATATAATGGCATTTTCGTGAAGCTGTAAAGATGATGCTGGGCATACTGCTGATAACGCACCGGTAACCATATCTTTTACTGCTTTTGCTTTGTTTTTACCTGTTGCCATCAGTAACACATATCTAGCATCTAGAATAGTAGCAATACCCATGGTCATCGCTAGTGTTGGTTGAAACTCATCAGCAGCAAATAAACGACTATTATCGTCAAGGGTTTGCTGAGTAAGCGTTTTAATTCGAGTACGAGAAGCTAAGCTTGAAGTCGGCTCATTAAAACCAATATGGCCATTGGCACCAATGCCTAAAATTTGTAAATCGACACCGCCGGCTTGAGCAATTTTATCTTCGTACGCTAAACCTTGTTCTCTTGGGTTTTCACCTTGGTTACAGGTAGGTACGAAAGTCTTAGATTTATCAATATCAACATGATTGAACAAGTTTACATTCATGAAGTGACGGTAACTTTGTTCATTTTTTTCATCAATACCTAAATATTCATCTAAATTAAAGCTAGTGGTATTACTGAAACTAAGCTCGCCTGCTTTGTGCTTATTAACCAACTCTTTATAAAGACTAATAGGCGTACTGCCTGTTGCCAAACCTAAAACAGGGTTTGATTTCTTATTGACTAATTCTGCAACCCATTCTGCTGCACTTTCGGCAACTTGCTGTGCATCATCAAAAATAATAACTTGCATGTTTTTTCCTTAGGAAAATTAAATTAATAAAGCATCACGGTACGCTTATATTTCTTTCAAGCGATAAACTTTACACTAGTATAGATATCCCCTTACATTATTAAAAAATGACAGCGCTGTCAATTGTTAATGCTGTTTGTTAATAGTTCTCTTTGTTTAGCTATATATTATTTTCGATCGTAAGAGCAGGGCTTTATAGGGCGTAAATCAATTGGATAAGGGCTTAAATAACATCACCTAATAAGTGTTATAGCTATTAATAGGCATAGAGCTGTAGGTATTTCTTTTGCTAAAATTTAGACATAACTGCTTATTGAGTGCATTATGTTAGCTATACTTTACTAAAGATAATCATTGAGAAATTGTCATGAGTAATAAAGGTTTACGAACCACAGAGCAATGGATTGATCTTATCGCTAATAGCGAGTTACCCGCTATTACTTCAACAGCTAAAATGTTAGATAAATTTTCTAACGATGATAAGTCATCGTTACCCAAGTTAAGTGAAACGATCTTGCATGATCAAGGTCTGTCCTCATGCTTACTTAAAGTCGCTAATAATATTCAGCACATTAGTATCAATAAAGTAACCACTGTTTCTAGAGCTACCGTAGTACTTGGTATTAAAACGGTTAAAAATATTTGTTTAACGTCTAAGTTAGTCTCCAGTTTATTAGCTTCTAACACGCTTGATATTAATGTTTATGAACATTTGACTCAGTTAATGGCTAACTCATTCTATGCTGGCATGCTGGCTAAGATGATGGTGCCTAAATATAGTGAAGAAGTACAAGAGGAAGTTTACCTCGCGGCTATGTTATATAGAATAGGAGAAACCGCTTTTTGGAGTAGTGGTGGTGATGTAGCTAAAAAGCTAGCAAATTATGAGGCTGAATCTACACGGGATTTTGACCAATATTGCCAGCAAGAACTGGGTACAAATTTTAATGAATTAAGCAAGGGCTTGGCGGGCACTTGGAACTTGAGTGATTTATTACTTAAGGCTCTGGATCAACCCACCACACGTACTAATGAAGTCAAAGTTATTTATTATGCCGACAAACTCAGTGCAATTATTGCGACCCCTGAAGGTTGTGAAGATGACTATTATCGCTTACTTGAAGATATAGCCAAAATTGTAGGTGTTTCTGTGAAGCAGTTAACGGCTAGGATTAACCATACCCGTGAGTTGGCTCAAAAATTACTCTCTTCTTATGGTGCTGAAATATTAATAGAGCGTATTAAGTGTTTACCTAAAGCAGAAGATTTTAAATCTTTAGGGGAGTCATTTAGTAATAAAGAAACGGTGAGTAGAGATAAGGCCTTATTGGATGGTTTTATGAGACTTACTAAGTTGATGCAAAGCAGTAAGGATTTTAATGAATACTTGAAGTTAGCCTTGGTAAATATTGCCAATGTATTTACTTTTGACCGTAGCGCTTTTTTAATGTTAGTCGATGATCGGGTGAGAGTTAAGTCAAGGTTGGTATTTGATAAAAATGCTCAAGAGGAAGCTATAAAAATTGTTATTGACATAAAACATAGTGACAATGTTATTGCTAAAGTACTTAGTACAGATACTGCAGCATTGATCAATAACCACCAAGAAACTCGCTGGCGAGATTTAATCACCCTAGAGCTAAGTGAGGTGATAGGAGAGGGCGCTATCGCTTTTGTACCAGTGAAAATAGGGGATAAAGCGATAGGTTTGATGTGTTTGCAATTATTTGAATCAAAGCAGAAAATAGAGACGAAAGATTTCCAGCAACTATGTGCCTTTATTGATCATCTTAATATGTGCTTAACCATGATTAAATACAGTTAACTCAATAATAGTTACTGCTTTTAGCCAAAACAGAGTACGAATCGGTTGTTTGTTAATACGGATACAATTAATTACTCGTTTTAGCATGTCTTCTGATAAACTATCAATAATTTTATTTGTTAATGCACGCTTGTGCCTGAATCTACAATGACCCAATCCCCAACGTCTCAATCAAGCTCATTTACCACCAGATTTACTTTAGATAAAGCCCATTATACAGAATGTTATGGGGAATCTAGTACGTTAAAACATGATAAGAAAACCTACTTTAAAGCGAATATTTTAACTGTGTTTGGTTTGATTATTTTGTTTGCTACCCCCGTTAACCCCTATGCAGCTTGGTTTGTTATTGCCTTAGGTATTCTTGAAACTGTTAGTGTTTATTATCATAAACCTTGGTGGGTGATTAGGCAGATGCTCAGTAAAGCCTCTAACAGTGAGGTAAAACTAACGATTGATGAAAGAGGAATACTCACAGAATCATTTCATATCAATAACCGAATTTTATGGACTGAGGTCACTACAATTAAAGAAACAGCTTTAGGTATTGTGATTTACTTTAGCTTAGGTAAAACAGCAATGGGTAAAGATATTGCGAGTAAGAGTTATATTTCTAAAGCGTGTTTATCAGAGGAAGCAATCGCTTTTATTATGAATAAAACGACGGTTACCACTTAGCTAGGCTATAGAGTATATACTTATGGCTAAAGAAGCATTTATGCGGTTATCAAACCCTAAGTTTATTGTGCTATTTCTAGTATTGTGGATAGGCTTACTTTTAAACTCTAACCATACGTTTATTGAACTCACTGATTATATTCTTTTTACTTTTTTAGGTAGCTTAGGCGCCATTTTTGCTAACTCTACCGGAGCTGGCGGCGGTGTGGTGTTTATTCCGATGTTCACTCAGCTTAACTTTACTGAGCAACAGTCGGTTGCTACAAGCTTTGCTATCCAATGTTTTGGTATGTCAGCGGGGGCCGTTACCTGGTGGCATCATTATAAAACTGAAAAAACAGATTTACGCTTATGGCAAGGATTTAAACGTATTATTTGTGTTGCCTCTGTCGCGTCGATAATCGGTCTCAATACGGTATTCTTCTACCAGGTGGCTCCCCCCGCTTCTTTACACATCAGTTTTAGCGGATTTTCCTTACTGCTTGGACTCTTCATCATATTGACTATTTATTTGCTGCAACCTCAGCGGGAGCGTAGCCAGCTATATTATGTTGATTACATTGCTTTGGTACTTATTGGTTTTTTTGGTGGTGCTGTTACCGCTTGGTTAAGTGTTGGTGTTGGAGAGTTATTAGTTATTTACCTGCTGTTACGTCACTTTGATATAAGCATGGCAGTAGGAGCCGCTGTAATAGTTTCAGCGATAAGTGTTTGGGCTGCAATCACACAAGTTAATAGCGATATTTATTGGCAAGTTGTTTTGTTTGCCGGACCAGGGGCTGTATTGGGGGGGATTTTTGCTAAAACGCTAGTCACACATTTATCGGCGACGAAACTTAAACTATTTTTTGCTTGTTGGTTATTGATAAGTGGTACTGTAGGTTTAAGTTAAAAGTCATTATCTGTCACAAGTCTTAATGAGAGTTATTCTCAAATACCTTGACAGCTATTGCTGTGCTTGTACAATTCGCTCACACTATTTTATCGAGACACTGTTTATGTTGAAGAAATTGTTTATTAGTTCATTTTTTGCATTATTTTTTACCGCTAGTTTCACTGCTAGTTTTACCGCAAATGCTAACGACGAAGTTAACGTTTACTCTTACCGACAGCCTTTTCTTGTTGCACCTTTGTTTGATAAGTTTACTGAGCAAACAGGCATTAAAGTTAATGTGGTTTTCGCTAAAAAAGGCATGGCTGAACGTTTAGACCGTGAAGGTAAATATAGTCCTGCAGATATTTTATTAACTACCGATATAAGCCGTTTGATTGAATTACGTGATAAAGACTTAGTTCAACCGGTTAATTCTTCTATTTTAAGTAACGCGATCCCTAAGCAATATCAAGCAAAAGATAATACTTGGTTTGCGTTAACTACCCGAGTTCGTAATATCTATTCAGCGAAACGTTTAGGAAAAATCGATTTAAACTATGAGGATTTAGCTGATGAGAAATATAAAGGGCGTGTTTGTACTCGTAGCGGAAAACATCCTTATACCGTAGCGTTAGTTGCTTCAATGATCAGTGAACACGGTGAAGCTTATACTTTAGATTGGCTGAAGAAAGTTAAAAATAATTTAGCACGTAAGCCGCAGGGCAGTGACCGTGGTCAAGTGCAAGCTATTCACCAGAAGTTATGTGACGTTTCTCTAGGGAATAGTTACTATTTCGGTAAAATGCTAAAAGATGAAAAACAGAAAGTTTGGGCTGATGAAGTTTACATAAACTTCCCGAACCAAAAAAATCGTGGTGCTCATATTAATATTTCAGGTGTTGCCATGGCTAAATATGCCCCTAATGCAAAAAACGCCCAAGCGTTAATGGAGTTTTTAGTGTCTGAGCCTGCGCAACAGTTATACGCAGAAACGAATATGGAATACCCAGTTAGAGCAGGTGTTGAAGTATCTACACTCGTTGCTTCATGGGGAAGTTATAAAGCCGATACTTTACCGCTAGAAGATATTGCTAAAAATCGTAAAGTAGCATTAAAGTTATTAGATCAAGCACAGTTTGATTTGTGATAGCACTGAATAACAGTAAAACATGGAAGTTATCTAGTTACTTAATCGCACTGGTACTTATGGTACCTGTGCTGGTTATGCTAGTCGGTGGCGTAAGTGCTTCTACGCAGCTGTTTGCTCATTTATGGCAAACAGTGCTACCAAGTTACCTTGAAAATACTTTATTACTCGCCTTTTGGGTGGTGTTGTTAGCATTAATATTTGGCGTGTTTAGCGCCGCTATCATTACCCAAACGAATATCGTTTTCAAAAAGCAATTACGCTGGTTATTACTGCTACCTCTAGCAATGCCCGCTTATTTAGTGGCTTATCTCTACACTGATTTATTTGATTACGCCGGCCCGGTCCAGCGAAGCCTTAGAGCTTGGTTTGATTGGCAATCGCCAAGTGATTACTGGTTTTTTGATATTCGTACCTTACCTGGCGCTGCTTTAATGTTGGCGTTAGTGTTATTCCCCTATATTTACATGCTGACTCGTGGCGCTTTTGAACAGCAAGATCAAAACCTAATTCGAGCAAGTAGATTACTTGGCTTAACCGCTAAACAAAGTTTCTTTAAAATTGCGTTACCTTTGGCAAGGCCTGCTATTGCGGTTGCAGCGAGCTTGGTGTTGATGGAGACCTTAGCTGATTTTGCTACCGTGCAATATTTCTCGGTTAATACCCTTACCACTGCTATTTATGATACTTGGCTTGGTTATGGTGATTTAGGCGCAGCGAATGCCTTAGCAAGTGTACTGATGTTATTAGTACTGTTTGTGGTGTTAGCAGAGCAAAAAAGTAGGGCAGGGCTACGTCATCAAAGCGCTCGTCCAAATTTGAATAGAGATCTTATTAAGCTGTCTGTTGGCCAGCAAATTATTGCTAGCACTTTTTGCTGGGCACTGGTCATTTTTGGCTTTTTACTGCCGTTAACGTTATTAATTGTTATGGCGATAGAATACAGCGATATAGCGCAGTTATCGGTGTTAATGTCTACCGGCGTCAATTCATTAAAGATTTCAGTTATTGCGGCAACGGTTGCTGTATTGATTGCTTTATCATTAGGCTTATATCAGCGTTTGCACAGTGACAAATATCGTCAGCTGCCACAGCAAATTTCAGGTTTTGGTTATGCCGTACCGGGCACTGTCCTTGCTATGGCAATGTTATCAACTTTGGGACCTATTGACCATTGGCTAAATGGCGCTGTTGAGGTTTTGGGTTTTACTGCGCCAGGACTCATATTATCAGGCTCACTTTTCGCTATTATTTTTGCACTAGTAGTGCGTTTTTCCGCTATCGCCAATGGCACTATTATTAGTGGTATAAAGCAAATCCCACAATCTCTTGATTATGCACCAGCATCATTAGGAGTTAATTTAAAAGGCAGTTTAACTAAGGTACATCTACCTATTTTAACACCAGCAATCTTTGTGGCTTGGTTATTAGTCTTTGTTGAGGCAATGAAAGAGTTACCTGCGGTATTATTACTACGGCCATTTAATTTTGAAACGCTAAGTAGCCAAATTTATCAGCTTATTTCAGATGAAATGTTAGAGCAAGGTGCTTTAGGGGCAATCCTTATTGTGTTGTTTGGTTTATTACCTATTGTGTTATTGAATAAGAGCAAGGAAAAAGTATGACGGTGTTATTAACGATTCAACAACTTTCGGTGAAATTACAAGATAAATTGGTTTTATCTGAGTTGGATTTAACACTTAATGAAGGTGATATTTTAGGACTCGTAGGCGCTAGTGGCTGCGGAAAAACCACCTTGCTAAATGCTATTGCTGGTTTTAATAAACCTAGTGAAGGTCAAATAGCAATTGATGGCCATTTACTAAGTGATGGTGAAAATTGTCTACCGGCCGAAAAACGACAAGTGGGGATGATTTTCCAAGACTATGCCTTATTTCCTCATTTAACAGTAAAAGAAAATATTGCTTTTGGTATCGCAAAGTTAAGTAAAACAGAGCAAGTCGAACAAATAAATCACTTACTGACAATATTAAAATTAAACGACTTAGGTGAAAGTTATATCCACCAGCTTTCGGGCGGTCAACAGCAACGTGTGGCAATAGCGAGAGCTTTGGCACCAAAACCTAAACTATTGCTACTTGATGAGCCTTTTTCAAATATTGATGCTCGCCTCAGAAATGAGTTAATGGTCGAGATAAGGTTGTTATTAAAACAGTTTAAAATGACTGCTATTTTTGTAACCCACAACAAAGATGAAGTGTTTACTTTTGCAGATAAAATGGCGGTAATGGCGCAAGGTCGGTTATTACAAATAGATGCCCCGAGTATTATTTGTAGGCAACCTAATAGCTATCAGGTTGCAGATTTTTTACAGCTTGGTAGTTGGTTACCTTGCCAAGTGAATTCAACTGGTGCACATAGTTTATTAGGCGAACTTGAAACTGAGTTGATAAAGGGTGAAAAAACACGCTTATTATATTTGTTAGTAAAACCACAGCAACTTACCTTATCAGTAACAATAGATGATAAAAATAAAGCAAATGCACAAGTTGAATATATTAGTGTTACTGAGCAGGGCTATCATTATTACCTACGTAGTATCGACACACCCTCTACCGATAGCACATTAGTATTTAACAAAATAAGCCTATATAGTAATGTTGCTCTGACAATAAAACAGCAGGTTTTGCTACAAATAAAGCCTCATGAATTACTCTTCTTTGAATATAACCCTTTGTAAAATAACATGTACCAACAAAGGTGCAAGCTGTTACAGTTTTATTACAACACCTTACAGTCTCTTTAAGGCTTTGCTTTTATAATTTACTTATCGAATCAAAGTCGTTTAATTTTAAGGAGTCTGTCATGACACCAAGTATAGAGCTTGTTGATAATACACAACCACCTGAAACTAACCTAAATAATGAGTTACCGAAAAAATTATTGCTGATTGAAAATGATAACTACTTAAGTAAGGCCTTTGCAGATAAGGATAAAAAATCTAGTTACCAAACGATAAAAGTATGTACAGATGAAGCCCTTAGTCAGAAATTGAAAAGCTATTTAGTAGACCATCGTCCAAATATGATAGTGTTAGATGTTGGTTTTTCTGATAGCTCTCAGTTGTTGATAATAAGTGATCTTCGGGCCTTATTTGATGGTCTATTAGTCATAGTATCGAGTAAAAATAGTGAGCAAGAGCAATTTGATGCATTCAATCTTGGTGCTGATGATTATTTGATTAAGCCCATCGATAGTCGAATATTAATGATGCGTATTGAAGCTTTATTTCGTCGTCAAAGCAATAAAGTGAACCCCGTTGAGTTAGCTAGTTTAACAATTGGTGATGTTTGCTTACAGCCTAAATCTCAAAAGTGTTTTATTAACGGTGAAGGGGTAAAGTTAACAACCTTTGAATTTAATTTATTAAAATCTTTAATAGAGCATCAAGGGCGAATTTTATCTCGAGATCAACTTTATAGTACCTTGCTTAGACGTGTATATAATGGAGTAGAACGTACGCTTGATGTCAGAATGTCACAATTACGTGAAAAACTGACTGTAGCAGGTATGAAGAAGAATCAAATAGAAACCGTTTGGGGGCAAGGGTACATGTTTAACAATATTGGCTCTTAAACTTTCATGCTCAGTTAAAAATTAAACGGAGGTTTTAAAAAACTTCCGTTTAATTTGAACAACGGTGGCATCTTAGCCTCTTTCTAATATAAATGGATAATAGCTTTACCTTATTATTTGTTTTTTCTGTATACTCGCCCATAATCTTTTTTAGCTATCTATGCTGGAGCTTTCTTTGCTAGCAGTAATACGCGTTATTTTAATGACCTTAGCCTTGGTCATCATTTGTACTATCTCAATTATTTATTGCTTATTACGCCCTTTTCACCGTAATAATGTTTATCACACCTCACGATTTCTTGGAAAAATACCGACACTTCTAGGTGTAGAAGTAGAAGTGAGAATCCCTGAATCGGTTAAAAATATGGGTCCTGCAGTCTGGGCGGCTAATCATCAGAATAGTTATGATCTTTTTACTCATGCGAATGCTGTCTTGCCGGGTACCGTTAGCGTAGGTAAAAAAAGTTTAAAATGGATTCCTTTTTTTGGGCAAATGTATTGGTTAACCGGTAATATCTTAATTGATCGAAAAAATACCAACAAAGCAATAAATACCATTGATTTAACGGCTGATAAAATTAAAAAAGATAAGCTTTCTGTATGGATGTTTCCAGAAGGTACTCGCAGTAGAGGCAAAGGTTTATTACCATTGAAAACCGGCGCTTTTCGTACTGCTATTCAAGCTGGCGTACCTATTGTGCCTATTTGTGCCAGTAATCAAGTCGGGACAATTAATTTGAACCGTTGGGATAATGGAAAAATCATCATTGAGTTCTTAGACCCCATTGAACTTGATGATGGAAGCCGAGAGAAGTTACGCGCGGTAGTAAATGAAACTTATACTTTAATGTATAATAAAATAGAACAGTTATCGATTGAAGCCGCGGCTTACCATAACAAATAACCCCGTTGTTTATAAACAGATATAGGTAATAAAAATGATTGATGAAGAATTACAACAATGGTTTAGCCATACTGAAATGTTAATTTCGGAGTTGCTTGAAGACGGTACTAATGAAGAAGTTTATCATACGATTGAACATCACTTTGCTAGTAGTGACTTTGATTTACTTGAAAAGGCTGCTATCGCGGCTTTTAAGTTAGGACTTGAAGTTGAAGAGCCTGAAGAGGCTGAATTAGAAAATGGTGATAAAGTATTTGCTTTTGATATTGCAACTGAACAAATGTTGGATGTAGATCTAATCAAAAAAGAAACTAAAGCCATGTTTGAACTGGCAAAAAAATGTGGTGTTGACTATGATGGTTGGGGGACATACTTTGAGGAATAATGCTTAAAGTATATTTAAATATTCTAAGACTTGAACACGTGTACTAAATAATCTAAAATATGCGACATTATTAGCCAGTATGGTGTTTTTCTGGCTCACTAGCACTAAAAAGTGCAAGCTAATTTTTGACGATTTAGTACATTTATAAAGGAAATTAAACCATGGAATGGCTTAGCAGAACGCTTTCGCAAGAACCTACTGTACTCGCACTGTCAATAACCGCTATCGTTAGTATTTTTATTTTTGCAGCACGAAAAGCACATTTAAATCATTTAGCTAGAATGAAAAAAATTGATGATAGCTTTAACATCAAATAACAATTGAAATACTTGCCCTCAAAGTCTTTATTCTTGTTCCTATTAAAATTTCTCAAAAAAAATCACACTATAAGAGTGTGATTCATATTTTTATAAATGTAACTTTATATTAGCTAAACCTAAACTAGCACTTAGCTGTTGAGTCTCTAATGATAAGTTTTGGTACATACTGGCTAATGGTCGTTTGATTCTTTTGTTTACGAACTTGGCTGATAAGTAAATTTGCTGCATCTTCGGCAATTTGATTATTTGGCTGGTCCGCAGTAGTTAGCTTTGGCCACGTTTGACGCGAAAATGGACTGTTTTCAAAGCCGACAATGGATAGTTGCTCGGGTATAGATATATTCATCAGTCGTGCCGCAAATAATGCCCCAGCTGCAATTTCATCGTTACAAGAGAAAATGGCTGTTGGGCGAGTCTTGTTATTTTCGCAAGACATTAACTGCTTTGCACCACTTACACCGGAATCAAAAGAATAGTCTCCCTCAATAACGAGTGTTTTATCAAAATCAATGTCGCTTGCTTTTAATGCTCTTCTGTAGCCTTTATAACGTTCAATAGTTGACATATGTTCCGCGTCACCCGCTATAAAAGCAATATCTTTATGACCTAAGTCGATGAGGTGTTGGGTGATAGTTTGTGCAGCATCTCTATCGTTTACCATAACGCATGGGCTAAGATCATCTGGTGCAACGTCACCTGACATAATTCGAACAACTTTAACATCAAGGTCGACTAATGTTTTAACAAATTCAGGCATTTCTGACAAAGGAGGGGTTAAAATTAAGCCGGCAATGCGTGCATGCTTAACCATGTTAACAACCTCTTCGGTGATGCTTTTATTTTTTGCATCACAAGGATGAATTAATAATTCAAAGCCTTGCTGCTTACATGCAGACAATATGCCTTCTTGCATATCAATGATGTAATAAGCATTTGGGTTATCGTAAATATAAGCAACAGAAAATGACTTGGCACCGGCTAAGTTACGTGCGGATAAATTCGGTTGATAATTTAGTTCATCAACTGCCTGTTGTACCTTATCTCTCGTTAACTGACGCACAGAAGTCTCATTGTTAATGACACGAGATACCGTTTTTATTGATACGCCAGCTTGTTTTGCGACGTCATTTATAGTTGCTTTCATCTGCAGATAACCTTGTTCTTATTTTTATAAACTCACTGAGTACCCCAGTGGTCGTAATTATTGCATAGCCACGCTGTAGTAATCTACAGGATTTTACAGTATTCTTTAGAGTATTAATAATTGACAGCGCTGTCATTTTTTTATAGGGTACCATTAAAATATCACATGTCATAGTTGTTAAATCGAGCAAATACTCAACTTAACTGCCATGATAGAGTTGATAATGTGTCTAAACCATCTTATAGGAATTAGTATGTCATCTCGTCAAACACTAGCTAGCTGGAAGAAACTTCAGTTACTTGCCCAAGATAAAAAATCTCAGCACATGAACACCTTGTTTGCACAAGATAGCGAACGTTTCAATAAGTTCTCTATTGAGTTGCCAAATATGCTACTTGATTACTCTAAAAACTTAATAGACAGTGAAACATTAGACGCATTGCTAGATTTGGCTGAAGAGACACAAGTTTGTGATTGGCGAACTAAGATGTTTGCTGGTGAAAAAATCAATAAGACGGAAGATCGCGCAGTATTACATACTGCCTTACGTCGTCAAAGTGATGAACCGCTTATTATTGATGGTGAAAATGTTACAGACCACGTACAAAGCCAACTAGCTGATATGGAAGTTTTTGTCGATAAAGTTCGCCAAGGACACTGGTTAGGTTACTCGGGTAAACGTATTACCGATATAGTTAATATTGGTGTTGGTGGCTCTAATCTTGGTCCACAAATGGTAACGGAAGCTTTAAAGCAATATAGCGATGGTAGTGTTAATGTTCATTACGTATCTAACGTAGATGGTGCGCAAATTGCCGACGTACTCCGTCCATTAGAGCCTGAAAAAGTATTATTTATCGTTTCAAGTAAAACCTTTACTACTACAGAAACCATGACAAACGCCCGTACTGCTATTAATTGGTTAACGAGTGCATCTTTTGATGAGAACTCTGTTGCTAAGCACTTTGTAGCCGTCACAGCAAATAAAGAAAATGCCATGAGTTTTGGTATTGAAGAGAAAAACATCTTCGATATGTGGGATTGGGTTGGTGGTCGTTTTTCTTTATGGTCAGCTATTGGTCTAGCGATAGCACTTGATTTAGGTTTTGATAAGTTTAAAGAGCTGCTTAGTGGTGCTCATGATATGGATCAGCATTTTATCAATGCGCCACTAAAAGAAAATTTTCCAGCAATTTTGGCATTGATTAGTGTTTGGAACACCACTTTCCTTGGCTCACAGTCCCAAGCTATTTTACCGTACGATCAGACCTTACATATGTTAACGGCATACTTACAGCAAGCCGAAATGGAAAGTAACGGTAAGTCGGTTAGCTGGGATGGAGATGAAATTGACTATGCTACAGTGCCTTCTATTTGGGGCGAGTTAGGCATCAATGGTCAACATGCTTTCTACCAATACTTACATCAAAGTAATAATGTTGTACCAGCTGATTTTATTGGCTCAGTTAAAAGTGTAACACCGGTAAAAGGGCACCATGAAACATTGATGGCAAACTTCTTTGCGCAAACACAGGCATTAATGGCTGGTGTTAATGAAGAACAAGTACGTGCAGATTTAAAAGCTAAAGGTCGCACTGCAGATTATATCGACAAAGTTGCACCGCACAAAGTACATAAAGGTAACAGACCAACTAACACTATTTTATTAAAATGTATTAATCCAAGAAACCTTGGTAGTTTAATTGCAGCTTATGAACATAAAATATTTGTTCAAGGCATTATCTTGCAGATATGTTCATTTGATCAATGGGGTGTTGAGCTTGGTAAAGGTCTTGCTGCTGAAATTCAAACAGAGTTAGAGACAGATAACATCTCTAAACAACATGATTGTTCAACTTCAAGCTTATTGAACTTTTATCAATCAGCAAAATAATATTGATGATAAAGCAGTAGTAGGTTAACTAATCTAAGTATCGCTAAAAGAAAAACTGAGCAAAAGAAAGCAGATTTACTAAAAGCTAATGTCTATTTATTTAGGCATTAGCTTTTTTTTATTCACAAATCAAATATCCCCAGCAAATAAATATTGAGTTTATCTCTTACACTTAGTGAATTTTTATTCCTTTATCTAGAATAAAAAATCACTAAGTGTTTTTTTACGTGTTTTTTTTATACTAAATTGGTAACTATTTAGATAGTTATCAATTCAGTAACAAAAAAATATAAGTTAAAAATCCTTTTAATTCAATGTGTTTGTGTTTTTTTGTAACCAGAATGCAATTATTGGTTAATTTATTCTGGTCAAACGTAACAATAAACGGTATGGTTTATTACGTCTTATGACAGCGTTGTCATTAAATATTGACAGCGCTGTCGTAAAACTAAATAAAAAATTAAAGCAAAAATAAAAACATTCTAAAAAACAAAACGTGTGTAAGGGAAAGTCGATGTCAACTAAAACATTTAAAAAAGGCGTGTTAGCAAGCTCAATTGCTATGATCCTAGCTGGTGTATCATCACAAGCTATGGCGGCCGAAGAAGCAGCAGTTAAAAAAGACGATGTAGAAGTAATTCAAGTAACAGGTTTACGCGGTAGCTTAAAAGCTAACGTAAACGCAAAACGCTTTGCCGATGGGGTTGTTGATGTAATCAGCTCTGAAGATATTGGTAAGTTTCCAGATAAAAACGTTGCTGAGTCATTAGCACGTATTCCTGGTGTTACAATTCAACGTCAATTTGGTGAAGGTTCTTCAGTTTCAATTCGTGGCGCTGGTGCAGAATTTACTAAAACGACTTTAAATGGCCAAAACGTTGCATCTACTGGTTGGTTTGTACTTGAACCAGCAAAACGTAGCTTTAACTATGAATTACTTCCTTCTGAAATTGTTGGTGACTTAGAAGTATATAAAACTTCTCAAGCAGACATCATTGAAGGTGGTGTTGGTGGTACTGTTATCGTTAATACACGTACTCCATTAGATATGGATGCGAATACAGCATTTGTTGGACTTGAAGCTCAGTATTCTGATGATTCAGAATCAACAGATCCTCAACTTTCTGGCATGTACAGCTGGAAAAATGAAAATGAAGATTTCGGTGTAATGGTTTCTGCTGTTATGCAAGAGCGTCAATTACAACGCCAAGGTAACGAAGCTTTCTGGGAATGGGGTGCAGGTCCGGTTGCTTTTGAACAAGACCGTAAGCGTCAAGCATTAACAGTTGCTTTAGAGTATGCTCCAACTGATAACTTATCTTTCGTATTAAATGCGATGGACATGAAAATGGAAGCAGATAACACTAACTACGCGTTATGGTTAACACAGGGCGATCACTCTTGGTCAGGTAATACTCCTGAGCAATGTTTAGGTGGTGATTGTAGTGCTGATAATCGTGGTGTTGCAGTTAAAGGTCAATTAGCTACTGCTTATTACCAAGCGCGTCCTCGTGAAGCAACGATGAACTCAGACCTTATCGATTTACAAGCAACGTATGAAGGTGATTCTTTTACGTTAGAAGTACAAGTAGGTAGTACAACGTCTACTGGTGGTACTGATTTTGAAATGGTTGTTAATGATGGTGTGAATACGCCTATCGTTGGTGGTGGTTATGATTTCACTGGTGGTGAGCAAACTTGGTCTTTACCAAACGGTATTGATGGTCAATCAATGGCTGACTATGATCCAGGTTCTTTAGAAATGGGTACCGGCTCTGCTTTTAATAAAACACCAAAAACTGATGAAGAGCAATATTTACAAGCTGATTTTGAATACGAATTAGATGGCGACTTTATTACAAGTGTTAAAACAGGTTTCCGTTACGGTGATCATAATACCACTTCTCGCCAATTCTTCTTCGATCAAGCTGATGGCTTTGATAGTAGAATTTCAACGTCTGGTTTAAGTGAAGGTACTATGGATGTTGGTCACGGTGATTACCAAATCCAAAAGTTCAGCCCTGACGCACTTAAAGCATGGGCTAAAGGTAGTATTGTTGGTGAAACAGAAGAAACTGGCTCTTACAGTGAAATTGATGAAACCAATACTGCAGTCTACGTTATGGCTAACTACAACACCGGCTCTATTCGTGGTAACTTCGGTGTACGTTATGTAATGACTGATGCGACTTCAACTTATTATGAAAGTGGTATTAAACAATCTACTGATGGTGACTATTCAGAAATATTACCAAGCGCTAACTTAGCTTATAACTTATCAGATGATGTTATCATTCGTTTAGCTGCAGCACGTACTATGGCTCGTCCACAGTATAATGATATGTATGTTAACCCAAGCGCTGTTGGTGCTAATGACGACCTAGACGATAACCAGTTCTGGATCGTTGGTAACGTTAACTTAGAACCGTTCTTAGCAGATCAATTTGAAACAGGTATTGAATGGTACTTCAATGACAGTTCTTTATTAGGTGCTACAGTATTCTATAAGAAAGTTTCTAACTTTATTAGCATTAACGAATACCATGCAACTTCAGCTGAGATTGACTTCGGTGGTGAAATGAACCCTGGTGAAGTTGAAGCTGGTTGGACTGTGCAAGAAAAAGAAAATGCTAAAGACGGTGAAGTGTTAGGTCTTGAATTACAATACCAACAAGATTTTGATAACGGTTTTGGTTTGATGGCTAACTATACTTATACTGATACAAGTACTGATGATGATACATTTAGCGATCAAAACCCGTTCTTAAGTGATAGTTCTGACCATGTAGTAAATGCTTCAGGTTTCTATGAAGACGATAACTTCTCAGTACGTGTATCTTATAACTACCGTTCTGAATACATGCTTCGTGAAGAAGGTTCATACGGTAACCGTTTACACGATGGTTTCGGTTCAGTAGATTTAGGTGCTGTTTACCACATGAACGACCATGTTGACTTTAAATTTGACGTTGTTAACTTGACTGGCGAATCATCTATCCAAGATGGTAATAACGTTCAGCAAAGTAACGCTAGTGGTTTTACAAATGGTTTCCCACTATACGCTTATGAAATGGCAACTCGTTTCAGTGCAGGCGTAAGCATCAGATTCTAAGCTAATCGTTTAAAACTTGATGAAAAAAGGGGAGTCTGACTCTCCTTTTTTTTTGCTTAAAATAAAGGCGGATAGCTTAAAAAAGGCTGGAAAATATCAGCACTTCCCCGTATAACTCTTAACTAAATATAAAAAATAAATCTCAAGGATATTCAAAATGACTTCAGCGATCCAAGCAATTAATTATGCCAATCATAGCCAAGTAAAAATTAAATCTACTCGGGACTATCAACATGCTAAAGGACAGCAAGTAGTACCACTGATAATTCATGAGTTTTCACGTGCTAGTGGCGAAATGCCAATCGTATTTGTTAAAAATGCACAAACAGGTGAGTTTCAATCGGTTGCTTTACTGGGTCTAACGACCAACGAAAATCTTTTCTACAGTAAAGATAAGTGGTTATCAAGCTATCTCCCTGCGCTTATTACCCATCACCCATTTGCCTTAGTACCAACACAAAATGATGAAAATCAATTACAAGTAGTCATTAAAGAAGATAGTCATCTTGTTTCAAATGAAGAAGGCGATGCACTTTTTGATGATGAAGGTAATGAAACCGAGTATATGGAAAAGCGTAAAAATGCATTAGGACAATATTACGAAAACAGTCAAACGACTAAAGCGTTTATCGACTTTTTAGTCGAAAAGTCTCTCTTAAGTGAGCAAAATTTATCTATGAAACTAAATGGCGAGAACATCGGCATTAATGGGGTGTATTTAGTTGATGAAAAAGCGCTAAGTACTTTATCTGATAAAGATTTCCTTATCCTACGTCAAAGAGGTTATTTAGCGCCTATTTATAATCATTTAAGCTCTTTGCATCAGCTAAGTAGTTTAGCTAAATTAAAAAGCGAAAAATAATAAAACTCTAAATAGTGGGAGGATACATGGTAAATGAACAAGTGAAATCTATTGCAATAGTTGGCGGTGGGTCATCAGGCTGGATGACTGCTCTTTATTTAAATAAGCTCTATAATCATAGCCAAGCTAATGTTGCTATCACCCTGATTGAGAGTCCTAATATTCCCACTGTTGGTGTTGGCGAAGCAACCGTACATAATATTCGCAGCTACTTTGCCGCCATGGGCTTAGATGAAAAGGAGCTGTTGCAAGCGACAAATGCCACGTTGAAAACAGGCATAATGTTTCGTAACTGGATGAAACCAAATCAAGACGGTTCAACCCATGAGTATTTCCATTCATTCGAACAGCAGAATATCGGTCGGGTGATTGATATATCTTCTGCCTGGATTCTTGATAAAGGTTTTGAAAAAGAGCGTTATGATGAAGCCATTTCTATCTCATCACATCTAATCAAAGAAGGTTTATCACCTAAAAATGCGAATTCACGTGGTTATGAAGGTGTTGTTCCTTATGGATATCATCTTGATGCAATAAAAATGGCCGCTTTTATGGCTAAAAAAGGTGTTGAGGCAGGCATAATACACGTAAAAGCATCGGTAGATACTGTTGATGTCGAAGGTGATAATATTGTTGCAGTTCATACGGATAAAGGCAGTTTTAGCGCTGATTTATTTATAGATTGTACTGGTTTCAAAGGGCTGTTAATAAATCAGGTTAAAGACAGAGAAACTAACTGGCAATCTTTTGAAGATGCGTTGCCTTGTAATAAAGCCGTTGCTGTACAACTTGCTTATGATGGCGAACAAGAGCCGAAACCATATACCGAAGCAACCGCATTAAGTAATGGCTGGGTTTGGCAAATTGATTTAGCTAACCGCCGTGGCACTGGTTATGTTTATGATGGTAATCGTATCAGTAAAGAAGAAGCTGAAAACGAGTTACTTGATCACCTCAATGAAGGAAAAGGGCGTGATAAAGAAGTACTTCGCACTGTGCATCTTGATATGAATATTGGTTGTTTAAAAGAGTTTTGGGTTGGTAATTGTCTCGCTATTGGCTTATCTGGAGGGTTTATTGAACCTCTTGAATCTACCGGCTTACACTTAATCAATGCCAGTGCTAGATTATTAGGAACTCACTTAACAGGTAAGAATACCGATCAATCAGTACGAGATTCATATAATAAAATTATGAATGGTACCTATCAAGATTTGAAGCAATTTATTGTTTTACATTATTGTTTAACTGACCGAGACGATACTGACTTTTGGCGTGAAGTTCATAAGACCGCGAAATACTGTGATGGTTTAGAAGAAAAATTAGCAACTTGGCAACATAAAATCTGCGAATATATGGACTTAGCGGGTAATTATATTACTATGTTTTCTGATGAAAATTACCGCGCAGTTTTATACGGTATGAATCATTATCCTAAGCTACATTTATCTGCCGATAGCGAAGAAAATAAGAAAATGTATGATGAGTTTAGTAACCGCGTCAAGCAAGTTAGCAATATGGTTATGCCACATCGTGATTACTTAAAAAACCTGCATAAATCGCCGGAAGCATAATTTTTATTGGAGCATCTGTCATGTCAAATGAACATGCGATTAAAAAAATAGTGATTGTTGGTGGTGGTACTGCGGGATGGTTAGCGGCCAATCACTTAGCTAAAAATTTGATTACTCCAAATCAAGGTAGTGTAGAAATAACCTTGGTTGAATCTGCGAATATACCTGCAATTGGTGTTGGAGAGGGTACTGTGCCTATGATGCGTCAATCGTTACAGCATCTTGGTATTAGTGAAACAGAGTTTATCTTAGAATGTGATGCGACCTTTAAACAGGGCATTAAGTTCGTAGATTGGACTACAAACCCTATTGCAGGTAAACCCAATTATTACCACCATATTTTTGATTATCCACAAACCAGTAATGTCGACTTAACTGCTTACTGGTTAAAGAATATAAAAAATACTGGTATGAGTTATGTTAATGCTTTATCAATTCAAGGCCAAATGTGTGATGCCGGCTTAGCGCCTAAAATGATCACCACGCCTGAGTTCCAAGGTGCAGCATCATATGGTTACCATCTTGATGCCAATAAATTTTCGGCATTATTGGCGAAAAACGCCGTTAAAAAATTAGGTGTTAATCATATTCAAGCTGATGTACTTGATATTACTCAACATGACAATGGTGAAATAAAATCCTTGATAACAAAGGATGGTCAAACTATTAGCGGTGATTTTTTTGTTGATTGCACTGGTTTTAAATCACTGTTGTTAGGTGAAAAGCTTAAAGTAGCCTTTAAAGATAAAAGTGATACGCTTTTCGTGGATCATGCCGTAGCTATTCAAGTGCCCTACGAGAAAGCCGATGACCCGATAGCATCACATACTATATCAACGGCTCTTACTTCAGGTTGGGTTTGGGATATAGGATTGAAAGAGCGTCGTGGTATTGGTCATGTATATTCATCTCGATACACCAGCCATGAGCAAGCAGAGCAGGATTTAAGAGCTTATATTGGTCCTATGGCTGACAATGTTGATAGTCGACTAATACCTATGAAAATTGGTTACAGAGAGAAGTTTTGGCACAAAAACTGTGTAGCGTTAGGCTTATCACAAGGTTTTGTTGAACCACTTGAAGCGACTGGTTTGCTAGTATTTGATGCCACGGCAAAAATGTTAGCAGAGCAGTTTCCTAGTAGTAAGCTAGATATGCCATTAATAGCGAAACAATTTAATGAGCGAGTCACTACTAGCTGGGATAATGTTATCGACTTTGTCAAAGCCCATTATTGCTTATCCAAGCGAGATGATAGTGATTTTTGGTTAGATAATCGAGCAAGTGACAGTATTCCTGATTCACTGAAGGAGCGGTTAGCTAGATGGAAACATCAACCACCTAGTGCTTATGATTTTGCGAGTAAATTTGATATTTTTAATCTAGAAAATTATCAATATATACTTTATGGAATGGACTTCGAGACTAACTTGGATAACTTCCAACATCGGCTTGCTAAAGATAGTCGAGCTAATGAAGAGTTTGCCGCTATCCAAAATCAAACAAAATTTGCTTTGAATAAGCTTCCTAAACATCGTGACTTAATTGATAAAATTTATCAACACGGCTTACAAAAAATATAAAGTCATCTCCAGCATTATGCTAGAAGTAATTAAAGCAGGTTTAATACAGGGGCTGTTGAACTTTCGAGATTACCTTTACAGCAGTTTGTTTGATATGTAGGCAAGGCAGAGTACGTGAAGTGTAGCAGGCTACATGAATGTGTGATAACGCAGTATACATTTCAAACAAACGCTGCCCTTTGGGTTCTTTTAAAACGGCTTTAGTCATTGTTGCTCGTTTTTTACATAGAATAACTATGCTACAAAACTCGCGCCGCGATTAAAGCCGTTTTAAAATGAATGAATTTTAACCCTGAAAGAACAACAGCCCCTAAAGCGTTAAACCTGCTTTTTTCATTTTCACGGCATAAGGTGTTAATTGCTCGCGGTATTTATGCCAAGAATTTATTGATGACTTAAAAATAGGTTTGCGTATTTGAGTATTGCTAACGGTGTGAACCGTTCGTTTGTTTTTATGAAAGTCTATACAGTCTTGCTGCATATCTAATGCTAAAAAGTTTAACAGTTTGGTGGTCGTTTTCTCCTGATCACTTACTAACATTTTATAATCTAGAGTAAATATTTTACCAGGCAACACAGTTATCCAATGTTTCATTAATTGATGTTGAGCTATTATCATGTCTGTTAACTCATCAAGGTCATAACTGTATTGGTTACCAGTACTTAAAATTTGTTGATAAGCACCCAGTAATAAATCCATAGGAGGACGTAGACAATAGACTATTTTAGCTTGAGGAAGTGCTTTATGAATCAAACCAATGGCTTTGTAATTCAGTGGCATTTTATCGGTGAAGTATCTTGCTGTATTTATGTGTTGGGTAAGTCTTAGATATGTCTCACCAATATCACCCCATTGATCGCTAGATAACTCATCAGCCCACATAGGGAATTGTTTTTTTGGTTTTACTACTTGAAGAATATTTTGTGTCGCTTGTGCAAGTTCAAACAGTTCATCCCCGGCAGCAACCAATGAATGAGCAGAGATGATTTGTTCAGCTAATGTTGTACCTGAACGTGGTAGCCCACAAATGAAAATGGGGCAATCACCTTGTGATAAAGTCATGTTTTTGTCTTGAGCTTTAGCACATAAGGTACTATCAAAAACTTTTTCAATCGCTTTGTGCTCATCAAGTTCTTTTTGATGATGGTAATTGAAGCCCTTTCTTTGAGTGGACGCTCCTAGCGTAAGGTATTGAAACGCAGTCGAATAGTTGTTTTCTGATTGGTAATGTTTAAATAATGCATAAGCGGCATGGACAACTTGGTTTCTGTTTTTAACGGCATCGTTTAATTCAATTATCTGTTTTAGATTCTCCACATAATGTTCAGGCATTTTCGGCGTAATATCACTGCGTAGCCAATAAGGGGGAGAAAAGTCACTTTGCTGCTCAATGCATCTTTCAAAACATTGTTGCGCCTTAATAAACTTTCCTGATTCTTTATACATGATGCCTAAACTATTGCGCCACGATATGTTGTTTGGGGCGAGTTTAACAGCTTGCTCTATAGATAATAATGCTTCATTGGGTTGACGCATAAAGCGTAAGGCACTTGATAGATTAAAGTGACTTAACGAGTCGTTAGGCATTAGATGTATTAAGCGTTGTGCATATTGAGCTAATTTCGAATATTTCTGCTGAAAAGATAATATTGTGTAAAGTAGGTGGTAAGCCGGGGTCGACGTTGGAACTTGAGCAATTATTTGTTCGGCTAAGTGCTCTGCATTGGTTGCCTGTTGTTTGTTTATTGCTTCTTTAAGCTTAGCAAGCGCATCTTCAAGGCTAATGTCAACGGTTGAAGCGTGTGGATCTAAGGTGAGGGTAAGTATTTTCATCAAGTTGTGCTGCTCTTACTTAGTTAGGTGAAAGGATGCTGAAGCAAGTTATTACTTTTAGAACTAACGAAAAATATCATAATATTCCTTGAACTGTATATTATTTTTAACCACAAAACCTATCATAATTAGGGCAAGCGAAACCATAACTATGTGTAATTTTGTTACTGGATAGTTGTTTTGTGTATTTAATTTTGACAGCGCTGTCAAAATTGAGGATAGTTAGTCTAACAATAACATCTAAAGAAGAGCAGTCTTTATCATTTAAAGCTGTATAAGGTCCTTTAACATGTACATAAACAAGATGAATAAAAAAATGTTGGCACTTACTATTGCCGCCAGCTTATCTTTACTCGGTTGTGAACAAGCCCCTAAGCCAGCGGTTGATACTGGCGAGAAAATCAATTTACAGGCGATATACTCTGTAACGCAAAATGACATAGATAAGATTGCTCAGAATTTAGATGTAAACTATCGAGTGGTTACAAATATACCAACGGATAAATGTGACAGTAAGGTAGCAGATGGCGCTTGTTTTGAAGTAGAGCTAACGTTTACCGCGAAACAAGCCATTGCAGCGAAAGATTGGACTATCCATTTTAGCCAAATTGCGCCTATTCAATCTTTTGAAAGCGATACCTTTAGCATAAAGCACCTTAATGGTGATTTACATCAAATCAGCTTAAAAGATACCTTCTCTGGTTTTTCCGCTGGGGAACAAAAAACGTTAAACTTTCGCGCCATGTTTTGGTCTTTAGCTGAGTCAGATGTTATGCCTAACTATATTGTTAGTGCGCCAGGGCTTGAAGCGCGAGTTATTGAGAGTACTAAACCTTTCATTGATAAAGACACAGGTTTAGAAATCGTTCCACATGCAGAAACGTTTACCGATATCAGCACCCAGTTTAAACGTAGCGCAGACGATAAAACTCAATGGCTAACGAGTGAAAAACTCTATCAACGTAATTCAGTGCTTGTTGAAGATGAGTTATCTGTTTTACAGGCGATTATTCCTACGCCTAAATCAGTTAGTATCGATGCTAACAGTGGCTTTGCTGATATTAGCCAAGGTATTGCTGTTTCACTAGGCAATGTTAAACACGAAGAGGTTGATGCGGCCCTGTCACGTTTAGGTGAATTAGGCGTTATTCAGAGCGCTACAGGTATTCCATTACGTTTAAGCGTTATAAATAATGGTGATAAAGTTATTGGCAGTTATAGCTTAACGGTAACGGCAAAAGAAATTGTTATTGTCGGTGTTGACGGTAATGGTGTTTTTAATGGCTTGCAATCATTAGCAAGTTTATTGACTGTTGGTGAATCGCGTATACCCATGTTAACGGTTAATGATGAACCACACTTCGCTTTTAGAGGTATGTTAGTTGATGTTGCCCGTAATTTTCACTCTAAAGCATTTATTTTAAAACTGCTTGATCAAATGGCGGCATATAAACTTAATAAATTACATTTGCACCTTGGAGATGATGAAGGCTGGCGTCTAGAAATCCCGAGCTTACCTGAACTTACTGACATTGGCGCAAAACGCTGCTTTGATGTGACAGAAGAGAACTGCTTAATTTCTCAATTAGGCGCAGGTGTTGATGAAAAATCATCAGTGAGCGGCTATTACAGCGTCAGTGATTATAAAGAAATCTTGCAAGCAGCAACGGCACGTCATATACAAGTGATCCCATCACTTGATATGCCTGGTCATTCTCGTGCATCAATCAAAGCGATGACCGCACGTTACAAAAAATTCATGGCATTAGAGGATGAAGCAAAAGCGACACAGTTTTTGTTAGAAGATTTTGAAGATAAAACTCAATATTCGTCAGTGCAATTTTATAGTGATAATACCATCAATGCGTGTTTAGAATCGTCTTATGATTTTGTTGTCGAAGTTATGACGCAAGTGAAGAAAATTCATGCTGACGCAGGTCAACCCCTTACTCGTTATCATATTGGCGCAGATGAAACGGCAGGTGCTTGGTTAGAGTCTCCTGCTTGTAAAGCTTTTGTTGCTAATAATGACAAGGGCGTTACCAAAATGAGTGAGTTAGGTGCTTATTTCATTGAACGTGTGGCAGGAATTTTATCTGAACTTGATATTGAAACAGCAGGTTGGAGTGATGGTATGGAGCATACTCGTAAGGAGAATATGCCTGCTATTGTTCAAGCAAATGCTTGGGATGCATTATTTGGGGGCGGGCACGATAAAGTTCATCAATTAGCGAACAGAGATTGGCAAGTTGTTCTCTCTAGTCCAGATGTATTGTATTTTGATTTTCCACATGAAGCAGATCCTAAAGAACATGGTTATTATTGGGCTTCACGTCATACCAATACAGAAAAAGTATTCCAGTTTATGCCGGATAATTTACCTGTTCATGCTGAATTTTGGTTAGATAGACAAGACAATGCTTATGTTGCCGATGATACCAAAACGCCATTAGCACCAGGTCAAAAGTTTTTAGGCATTCAAGGTCAATTATGGAGTGAAAATGTCCGTACTGATGACATGGTAGAGCATAAAGTGTTTCCTCGTTTGTTAGCCCTTGCAGAGCGTGCATGGCATAAAGCTGACTGGGCAGTACCTTATAATTATAAAGGTGCAAAGTATTCATCACAGAGCAATACTTTTACTAATGAATTAGAAGTAATGCGTGATAGCCAGTGGTCTTTATTTGCGAGTACTTTAGGACACAAAGAGTTCGCTAAACTTGAGTTGGCACATGTTGATTATCGCCTGCCTACCGTAGGTGCTGTTATCAAAGCCGGTAAATTACATGCAAATATCGCTTTTCCTGGTTTAGCTATTGAATATCGTGTTGAAAACGGAGACTGGCTTACTTATCAAGCACCTATTGCAGTTTCAGGTGAAGTATCGGTTAGAAGTCGCAGTACTGATGGTTTAAGAGCAAGCCGCATCACACAAGTAAAATAATAAGTTAAAAATTAACCGGCTGGTTTTTATTCAATGTTATCAGTTGGTTACTTTACATTTAGTTACACTTGTAATAAAAGCTGATATTTTATCCAAAAAAAGAAATGACAACGCTGTCATTTCTAGCTAAGATGAAAAAATCAAAAAATTAATAAATGACAGTTAACATGGGGTTGGTATGCTGACAAGTAGTGGCAAAAACAAAGAATTATTTTTAGGTATTGATGGTGGTGGTAGTAAGTGTAAAGCCATTGTTATGAATAAAGATAATGACATACTTGGTACAGGTATTTCAGGTCCAGGAAATCCATTGCATGGTTTTGAGCAAGCAACTAACTCAATCACTGAATCTGCTAAATTAGCGCTAGAAGATGCCGGTTTAGCACATATTGAACTGAGTGAGCTTGTGGCAGGCGTAGGTCTTGCTGGCGTAAACCTTCCCGTGTTATTTGATCAAATGGCAGCTTGGAAGCATCCCTTTAAAACAATCCATTTAGCTACTGATTTATTAATCGCCTGCCTTGGTGCTCATGATGGCAGCGATGGTGCTGTTATTATCAGTGGTACTGGATCATGTGGTTTTTCTTGTGTTGATGAACAGCACACTATTGTTGGAGCACATGGATTTCCTCATGGTGATAAAGGCAGTGGTGCTTGGTTTGGTTTACAAGGTGTTAAACAGGTTTTATTATCTCTTGATGGTTTAGTTCAACCAACCTTGATGTCTGATGTATTACTAAAAAAACTTAACTGTAACGACGATACTGATCTTGTTGAAGCCGTAGCTAGTCAAAAAGCAACATTCTATGCGCAGCAAGCCAATCTAGTATTTGATGCCGCAGAGCAGGGTGATAAAGTTGCCCTAGCTATTGTTGATGAAGGCGCAGAATATATTAATAGTATTGCCCGTACTTTAACGACAAAAAATCCTCCTCGACTCTCTATGTTAGGTGGTTTAACACCGAGATTAAAGTCTTGGTTAGCTGAGGAGATCAGAACAAATCTAGAAGAGCCATTACATGCACCTGAAGTTGGCTCTGTAATTTACGCCAGACAACAACAAGAAAAGCAGACTGTAAAGCGGTCCGCGTAATTACTATATAAGATAGTTTTTTACTTGAATTTGATAATCTAGGACAAAAAATGACACAAACACGTTTTCATGCTCAACGACTCTTTGACGGACAAGCTTTCTTCGATGATCTAGTGTTGACCATAGTCGACGGTAAAATTACTGCTATTGACCAAGATACCAATAATGTTGATGTTATCGCGACAGGCTTAGTTGTTCCTGGTTTTATCGATTTACAAGTTAATGGCGGCGGTGGTGCTTTATTTAATGACACTCCATCGGTTGATAATTTAAAAACTATTATGGCTGCTCATGCTCGATTTGGTACTACAGCGATGATGCCAACCTTGATTACCGATAAATTTGAAATAATGCAGCAAGCTGCAGACGCTATTGCCCAAGCTATATCTGAAGGCGTTCCTGGTATTGTTGGTGTTCACTTTGAAGGACCTCATTTATCTGTTGATAAAAAAGGTACTCATTGTGCTGATTATATCCGTGCTATTTCAGATGATGAGTGGCGGGTTCTTTCACGTCAAGACATAGGCCAAGTCATCGTGACACTTGCACCAGAAACAGTGAGCCCTGAAGAAATAAAACGTATGGTTGAATTAGGTATTAAAGTTTGTCTAGGTCACACTAATGCCGATTATCAAACAGCCCAAAAAGCGATTGATGCTGGAGCCAGTGGTTTTACTCACTTATTTAATGCGATGTCGCCATTACAAGGTCGTGAGCCAGGTGTGGTTGGTGCTGCACTTTTAAATAATCACACCAGTTGTGGTTTGATAGTTGATGGTTTCCATGTCGATAACGCGAGTTGTAAATTGGCAATACAAGCTAAACCACAAGGCAAAATATTTTTGGTCACTGACGCAATGCCGCCAGTTGGCACAGATCAAACTGAGTTCGCTTTATATGACCGCACTGTTTACGTTGATAATGGCAAACTTACCTCTACAACAGGTGAGCTTGCAGGTTCATCGTTGGATATGGCAAGTGCCGTTAAAAATACTCATAAAGGTTTAGGCATGCCTTTAGACGAAGCATTGCGCATGGGTAGTTTGTATCCCGCACAATATTTATATCAGGATCAAGCCGTTATTCGCGGTGAATTAAAACAAGGATATCAAGCCGATATGGTGGTATTAAATGACGACCTATCAGTGAAAGAAACTTGGATTTCAGGTAAGAAAGTTTAATAACTAATTTAGCTATTATTTAGTAAAATTTAGTAGTCATTCAATTTACGCAATAATTATAACAATAATGCAAGTTAACGAGGAAGTTATGGAAATGTCACTCACGCAAGAAAAAGAAAATAAAAAACAGAGTAATGCACTACCGATGGTAATAGTCGCCGGGCTATTTTTCATCCTAGGTTTTGCTACTTGGTTAAATGGCTCTTTAATGCCATATCTGCAACAAATATTGCAATTAACACCGTTTCAAGCCTCACTGATATTATTCTCATTTTATATTGCGGTTACTTTTACTGCCTTACCTTCAGCGGCCATTATTCGCAAAGTAGGCTACAAAAATGGTATGGCATTGGGCATGGGAACCATGATGGTAGCAGGTTTACTATTTATCCCTGCGGCTAAAACACAGATCTTTCCTCTATTCTTACTGGCTCAGTTAGTGATGGGAGCAGGGCAAACTTTGTTACAAACAGCAGTTAACCCTTATGTGGTTCGTATTGGCCCTGAAGAATCAGCTGCTGCACGTATTTCAATTATGGGTATCTTAAATAAAGGTGCAGGTGTTGTAGCACCAATCGTTTTTACCGCATTAATATTAAGTGGTTTTAGTGGTACTGTTGGTACTGAATTAAGTCAAATTCAAATTGACGCAATGGCAGACAAATTGATTCTACCTTATTTAGGTATGGCATTATTTATTGGTATTCTTGGCTTTGCAGTTAAAAAGTCTCCTTTACCTGAGTTAGCTAGCGAAGAAGAGGAAGGTGAAGCCGAGCATAAAGGTCAATTGAAAGAAGCACTTTCTCACCCTAACTTAGCATTAGGTGTTGTTGCTTTATTTTTATATGTTGCAGTAGAAGTTATCGCTGGTGATACTATTGGTGCGTTTGCCTTAGCTCTCGGGGTAGAAAGTTACAGCGTCATGACGTCTTATACTATGGGTTGTATGGTTCTAGGTTACATTCTAGGTATCGCGCTTATTCCACGTTTTATCTCACAACAAAAAGCACTAATGGTATCAGCCGTTTTAGGTTTAGCACTAAGCTGTGGTGTTATTTTCGGTGATAACAATTCATTCGCCATCGCTAACTCGTTATCGTTTATCCTTGGTGGTGCTCAATTACCAGATACACTTATTTTAATTGCTTTCTTAGGTCTTGCAAATGCCATTGTATGGCCAGCTATTTTCCCATTAGCGCTTTCTGGCGTAGGTAAATTAACCAGTGTAGGTTCAGCTCTTTTAGTTATGGGTATTTCGGGTGGTGCATTTGGACCATTATTCTGGAGTTTAGCAAGTGGGTCCAGTGGACAAGCAATAGATCTTCAAAGTGGTTATGTTGTGATGTTACCTTGTTATTTATTTATTTTATTCTACGCTGTTAAAGGCTGTAAAATGAAATCTTGGAAATAGATATAATACTTATATAGCTATTTAGTCATGTTTTAGCGTTAATTAACGTAGCGTTTTAAACATAAAAATAAAAAAACCTTAGTGAGTCATATTTTACATGTGCTCTCTGAGGTTTTTTTTATTGTTTAAATTCAGTAACTTAATGGTGTGTTAAAATAAAGCAATAATATATTATTAATTATTGTTTAAAACATCGTTAACTGGTTGTACCAGGTATTGACCTGCTGGTCGAACCACGCTAAGATTAGAACACTGCTTAAGGTCTGACCACTTATGTAGGGTTAGAAATAAGAGTGATCTTAGCTTGAGTTTATAAAAATAATAAACTTGGTATATAACTACTTAAAAGGATTTAATTATGAGTGAAGCTAAAAGGAAAGTTACCATCATCTATTGCTGTGATAATGACTTAGCTATGTATAGAAAAACACAGGTTTTTAATTTAAATGCCTATGGCGATATGATCATTCCACAAGACTTTAAACGTGGGAAAACCATAGTGGCAGTGTGTGACGGCGAAATTAATATTATCAACAGCGTAGGCGATAGGCTTGTTGAAGAGTACTGGCATTAAGATGGTTATAGCTAAATAAAATGGCTACAACGAACATAAAAAAAGGTGACTATAATGTCACCTTTTTTGTGTCTATAAAACAGAAAGCAGACTAGTTTATTAATCCGATTGTTATGAAATTAATAGCTGTTAGATTTTTTACTTTCTAGTTGTTTTTCACTGTAAGTAGCTTTGTCATGTTTCTGACCAGCAGCTTCAGCCAGCTCAGCGGGCATATAGTTTTCATCATGCTTGGCAAGGACTTCACTCGCTTCAATGCTTAACCCAGTTGGCGGATGCTCAGCCAAAGTACCATTAGCGACAATACCTTGTCCTTCACGAAATAGATCCGGTAAAATTCCTTCATAATACACAGTAACCATAGGATCACTATCTTTGAAAACGATAGGCATGGTCATATCGCTAAGCTTAAATGATACTTTAAGGCTTTCAGGATCGCGACTTACGGAGCCAGGAACCACTAAACCACCGATACGAATACGTTGACCAATACTTGGCATTAAACCCGTCTCTTTTTTACCTTGGGTGATCTCTGATGGGGTAAAAAATAAATCAATATTTTGACTTAAGGCATATAAAACAAGTCCAGATACCGCTCCTATACCAATTAGAATAGAGCCAACAATAGCAAGACGTTTTTTACGGCGTGGATTCATTATTCAATTACCTTGTTTAATTCTGTATTGTGTTGTTCATTTTGCTGTTTTCTAATGTTTTTAGCTTGGCGAAGTTTATCTTCTCGTTGCTTACGCTTCGCTATTTGCGTGATTATTTTCTGATGACCCGCTTTAGAGCTGATCAATAAAAGGGTAAGTATCAAAGCTGCAGCACCAAAAGAAAGCCAGACATAAAAGCCATAACCGCCCATATTGATGAAATCGCTAAAACTATTAAATTGCATTGAGTGCTCTCCTACTACTTTGCCATTTTTATGTGTTACTAGTTGTATTATTTTGTACTAATTCACGCACCCAAGGACGAATGCTATTGCGTGCTAAAATTTCATTACGAAAACGTAGACATATAATCACACCGACTAATAATGCAAAGCCGATAAAACAAAATATAAATGGCCATAACATATCAAGTGACATGGATGGCTTGCCTAATTTACTTACCGTAGAGCCTTGATGAAGGGTATTCCACCACTCTACCGAGTATTTAATAATTGGAATGTTAATTACACCTACTAGCGTAAGTATTCCAGCCGCTTTACCAGCCAAGTTTTTATCTTCAAACGCGTTATGTAGCGCTATAACCCCGAGATACAAAAATAATAAGATAAGTTCAGATGTTAAACGGGCATCCCAAATCCACCAGGTTCCCCACATTGGTTTACCCCAAGCAGCACCTGTTATTAATGCTATGGCAGTAAACGCTGCGCCAACGGGAGCCATTGCAGCGGCAGACGCATCAGCAAGTTTTAATTGCCATACTAAGCTGCTAAATGCAGCTATTGCCATGGAGACATAAATTCCCATAGATAAAGATGCCGCAGGTACATGAATATAGAAAATACGAAAGCTGTGTCCTTGCTGATAATCAGCAGGAGCAAATAATAATGCCCAAACTAAACCAATACTTAAAAATATTGCCGCTAGCGCAGTTAACCAAGGTAATAATTTATTGGTAAAGTGATACGACACTTCTGGGTTTGCATAAGGGTGTAACCATTTCCACATCAGTTGGTACTCACTTTTAGGGCAGCGCCAACAGCAAAAGGAGCTAGCGTTAAAGATCCAAAGAATAATGCGGCGATTATAGCAAGTTGGCCGCTGTAAGGTAAACCAAGCGCGGCAGTATCTATCGCGCTGGTGGCAAAAATTAAAACCGGAATATAAAGAGGTAAAACAAGTAAACTGAGTAATACGCCACCTTTTTTGATGCCAACGGTAAGCGCAACGCCCACCGCACCAAGCAAACTAAGTACTGGCGTACCGAGTAATAAGGTAAGTAATAAAGCGGTATAACTGTTTTCATCTAAATGTAATAACACCGCTAACAGTGGTGCTATTAAGATAAGCGGTAATCCTGTTATTAACCAATGTGCAAATATTTTGGCTAACACTAATACAAAAATAGGATGTGGACTAAGTAACATTTGCTCTAGTGACCCATCGAGATGATCCGATTTAAATAAGCGGTCTAATGATAATAACGTAGCAAGTAGGGCGGCTACCCAAATAATTCCTGGCGCTATACGACTTAACGTTTGTGCTTCTGGACCAATGCCTAAAGGGAAAAGCGTTACCACAATAACAAAAAACAATAACGGATTTATGATGTCATCTTTATGGCGCATGGCAATGGTCAAATCGCGTTTTAAGACCAACATGAATGCATGGCGATAAGATAACTGCTGTGATGACTTTACAGTATTCTCTATAACGGAATTGTCGATAATAGCTGTTAAGTTTTCAGTCTCTTGAGTTGACTGGACTTTTAAGGTCATTAGGTTACTTTCTCTAAACGCTACAAAAAGGCTTGAATATGAATCAAAAACAATATCATAAGAAGCTATAATCTAAGGTGATTTTTTTTACTTGTGCGGGCTTAATGCTAATTAAATCTTGATGTGTGGTTAAAATAACACAGCCCCCGCGCTTTGCATGTGCAGAAAACAATTGTTCTAAACCAGCAACACCTTGTTTATCTATGGCAGTAAAAGGCTCATCTAAAATCCAAATAGGCGCATTACTTTGGTATAGACGCGCTAAAGCAATACGTCTATGTTGACCAGCGCTTAAATGAGACGCTAAACTGTCTTCAAAACCCGCAAGGTTTACCTTGGCTAGATAAGCTAAGCTTTCTTGAGGTTTATTACCGTGTAACGCTAAATTAAAATCAAGATTTTCTTCTGCAGTCATTTCACCTTTTACACCAGATAAATGGCCGAAATACAGCAGGTTTTGATGAAACTCTTCTCGACAGAGACTCATTATCTCGTTCTTATATAATATTTGACCATCATATGGTTGAGATAGTCCTGATAAAATACGTAATAAACTGGTTTTTCCTGAGCCGTTAGGACCTTCAACTTGCACTATATCTCCGGGATAAATTTCCAGTGATAATTCGTCAAATAATAAACGTTCTTCTCGAATACAGGTTAGGTTTACTGCACTGATTAAAGGTGTTGAGGTTTTTTGGTACAATGTCTTCACTTATTTTTTATCTACGTTTTATAAAAACTATATATCAAGCTAGCAGAGTGAATTCTAGCGTAAGTTTGTCGAGTGATTCTTGATATGGATCGTATAATCACTTTGGATGATATAATACCATAGCCAAATATTAACACAGCCGAGATTAACATAGCCCAAGAAACTTGTAACATTATGAAACAACTTGAGCAGTTAATTTACATTAATATTTAACCTTATAAAATGTTAGTATGGCGCGATAATTTTTAACCTCATTAGTCTTGATAACAATCACTAAAGGTTAAATGTTTTTTGAAGTAGAGCGGAGAACCCAATGATACCAGAACTGGTAGCGACACAAATGCCTGAGCTTATACCTGAGCTCGGTCACTTAGCCCTTATTATTGCTTTAGCATTTGCTATTTGCTTAAGTTTGATTCCCTTAATAGGCGTTCATAGTCCAGAGCAGAGTTCATTAAAGAAACTCATGACCTATGCTAGACCACTTGCTTACGGTATGTTTTTCTTCACCGGTATCAGTTTTATCATCCTTGCTTACAGTTTTGTCGTTGATGATTTTTCCATTAAATATATCGCCAGTCACTCTAATACGCATTTACCGTATTACTTTAAAATAAGTGCTGTTTGGGGCGGACATGAGGGCTCATTATTATTGTGGGTGTTCTCATTAACAGCATGGACAGCCGCTGTTGCGCGTTTTTCACAAGACATTGAAGAAGAGTTTATTGCACGTGTGTTAGCCGTCATGGGCATGATTGCTATCGGGTTTATCGCTTTCACCTTATTAACTTCTAACCCATTTGAACGCTTATGGCCGAATGTGCCAATGGAAGGTCGTGATTTAAATCCATTATTACAAGATGTTGGCTTAATTATTCATCCGCCATTGTTATATCTTGGTTATGTTGGTTTTGCAGTTGCGTTTGCATTTGCTGTTGCTGCTTTAATGGCGGGTAAAATGGATGCCGCATGGGCTCGTTGGTCTCGTCCTTGGACGGTAGGAGCATGGATGTTTTTAACAGTGGGTATCGCGCTAGGTAGTTGGTGGGCTTATTATGAACTTGGCTGGGGTGGTTGGTGGTTCTGGGATCCTGTTGAAAATGCATCATTTATGCCTTGGCTTATTGGTACTGCGTTAATTCATTCTTTAGCGGTAACAGAAAAACGTGGCACCTTTAGAAACTGGACTATATTACTGGCAATATTTGCTTTTGGCCTAAGTTTATTAGGCACATTTTTAGTGCGCTCAGGAGTGATTACTTCAGTTCACTCTTTTGCAGCAGATCCTTCTCGCGGTATTTTTATCTTAGTGATTTTAGCCATTGCGATGGGTGGGTCATTAACCCTGTATGCATTTAGAGCAAATACAGTGGCGAGTTTTTCCCGTTTCGCCTTTTACTCACGTGAAACAGCGTTATTACTGTGTAATGTAATATTGGTTGTTGCGACGGTAACGGTACTTTTAGGTACCTTATATCCATTATTAGTTGATGCGCTAGGTTACGGAAAAATATCTGTAGGCCCGCCATATTTTAATGCCGTTTTTGTTCCTATCATGAGTATTCTATTCATCATAATGGGTATAGGTCCTCTAATTCGTTGGAAAAAAGCCAAACAAGGCGAGTTACGTAAAAGACTGTTAAGTTCATCAGTATTTAGTATCGCTTTTGGTCTATTATTTCCAGTTGTTTACGGCGGCGAGTTTAATATTTTAGTTGCCATGGGCATCACCTTGGCTACTTGGGTCTTCTTAGTTGTTGTTAAAGAAATTAAAGGCCACTTTCAAACGGTAGGGAAATTAACGACAAGTCATATAGGTATGGCGACAGCCCATGCAGGTATCGCGATCACTATTGTTGGTGTAACTATTGTTTCAATGTATGAAAGTGAAACCAATGTAAAAATGGCACTCAATGAAAGAGTGACTGTGTCAGGTTATGAAATTGAGTTCAAAGGCATTAAACATGTCGAAGGGCCAAACTATAGTGCTGAGCAGGGACAAATCAATATTTATAAAGTGAATGGCTCAGGCGAAAGTGACTTTGTTTCATTATTGAAGCCGGAACGTCGAACTTATCGCGTACAAACCATGGGAATGACTGAAGCCGGCATTGATCCTGGTTTGTTCCGTGACGTCTATGTTGCTTTAGGTGATCCGTTACCTGATGGTGCTTGGGCAATACGTGTTCATTATAAGCCATTTGTTCGTTGGATTTGGTTAGGAGCAATCTTTATGGGGCTAGGTGGTCTTCTGTCTATGCTCGATAAACGCTATCGCCGTAAAAAGCCGGTAGTGGTAAGTACACCTGTTGTTGCTGACTCTTTGACAGACACACTCGCTACTAAAGTTTCGGAGGCGTAATAATGGGTAAGCTAATTCGCTTTCTACCATTGATATTAGTTATTGCTCTGGGTGTTGTATTATATCGTGGGTTATCACTTAACCCACAAGATATGCCATCAGCACTAGTTGGTAAAACTATGCCAGATTTTGAGCTTAAAACATTAAATAATAGCGATAAAATTGTCACTCAGGCTGATTTACTCGGTGATATTGTGTTAATTAATGTTTGGGCTACTTGGTGTCCTACTTGTAAGTATGAACACCCGTATCTCGTTGATGTAGCTAAAGATACTAAAGTTAAACTCTATGGTTTGAATTATAAAGATGAGCGTGTTGCAGCGCAGAAATGGCTTCAACACTATGAAGATCCTTATGTTTTTTCTATTTTTGATGATGAAGGCACCTTAGGTCTTGATCTTGGTGTTTATGGTGCGCCAGAAACATTTGTCATTGATCATCATGGTATTATTCGTAAGCGTTTTGCCGGTGCTATTGATACACGAGTATGGCGACGTGAATTTGAGCCATTAATTGCTCAGCTAATTGAAGAAAAAAAGCAGGGGAAATAACATGCGTTTAATCAGCATACTTATACTCACGTTGGTGTTTGCGTTTAGTACTAATCAGGTAAAAGCGAGTCCAGTTGATACCTACGAGTTTCAGGATGAAGTGACTAAAATTCGCTTTCAAGCGTTAAGTAAAGAATTACGATGTCCTAAATGCCAAAACCAAAACTTAGCTGACTCTAACTCCCCCATAGCTGCTGATTTGCGTCGAGAATTATACGAGTTATTGCAACAAGGTAAAGCGGATATTGAAATTGTTAATTTTATGGTCGACCGTTATGGTGAGTTTGTTTTATATCGCCCAAGAGTGTCGGAATTAACTTATGTTTTGTGGTTTGGTCCAGCAGTCCTTATTTTGTTCGGAATTATTATCGTTATTGTCATTGTTCGCAGAAAACCAGTGCCTAAAGAAGACTTGGTTTTATCGAAAGAGCAACAAGATAAGCTCAACAGCCTAACCAAAGATAAGTAACCACTCAATAAATTAAAAGAAGTAGTAGATAACATTATGGAATTTTTAGTAATAAGCCTTATATTTTTAATTTTATTATTATTGATGGTATGGCGACCTTTCTTCAAACAGAAGACAGAAGAGGTTCTTGTTGATAGTAGTTTGCGTGATGAAACCAATGTCCGTCTGTATCATGAACATAAAAAAGAGATAGAAAAAGATTACGGTGAGGGTGGTATTGATGAGGAAAACTATCAATATCTATTAGCGGAACTTGATAATACTTTATTGCAAGATATAGAAAGTACGTCAAAAGATGTAAAAGTTGCGACTAATGCTAAGTCATATTCACCTTTCTGGCCACTAGGGTTAAGTGTATTTATTATCATTTTCACTGTCGCACTTTATGACAAGCAAGGCAGTTATAAACTGATCACTGAGTTACCTACTGGGCATGGTCAACAGCAAACTATGTCACAAGAGAAAATGCTAGAGCAGCGTGAAAATGAAGCAATAGCGCATATCGAAAAGCTGCAAAAACATATTGAATCTAACCCTAAAGATAGTGAAGCTTGGTATAACTTAGGGCAAACTTATGTTGCGCTAGGCGGTTTTGATGAAGCGGTTGCTGCATTTACCCAAGTAATTAACATTGAAGGGGAACATGCTGATGTATTAGGCGCTATAGCACAGGCTCTTTATTATAAAAATAACCAAAAAATTAGTGAACAAGTGCAAAAGTACATTGATAAAGCATTAGCCCTAGATATTAACGATCCATCAACTAATATTTTATTAGGAATGCATAACTTCATTGGTGAAAACTATCAAGAAGCAATTGCTTACTGGCAACGTGTTATTAATTCAAGTAGTCAAGGCGTTAATATTGCCGCGCTAAAAGAAGCAGTTGCCGAAGCGAATAATCGACTCGGTAACGCTTCAGCTAAATCCGCAAGCAGTATGGGAGGTAGCTCAACATCAAACCCCACAGACGAGGCACAATCAATTGCAGGACCGCAATTAAAAGTCAGTGTAAGCCTGTCTGATGAACTTACTGAGCAGCTAGCAAAGGGTGAAGACCGAGTTGTTTTCATTTATGCCGTACCGACTAATGGTCAACGTATGCCACTGGCAGCTGTTAAAATGAAAATCAGTGATTTACCGACTGTTATTGTTTTAAATAATAGCCAAGCGATGAGTCCCACGAATAACTTAGGTAGCGTTGAAAAAGCGCATGTATATGCCATTGTTTCAATGCAAGGTGGAGTAGGTATTAAGCCTGGGGACTTTAAAGCAGAGGCTCTAGGTGTTGATGTTAATCGCAGCGAAACTCTTGAACTGATCGTTAATACGTTAGTTGAATAATTGTTTGACTAGGTAAGTTACTATCTCTTACTGGGTAATCAAATCAAGGTTGCTCAGTAAGTCTAATAAGAAGAAAAACCAAATGAAATCTCGTTTTAGTGCGCGTATAAAAGAGAGTGATAGCAAGGTTGATGATAATAAAATCCCATCAACTGCTGTGTTAATAACTAATCTAGGTTCACCTGATGAAGCTACAACGAGTGCCGTACGCCGATATTTGCGAGAATTTTTATCTGATAGGCGCGTAGTTGAAATCCCACGCTTAATTTGGCTTTTAATTTTACACGGTATTATTTTACGTATTAGACCGGCAAAGTCAGCCAAGTTGTACCAAACTATTTGGCAAGATGACGGTGCCCCTTTGTTAAGTATTACCGCTGCACAAAAATTAAAGTTGGCAGAAAAAATTAAATCTCAACATGGCGATAACGTCACTGTAGATTTTGCCATGCGTTATGGAAACCCATCAATTGCTAGTGTTTTACAAAAATTTCAGCAACTAGGTGTAGATAAAATAGCTGTTTTGCCGTTATATCCGCAATTTGCAGGGCCAACCACAGCGTCAACGTTTGATGCGGTTAGTAAAGAACTACAAAAATGGCGTTATGTACCCTCGATACACTTCTTAAATACCTATCATAACAATCCACTATATATCCAAGCGTTAGCTGACACAGTAAAAGAACATGTGGCAAAGCATGGTAAGCCAGAACGCTTAGTACTTTCATACCACGGCATGCCAGAGTTATTTCGAAAGTGGGGCGACCCTTATTATGACTTTTGTCATGAAACAACGGTACTTCTCAAAAAAATATTACTAAAAGGTGATATAGGGTTTACTGATGATGAGATTATCATGACCTTTCAATCACGTTTTGGTAAAGCTGAGTGGCTTAAACCTTATACCGATGCCACACTTAAACAACTGCCAGAGCAAGGTATCAAGCACGTTGCGATTATGAGCCCTGCATTTAGTGCTGATTGTTTAGAAACACTTGAAGAGTTAATTCACGAAAATAGTGAAGTGTTCTTAGAAGCTGGCGGTGAAAGCTATCATTATATTGCTGCGTTAAATGACCGTGATGACCATATTGATGCTTTATATAATGTTTTAGAGCCAACATTAGCTTCTACTTAATTTAGCCTAGGATTGGATAAGGTTAAACAGCAACTACCGCGATAAACCTACTTGCTAAGCTAGATAAAAATAGTATACTGTATTTATGTACAGTGTGTTGGTGGGTCGCAAATGGGTAATCAGAAAAAAATAATTCACATAGATATGGATTGCTATTATGCAGCTGTTGAAATGCGAGATTTTCCTGAGTATCAAAATATTCCGCTAGCTGTTGGTGGTGACGGTCCGCGTAGTGTTTTATGCACGTGTAATTATCTAGCTAGGCAGTTTGGTGTCCGTGCTGCTATGCCGGCTATTAAAGCAAAGCAGCTTTGCCCAAACCTTAAAATTGTCCATGGACGCATGGAGGTATATAAAGAAACCTCTAAACATATCAGAGAAATTTTTTCGCGCTATACCGATCTCATTGAACCATTATCTTTAGATGAGGCTTATCTTGATGTTACAGATGCAACCATGTGCCAGGGCAGTGCTACGCTAATTGCTGAAAAAATCAGGGCCGATATCTTTAACGAATTAAATTTAACCGCATCGGCAGGAATTGCACCCAATAAATTTTTAGCTAAAATTGCTAGTGACGAAAACAAGCCAAATGGGCAATGTGTTATTACTCCTAATAAAGTAGCAAACTTTGTCGAACGGCTTTCACTGAAAAAAATACCCGGTATTGGTCCTAAAACATTTGAAAAACTCAATAGACATGGTTATGCAACTTGTGCAGATGTCCGTCAAAGCGATATCAGAACATTACAAAATATTGTCGGTAAATTCGCGAATAGTCTGTACTTAAAATCTCATGGTGTCGACAATCGAGCTCTAGAGGTAAGTAGGCAACGAAAGTCTCTCGCTATAGAAACAACGTTAATGCAAGACATTACCACACAAGATGAGTGTGAGCTTGTTATAGAGTCGTTATATCAAAAGCTATTAACTCGACTTGCACCACACAGTAATAGAGAGATTATCAAACAAGGGGTAAAACTTAAGTTTTCTGATTTTAATCAAACAACCGTTGAGACACAAAGCAATGAGTGCCAGCAGGCACTTTTCAGTAGTTTATTATCAAAAGCCTATAACAGGTCAAATAAACGCGGTATACGTTTGGTCGGTCTAACCTTAGGGTTTGCTGATACCCCAAGTGAAAGTAATCAACTACAGCTTTCACTTTAGTCTACACCAATTTGATTAAATCCCCCCTACTCAGAGCTAAATCTCTGAGCTTAGAACAAACAAAATTTGTTAAACATAGACACTCTATATTTAATTAATTTTGTGACGTTATCAGTTTATCAATAAGCTCCCAAGGGCGAGCTTAAAAGGCTTATATGCAGCGTTATTGATTTTGACAAGGACGCTACACGGATGTAGCTTCTTAGAGAATGCAGGAGCACATTCTCCTGAATAACCATTCTCATAAATTAATGCCTAACCTTTCAGCCTTTTAATTCTCGCTGAGTGGGAAATAGCTTAATCAACTTGGTATTACCTAGTCAAAGGTCTTTTTGACCAACAATGAACTTGAACAAACAGGCATCTGCGCAACAATTATTCAAGAATTGCGTGAAAGTTGTGAAATTGATTGGTATCTTCAAGGCGAGCTTGCGTATAATAAGCGCTTAAGCGCCAAGTACTCTGTTGATAATAATATTAATAGCGTGTTTGGTTACAAAAGCAGTACAAAAAGAACAAGCTAAGAAGATTCATTTTATAATAACGCGGTTGTTTCAGTGATGGAGTATATTGCAGAATTAGAATGAACTCAGAATTATAATAGACCTAAATCGATTTGTAGAGTATCCCATGATTAAAAGCACCGCTGAAGTCCGTCAGGCATTTTTAGATTTTTTTGCCACCAAACAACATCAAATAGTTAAAAGTAGCTCTCTTGTTCCTGGTAATGATGCAACATTATTATTTACCAATGCTGGCATGGTTCCTTTTAAAGATGTTTTTTTAGGTGCTGAAAAGCGTAGTTATACACGAGCAACCTCTGCACAACGTTGTGTACGAGCCGGTGGAAAGCATAACGATTTAGAAAATGTTGGCTACACTGCACGTCATCACACATTTTTTGAAATGATGGGTAACTTTAGCTTTGGTGATTATTTTAAAAATGATGCAATTAGTTATGCTTGGGAGTTTTTAACTGTCGAGTTAGGCATACCAAAAGAAAAATTATTGGTTACTATCTATGATACCGATGAGGAAGCTTTCTCTTACTGGAGAGATGAAATCGGTGTACCGGAAGATAAAATAATTCGTATTGGTGATAAATCAGCTAATAAAAAATATGAATCCGATAATTTCTGGTCAATGGGAGATACAGGGCCATGTGGACCTTGTTCTGAAATATTCTATGATCACGGGGAAGACATCTTCGGTGGACCTCCTGGATCGCCGGATGAAGACGGTGACCGTTTTATAGAGATATGGAACATAGTCTTTATGCAATTTAACCGTCAAAGTGACGGTAGTATGGAGCCGTTACCTAACCCATCAATTGATACTGGTATGGGCTTAGAACGTATTTCTGCGATTATGCAAAACGTACATAGCAATTATGAAATTGATATTTTCCAAGCATTAATTAAAGATACTGCTGCATTACTTGATTGTAGTGACCTTGAGCATAAATCTCTACGCGTCATCAGTGACCATATTCGCTCATGTAGTTTTTTAATTGTTGATGGGGTTGTACCGTCAAATGAAGGTCGAGGTTATGTACTTCGCCGCATTATTCGTCGTGCTATTCGTCATGGTCATAAACTAGAAGCGACAGGACATTTCTTTCATAAACTTGTAGCTTCATTAATTGCTCAAATGGGTGAAGCTTACCCTGAGTTACTTCAGCAACAAGCTATTATAGAAAAACTATTACGCATTGAAGAAGAGCAATTTGGCCGTACTTTAGACCGCGGTATGATTTTACTTGAAGATATATTAGCTAACCTTTCTGGTGATATTATAAAAGGTGATGATGTATTTAAGCTATACGATACTTATGGGTTTCCTGCCGATTTAACTGCTGATATAGCTCGTGAACGTCATTTGAAAATTGATAAAGATGGCTTTGATGCTGCAATGAAGCAGCAACGTGAACGTGCCCAGCAAGCAAGTCAATTTGGTACCGATTATAACCAACAACTTAAATCTGACCAAAAAACAGCTTTTAAAGGCTACGACAATGATTCATATTCTGCAACTGTTGTTGAGCTCTTTAACAGCCAAGATCAAGACCCAATAAGTCAACTAAACTCAGGTGAACAGGGCATTGTGATATTGGATCATACGCCATTTTATGCAGAGTCAGGCGGTCAAGTAGGTGATAGTGGCTTACTGCATCTCGATGGTGGAGTATTTGAAGTAACAGATACCATTAAATTAGGTAACGCTTTTGCTCATAGAGGTATCGCGCGTACTGATGTTGGCTTAAACCGTCGAGTAAAAGCTGAAATTAATGTTGAGCGCAGAGCTGCAATTATTAAAAACCATACTGCAACGCATTTATTGCATGCTGCTTTACGCAAAGTACTGGGTGAACATGTTACTCAGAAAGGTTCATTATGTGATAGTGATAAATTACGCTTTGATTTCTCTCATTTTGAAGGTGTAACGGCAAAAGAATTATATGCTGTTGAGCAAATGGTTAATGATGAAATCCGTCGAAACCATTCAAAACAAACTGAGTCGATGTATATTGAAGAAGCTAAAGAAAAAGGTGCTATGGCACTATTTGGTGAGAAATATGATGATGAAGTGCGTGTCGTAACCCTTGGTGATTTTTCAATAGAGCTTTGTGGTGGCGTACATGTTGACCGTACAGGTGATATTGGTTTATTAAAAATAGTTTCTGAATCTGGTATCGCTGCCGGCGTTCGTCGTATAGAAGCTGTTACCGCTACTGGCGCACTAGATTTTATTAATCAGCAAACTAGTTCCCTTACAGCAATTGCAGCACTGGTTAAGAGTGATGTAACGAATGCAAGCAGCAAAGTTGAGCAACTTGTTAGTCGTTCTAAGCAGCTGGAAAAAGAAATTGGACAACTAAAGCAGGAGCTTGCCGCGCAAGCAGGATCTGATTTAGTTAATAACACCATTGAAATTAATGGCGTTAAAGTACTTATTGCAGATTTAGGTGGCGTAGAAAGTAAAGCTCTTCGCGGCATGGTTGATGAACTTAAAAACAAAATGCAATCAGGCGTTATTATGCTAGCAACCGCTAATGGCCCTAAAGTAGGTTTGATTGCTGGTGTAACTAAAGACTTAGTAGGGCGTGTGAAAGCAGGTGAGCTTGTTAATATGGTAGCTCAACAAGTCGGTGGTAAAGGCGGCGGGCGTCCGGATATGGCGCAAGCAGGTGGCACACAGCCTGAAAATATTAGTGAAGCACTTGAAAGTGTCTCAGCGTGGTTGTCAGAAAAGTTGGCTTAAATACATTCTGAACAGCACAATAACTACCTATATGTCCCTTTATTTGACATAGGGTATAAATTTTAAAAAGGAAGCAATATGCTTCCTTTTTTCGTTCTAAAGTATTGTTATAAACCTGTAAGCTTTACAGCTAATTGTTGATACTTTGTTATTATCTACATAAAACACACAAAACATTGCAAATGATCACAGGTTTGCTGGTAAAAATAGGCTATAAAGCTATTCAATGATATGGAAATATTGCTAAAATATGACCGTTTAAACGAGTAATAGCAACTTTATTACTCATAATCGAAGCTTCATTGATAACTGCCATCGGATATGGTGTTTTGAATGAATTAATGACTTTTCATAGAAAGTTGACTATTAGTTATAGTGAATGGATTGAAAAGTAGCTAATGCTAATATATTACTAGCTTATATATATTTATTTAGTGATCTCACTTTAAAGGATAAGGAAGAAAATATGCTTATATTGACAAGACGCGTAGGTGAAACATTAATGATTGGTGACGAAGTTACCGTTACTGTTTTAGGCGTTAAAGGAAATCAGGTAAGAATAGGTGTTAATGCGCCAAAAGAAATCTCAGTACATCGTGAAGAGATTTACATGCGTATTCAAGCTGAAAAAGGCGATAGTGAAGTTTCAGGTAATAAAGTCTAATAATACGCTTATCATTAAGCTGATACATAGAGAGCCTGAACAATAGCGTGATATAAAGTGTTATTTAAAACTTTATATAACGGCTAAGAAACACCGCTTAGGCGGTGTTTTTTTATGTGTAGCGTTTACTTTGTGATTAAAAAACAACATATTTGGCTGAATTGTCAGCAAACAGAAGATTATACTAAATAAATACTAAAAATTGTTTGACTTATTTTTAGAATCCCTTATTATTCGCACCCATTGGAGAGGTAGCCAAGTGGTATAAGACGCTCACCTGTTAAGGGAGTATCTGGTTTTAGCCGGATTGAGGGTTCTTATCTAAGGTGTATTTTAATACGCATTAGTACTCAACAATAAAGAAGTAAAATGGAGAGCTGGCCGAGTGGCCGAAGGCGCTCCCCTGCTAAGGGAGTAACGGCTTTAAATCCGTTCGAGAGTTCGAATCTCTCGCTCTCCGCCATTTTTCTTATAAAGAATAATGGTTGTGTAGAACGCAAGTTCGCTATCTTTAGACTAAGATATAAAAAATAGTTCATGAGGGCGTGTAGCTCAGCTGGATAGAGTACCTGGCTACGAACCAGGCGGTCGCAGGTTCGACTCCTGCCACGCCCACCACTTTCTTCAAGTGGTTAAATAATGAAGGCAGCTATTGTTAAAGCTGGATAAAATCTTATACTTTGGGCGTGTAGCTCAGCTGGATAGAGTACCTGGCTACGAACCAGGCGGTCGCAGGTTCGACTCCTGCCACGCCCACCACATTAAAAGCCCCACCTTAGTAGGTGGGGCTTTTTTCGTTCTAAGGGTAGAGGCTGATGTTACTTGATCTATTAGGTACACTTCAGGCTTTAGAATAAAGATAGTTGATAACCACTGAGTCATTATGAGCAGCAGATTCAAATATTACTTAGTTCGCACTTACTTCAAGTGACTAAATAATGAAAGGCAGTTATTAAGGCTGGATAAAGAGATATTAATGCTACAAGCAATGTTTGACTATCGATTAGTAACGATATAAAAAATAACTTAGATGAGGGCGCGTAGCTCAGCTGGATAGAGTACCTGGCTACGAACCAGGCGGTCGCAGGTTCGACTCCTGCCGCGCCCACCACTTTCTTCAAGTGATTAAATAACGAAGATGGATGTTTCGTAGAAATACGAACCAAGCGCTGTTCAAGCAAAGGGTTCAATTGCTACTTCGCCCACCACTTTCTTCAAGTGATTAAATAATGAAGTTGGATGTTTCGTAGAGTTACGAACCAAGCGCTGTTCAAGCAAAGGGTTCAATTGCTACTTCGCCAAGCACTTTCTTCAAGTGATTAAATAACGAAGATGGATGTTTCGTAGAAATACGAACCAAGCGCTGTTCAAGCAAAGGGTTCAATTGCTACTTCGCCCACCACTTTCTTCAAGTGATTAAATAATGAAGAACTGCTCTTGTAAGGTTTAATAAAATTTTTTTAGAATACCTTATTATTTGCAACTAATGGAGAGCTGGCCGAGTGGCCGAAGGCGCTCCCCTGCTAAGGGAGTAACGGCTTTAAATCCGTTCGAGAGTTCGAATCTCTCGCTCTCCGCCATTTTTCTTATAAAGAATAATGGTTGTGTAGAACGCAAGTTCGCTATCTTTAGACTAAGATATAAAAATAGTTTATGAGGACGTTTAGAGCATCTGGATAGATTGTATATTTTTATGGCTACGAAGAACGTTCGTATTATCGATTAAGTGACGATATAAAAAATAACTTTATTGAGGGCGTGTAGCTCAGCTGGATAGAGTACCTGGCTACGAACCAGGCGGTCGCAGGTTCGACTCCTGCCACGCCCACCACTTTCTTTAAGTGGTTAAATAATGAAGGCAGCTATTGTTAAAGCTGGATAAAATTTTATACTTTGGGCGCGTAGCTCAGCTGGATAGAGTACCTGGCTACGAACCAGGCGGTCGCAGGTTCGACTCCTGCCGCGCCCACCACATCGAAAGCCCCACCTAAGAGGTGGGGCTTTTTTCGTTTTAGATATCTATAAATTAATTAAGGTATGCGAGATAAGTAACTCAACTGGATAGGCTTACCTACATAGAAAGTTGGCTACGAAACTGAATCCCTTTCGGTCGCAGGTTCGACTCCTGCCGCGCCCACCACATTTCTACTTAGGTAGATTTAAAAAAACCTAGCTTCTGCTAGGTTTTTTTATGCCTGAAATAACCTAAAGGCTCAGTATATGTGCCCGGGCACTGAGAGTAGCTCATCTGGATAGAATTACCGGCATAGACAATTGGCTACGAAAGCCAATCCCTTTCGGTCGCAGGTTTCTCTTGTAGCTAGATATCTGCCGCGTCCACCACATTTCTATTTAGGTAAATTTAAAAAAACCTAGCTTCTGCTAGGCTTTTTTATGCCTGAAATAACCTAAAGGTTCAGTATATGTGCCAGGGCACTGAGATTAGCTCATCTGGATTGAATTACCGTCATAGAAAGTTGGCTACGAAAGCCAATTCCTTTCGGTCGCAGGTTTCTCTTGTAGCTAGATATCTGCCGGGTCCACCATATTGAAAGCCTCACCTTTTTAGGTTGGGCTTTTTCCTTTAAAAGGCTAAATATATAAAACCACTGATATTTAAAGCTGGATCATCTTTATAGCGAGATTTTTATGTCTGAGGACGCCAGTTAGCCAAATTTTTCGATTCTAGTAGTGACAGCCACAATTATATTTACTGATAGAATATGATTGCTTCTGGTCGCTTCTGAGAAGTAATCCAAATGATTACTTCTACCGCACTACATCTATTAATTTCTACGAGTAATTCATGCGCTATTGATAGTTAAATATCAGCCATTCAAGTGATCTTTTACAATTGATATTATCGATTTTAATTGCATTAAATGATCGTTTTATCGACTGATTAGGGTACTGATTTGTCTTAAATATATACCTAGCTACCCATGTCTTCGTATAAATATACGTTGATGCTGAATGTAACTAGACTTAGTGTATATTGTATAACATCTGTATTTATTAGGTATTAATACCCGCTATTCATGGTTTTGATATTGTATACAATATTTAAAGTATGCAAAATGGCATGTATATATCGTCTATTATAGTGAATAATCACTGTTTTGGGGGTTGACGTTCAATTATTTTTATGAAATTGAATAAAACTGTTTGCAAAGTAGGTATTGGAGTGATTATTCTAATTACAAGAAGTAACAGTAAATTTGAACGAGAATAAATAATGGACAATATGCAACAGCAGTTTTTTGAAGCTGGCACACTTATGTTAGCTGGAATGGTATTTGTATTTGTATTTTTAAGTATACTAATTATTTTTATTAATACTGTATTGGCAAAACTTGCTATCAAGTTTCCAGATCCTATTGTAGCACCGTCATCTCGTGCTAATCGAAAAAGTAAGAGTCATAATAAACCACACGGTGATATATCACCGGCAGTAGTTGCTGCTATTAGCGGAGCCGTTAAACGTTATCGCACACAGCATGGCCAAGACAAATAACCTTGACCGTAATTTAAACTCTTCTTCACATTTTTATTAAAATTTAGATAAAAGGGCGTTAACATGAGCAAGCCATTAGGTATCACAGAAGTTGTCTTAAGAGACGGACATCAATCCATTCTAGCCACAAGGCTTCGTTTAGAAGATATGCTGCCTATAGCTGCAACCCTAGATGAAGTAGGCTATTGGTCTATTGAATCTTGGGGTGGTGCTACGTTTGATTCATGCATTCGTTACTTAGGTGAAGATCCTTGGGAACGTATTCGCGCATTAAAAAAGGCTATGCCAAATACCAAACAACAAATGTTGTTCCGTGGTCAAAATATTTTAGGTTACCGCCATTATGCTGATGATGTTGTAGAAAAATTTGTTGAACGTGCGCACATTAATGGTGTAGATGTTTTCCGTATCTTTGATGCTATGAATGATGTGCGTAATCTACAAACCTCAATTAAAGCCGCAGTTAAGGTGGGTGCCCATGCTCAGGGCACATTAAGTTATACCGAAAGTCCGGTACATAACCTTGCTGGCTGGTTAACAATGGCCAAACAGCTTGAAGATATGGGAGCACACTCCCTATGTATTAAAGATATGTCAGGCCTGTTAAAACCATACGATGCAGCTGAGTTGATTGGTAAATTAAAAGAAACTGTTTCTTTGCCGATTGCACTTCACTGTCATGCAACAACAGGTTTAAGTGTTGCGACTCAAATGAAAGCTATTGATAGTGATGTTGACGTAATAGACACTTCAATTTCATCAATGAGTATGACTTACGGTCATTCACCAACAGAAACCATTGCCGCGATAGTTGAAGGTAGCCCAAGGGCATCTGGACTTAACGTTGAAAAAATGGCGGAAGTAGCCGCTTATTTTCGTGATGTTAGAGAGAAGTATGCAGAGTTTGAAGGTAGCTTAAAAGGCGTTGATGCTCGTATCTTAACGGCACAAGTACCGGGCGGCATGTTAACTAACATGGAAAACCAGTTAAAAGAGCAGGGTGCAGCAGATAAATTTGATGAAGTGTTAACCGAGATCCCAAAAGTTCGTAAAGATTTGGGTTATATTCCACTGGTAACACCAACATCACAAATTGTTGGCACTCAGGCTGTTCTAAACATCCTTACAGGTGAGCGATATAAGTCTATAACGAAAGAGACTGCCGGTGTCTTAAAAGGCGAATATGGCGCTACAGCAGCTCCAGTTGATGCAGAGTTACAAGCACGTGTGTTAGATGGCAAAGAAGTCATTACCTGTCGTCCTGCTGACTTGTTAGATCCAGAGGTCGATAAACTTACAGAAGAACTACAAGTGTTGGCGAAAGAAAAAAATATCAAGCTAGCCGATGAAAGCATTGACGATGTATTAACTTATGCTTTATTCCCTCAAATTGGCTTGAAGTTTTTAGAGAATAGAAACAACCCTGCGGCATTTGAACCAATCCCAACCAAAGCAAATAAAGCAAGTAAGGTAGTCAGTGAAGCAAGTACCTCTACGGCACCTGAAAATTATGCGGTTAGTGTAGATGGCAAAGTTTACAATGTTGTCGTTGCACCGGGCGGTTCTATCGATGAAATAACACACCCAGCAGGCGATGACGCTATGAAGCAATCAGCTTCAATCTCTGCTGAAGAAACGTTAAATGCTCCTCTAGCAGGAAATATTTTCAAGGTGCTTGTTAACGAAGGTGACCAAGTAGAAGCGGGTGATGTGGTAATTATCATGGAAGCTATGAAGATGGAAACTGAAATCCGTGCAGTAACGGCTGGCGAAATTGTATCGTTATTTACCAAAGAAGGTGACTCTGTTGCCGTTGGTGACGCCTTACTTAGCTTTTCATAGGAACTCTCATGGATTCATTAAATAAATTATGGCTTTCAACTGGTTTAGCTAACTTTGAGTTAGGCCAAGTTGTAATGATGCTGGTAGGTTGTGGTCTACTGTATCTTGCTATTGCTCGAAACTTTGAGCCGTTATTATTATTGCCAATGGGCTTTGGTTCAATCTTAACTAACATCCCTCTTGCTGGTTTTTCAGAAGTAGGTGGTTTGCTGCATTATATTTATTATGCAGGTATTGATACTGGTATCTTTCCACTCATTATCTTTATGGGGGTAGGTGCAATGACTGACTTTGGGGCGCTTATCGCTAACCCTAAAACTCTGTTACTTGGTGCCGCGGCTCAGTTTGGTATATTTGCAACCTTGTTTGGCGCAATCGCTTTAAACTATGTTCCAGGTATTGAGTTTACCCTTAAAGATGCTTCAGCTATTGCTATTATTGGTGGTGCTGATGGTCCTACTGCAATATTTCTTGCTTCAAAACTAGCACCTGAACTGCTAGGAGCAATTGCGGTGGCTGCTTATTCTTATATGGCGCTAGTACCAATTATTCAGCCGCCGATTATGAAGGCATTAACAACGGAAGAAGAACGTAAAATTGAAATGGCACAGCTAAGATCTGTCACCAAAATAGAAAAAATTGTTTTTCCTTTAGGTGTGTTGCTGATGACCATATTCTTTTTACCTGCGGCAACGCCATTAGTTGGTATGTTTTGTTTAGGTAATTTAATGCGAGAGTCCGGTGTTGTGGATCGCTTAAGTACTACTGCGCAAAATGAGCTTATTAATATAACGACGATCTTTTTAGGTCTAGGTGTTGGTTCAAAGTTAAGTGCCGAGGCTTTCTTAAATGTTGAAACGATAGGTATCCTAGCATTAGGTGCAGTAGCCTTCTCAATTGGTACTGCATCGGGTGTTATTATGGCTAAGACCATGAATAAGTTCTCTAAAGACCCAATTAACCCGTTAATCGGCGCAGCAGGGGTTTCAGCTGTACCTATGGCGGCACGTGTTGCCAACAAAGTTGGTTTACAGGCAAATCCGCATAATTTCTTGTTAATGCATGCTATGGGACCAAATGTTGCCGGTGTACTTGGCTCTGCTGTTGCTGCCGGAGTATTGCTAGCTTTAGTTGGCGGTTAGTTATAACTTAGTCAGTATCACTATTTAAAAACCGAGCCTAGCTCGGTTTTTTTATATTTAACTTCGTTGAAAGTAATAGTAAAAGATAAATTTAAAAAGAATACTGACTAGCATATTAAGAGTCACCATCATAAAATACGACTACTTACTATTTAAGGATTATATAAGTCAGCCATGAAACGTTCCCTCATTATGCTTAGTGCGCTAATTGCGCTTACCGCCTGTACAAGTTCAAGCACCGGACGAAAACAAGTGATGTTATTTTCAGAGTCAGAACTCGATACAATGGGGGCAGCTTCATTTGAAGATATGAAAAAGAAAACGCCAATTAGTACGGATAAAGCGACTAATTCTTTTGTGCAGTGCGTAGCTAAATCAATTACCCAAAACGTATCTAAATCAGTTCACCAAGGTGATTGGGAAGTGATCGTTTTTGATTCACCTCAAGTGAATGCTTTTGCCTTACCGGGTGGGAAAATAGGTGTTTATACCGGTATTTTAAATGTGACTGAAAACCAAGACCAGTTAGGCGCAATTATTGGTCATGAGGTCGGTCATGTTATTGAGCATCACTCTAATGAACGTTTATCGGCCAACAAACTACAAAATATGGGAATGGCTGCAGCATCAGCAGCTGTTGGAATGTCAGACATAGAGGATAAAGGCTTATGGATGGCAGGGTTAGGCATTGGCCTACAATACGGTGTGATAATGCCTTATGGTCGCTCCCATGAAAGTGAAGCTGATATTGTTGGTCAAGATCTTATGGCGCGATCTGGTTTCGAACCAAGCGCAAGTATAAAACTATGGCAAAATATGGCTAAACTCAGTAAAGATGCACCACCTGAGTTTATGTCGACCCATCCTTCTAACAAAACTCGTATTCAACAATTAACCGAACATTTGCCTACTTCGATGGCATTTTATCAAGCAGGTAATAGACCTAACTGCGTCAAACCCAAAGTTATTCCTACCCCAAAAAGTTAGCGTGACAGTTATTACTTTTTAAGGGATGATCAATCCGGTATCTGTTAATTTTTGATATTTGAAATAGGATAAAAAGTAGCTCTTGCTTTTTACTTGAGCTAAAAGCTTATCTATCTTAGCTTTTAGCTCTTGGCCCTTACTATTTTTGTAGACCGCAAAGCTGGCAGGTATTTCAGCTACTTTTTTATAATAAACACCTGTAATATCAAGTTTTTCAAGGGTTGTCATTGTAGATGCCCGTTCAAACGTTATAATTTTTAGGCGTTTACGTTGTAACATTTTAGTTAATTGGGTGAGGCTACTTATCTCAATGAATCTGTCTCTAGGTATATTAAGCACTTCAGAAAAAAAATCTGCATTACCTCGTAAAGTGCCAATACTCTGTTTTGGTAGTAATGGGATATTGAAATACTTTTTATCTAATGTAAATAAGTCTACTTTAGCAGTGACAGACCAATTAATATCTTGCGCATATTGATAAAAATTTTTTGTTTCATGACCTTGAGGAGTTAGCCCAATCATATCTAAACTTTGTTTTTGTAATTCTTTTTTCGCTCTAGCATAATTCATTATGTGAAAATGAAATTTTAGGTCTGATATGACTTCAATGGCTTTGAACATATCAACAGCATAACCTTGACCGTCTTCATTAACGATAGGTGGAAAAGGCTCTAGGCCAACATGTACATCTTGAGCAGTAACTTTCACGGACAAACAGATAAGTAGAGTGATAATACGTTTTGCTAATTTCATTTACGGGTGTAACTTATGCTGTGACCAAGAGCCATTTTTTTGTTCAAAGCATATTCTATCGTGTAAACGGTTTGAACGTCCTTGCCAAAATTCAATTGCATGCGGTTTGACTCGCCATCCTCCCCAAAACTCAGGGTGAGGCACTTCGCCTTGTGTGTACTTTTCTTGATAATGGCTCATACGATCTTTGAGTTCATCATCAGACTTAAGTTTTTGACTTTGCTTAGAAGCCCAAGCTCCTACTTGACTACCTCTATCCCTGCTGTGAAAGTAATCTGCAGATTCTTGTCTTGATACTTTTTCTACGGTACCTTCAATACGAATTTGTCGTTGTAATACATTCCAGTGAAACAATAAGGCTACTTTGTTATTCTCAGAAAGCTCATGGCTTTTACGACTAGCGTAATTGGTAAAGAATACGAAACCCTCTTCATCAAAGTTTTTAAGTAATACCATGCGAGAGCTAGGTTGCCCGTCAGCATTGCAACTACTAACAGACATTGCTTCAGGAAGTAAAATGCCAGATTTTTTAGCGTCATTAAACCATTGCTCAAATAATTGAGTTGGTGTTGTGTCGATAGATAATTCAGGAAGTGGTAAAGCAACCCCTTGACCAAAGGTTAATAGGCAGCGAATTTTTTCAAATAACGTCATAATATTTAAAAGTGAATGAGAGTTAATAATAGACAGATATTCTATGCTTAAATGACGTTATTGCAAAGTTATATCAAGGTTATAGTAGGATAAGGCATAATTTGGTCCTCTCACCAATCCTCGCTATCATCAAGTAGGTCTTTGAGGCGTTTTTTTTCCCTTAGCTCATCAATACGCTTTCGCGCTAGCAGGTTTTTTTGGGCTTGTTCTTGGATCTGTTTCTCTGCCAAAGAGTTACCCTTAGGGGGAGTGTTGTCACCCATATCATCTGTGTTACTTGTACTTGCTCCATCAAGGAAGTTATCGTCTATATCGCTAACCATTGGCTCTACCTTTTACTGCTAATTGATAAAATATTTAATACTATATTGATTAACATAGGTAAGAATGTTGTTATTTTCAATGCCTCTTTACAAAATAAATCAGAAACATGACGAATTGATACGCTTAGCTTTTTTACATTTAGTTTTCATAAAGCTATGATTAAGTTTGTCTGTTATAACCTTATGAAATATAGGCTTAATAACTTAAGAAATATAAAATAAAAATTTTAATGTCTGATGCTAAAGGAGCTATAAGGAAAGCAAAACTTCATCGCAGGTAATAAAAAACCAGTGACAAGCACTGGTTTTTTATTGTTAACTACTTAATAAGTCAAGTTACCACCCTTCAACACCTTTCATATCCGGTAATTTATGTGCGATACCTTTATGACAATCAATACAGGTTTTTTCACCGTCAGCAAGTGCAGTTGAATGCTGATAAGAAGCACGTTCACTTTGCTCAGTAAAGTCCATGTAATCGAAGTTATGACAGTTACGACACTCTAATGAGTCATTAGCTTTAAGTCTGCGCCATTCATTTTCAGCTAAACCTCTACGATGAGCTAAAAATTTCTCACGTGTATCAATAGTACCAAAAAGCATGCCCCAAACTTCTTTAGAAGCTTGCATTTTACGAGCTATTTTATCAGTCCATGCGTGTGGAACATGACAATCAGGGCATGTTGCACGTACACCAGAGCGATTAGAAAAGTGAATCGTCGTTTTCATCTCTTCATAAACATTGTTTTCCATTTCATGACATGAAATACAAAACTCTTCTGTGTTTGTCACTTCAAGAGCGGTGTTAAAACCACCCCAGAAGATGATACCTGCAATAAAACCGCCAATAACTAATGCACCAAGACTATAATAACCACTAGGTTTGCTAAGGGTTTTCCAGCCTATTATAAGGATATTTTTCATGCTAACTCCTAATGCTCTTTTGATTTAGCTTTTGCTTTCATTAAGCTGTGCATATCAGTGAAGGTATTTTCAACTAAAGGCTTTGCATCAAGTTGGGTAACATGACACTGGTTACAAAAATACCTACGCGGTGATATTTCGGCTAAAAAATTACCATCACGATTCATAAAGTGAGTCACACTTACCATAGGTGCTTGTGATTTCTCTGTACGTTGACGTGAATGACACGACATACATTTATTGTTATATTTGTTCACCTCATAACTACGTATGGTGTGCGGTATCACAGGCGGCTGCATCGGATAGTTACGTGTTTTTTTGATATCCTTGTTAATCACTTGAGGAATACGATTTGGTTCTTTTTGCACATCAATAGGGGTTGCATCCCTAAGCGTAGCAACAGAGTTAACTGTTTCTTTATCTGCGGCATTGGCATTTAAAGAGTACATAATTGGTGATACAGCTAGTACTAATAAACTGGCAATGACAGCTAGGTTAAAACTTTTCATTTTAAACTCCTAAACTTTAACAATTTTGATGGCACACTTTTTAAAATCCGTTTGCTTTGATAGCGGATCAGTGGCATCTAAAGTAACTTTGTTTACTAAACGACTCGCATCAAACCAAGGCATAAACACTAAGCCAATTGGTGGTTTGTTACGGCCGCGAGTTTCAACTCTGGTTTGAACTTCACCACGACGAGAAATAAGTTTAACTAAATCGCCACGACGCATACCACGCTTTTTAGCGTCATCTGGATGCATATAAACTAAAGCATCCGGCATGGCTTTATATAACTCAGGAACACGTTGAGTCATAGAACCTGAATGCCAATGCTCTAATACACGGCCGGTTGATAACCATAAGTCGTACTCTTCATCAGGTGATTCTGCTGCCGGTTCATAAGGGAGAGCAAAAATTTTCGCACGACCGTCTTTGTGACCATAAAAATCCCAACCAGTACCCGCTTTAACATACGGATCAGAGCCTTCTTTAAAGCGCCATTTTGTTTCTTTGCCATTAACTACCGGCCAGCGTAAACCACGCTCTTTGTGATAGGTATCATACGGAGCTAAATCATGAGCATGTCCACGCCCAAAAGATGCATATTCTTCAAATAACCCTTTTTGAATATAAAAACCAAAGTCGCGAGCATCATCATTTAAACGATCTTCAGGTATTTCATCTAGTGAAAATTTACCTACAGAAGCATCTTTGTAAAGTACATCAAATAATGTTTTTCCGCGTACATTTGGTTTTTTAGCTATAAGCTCTTCAGGCCACACGTCTTCTATGTTGAAACGTTTTGAGAATTCCACTAACTGCCATAAATCAGATTTAGCGCCTTGTGGTGCTTCAACCATTTGATACCAAGATTGAGTACGACGTTCAGCATTACCGTAAACACCTTCTTTTTCTACCCACATTGCTGTTGGGAGAATTAAGTCAGCGGCTTGAGCGGTAACTGTTGGGTATGGGTCAGACACGACAATAAAGTTTTTAGGATTACGGTAACCTGGGTAACCTTCTTCATTAATATTGGCTGCGGCTTGCATGTTATTATTACATTGCACCCAGTAAAAGTTTAATTTTCCATCCTTTAGCATGCGATTTTGTAATGCTGCATGGTAGCCCGGTTTTGGTGGAACAGTGCCCTCAGGTAGGTCCCAAATCTTCTCAGCAATAGCTCTATGCTTAGGGTTTTTAACGACCATGTCTGCTGGTAAACGATGTGAGAAAGTACCCACTTCACGTGCCGTACCACATGCAGAAGGTTGACCCGTTAATGAGAATGGGCTATTACCTGGTGTTGAAATTTTACCGGTTAATAAATGGATGTTGTAAACAAGGTTGTTGGCCCAAACACCACGAGTATGTTGGTTAAAGCCCATGGTCCAAAAAGAAGTTACTTTAATTTTTGGATCAGCATATAACTCAGCCAATGCTTCTAGTTTATGTTCAGGTACACCTGATAGTTTAGCAACATATTCAACGGTATAAGTGCTAACAAATTCCGCATATTCCTCAAAATCTATCTGTGTGGAGCTACCGGCAGTTTTGCCATTGTTCTTAGCTGCTTGTTCTAATGGATGCTCTGGACGTAAACCATAACCAATATCGGTTTCACCCAATCTAAAGTTAGTGTGTTTGCTAACAAACTCTTTATTAACACGATCGGTTTTAATGATGTAGTTAGCAATATAATTCAATATCGCTAAATCAGTTTGAGGTGTGAAAATCATGCCGTTATCGGCTAAATCAAAGCTTCTATGCTCAAAAGTTGATAATACAGCTACTTTTACATGGGGAGAACTCAAACGACGGTCAGTTAAACGCGTCCATAAGATTGGATGCATTTCAGCCATGTTTGAGCCCCATAAGACAAACGCATCAGCAGCTTCTAAATCATCGTAACAACCCATAGGTTCGTCGATACCAAAGGTACGCATAAAACCACCAACAGCAGATGCCATACAGTGCCTAGCGTTCGGATCAATATTATTAGTACGAAAGCCTGCTTTCATCAACTTAACTGCCGCATAACCTTCTTGTACTGTCCATTGTCCAGAGCCAAACATACCAAGAGCTTCAGGTCCGTCTTTTTTCAAAGCATCTTTAGCTTTCTCAGCCATCACATTGAAGGCTTGATCCCAAGAAACAGGAGCAAATTCACCTTCTTTATCATATTTACCGTTAGTCATACGAAGTAGTGGTGTGGTTAATCTGTCTTTACCGTACATAATTTTAGAAAGAAAATAACCTTTAACACAATTAAGGCCTTTGTTTACTGGAGATTTGATGTCTCCATGGGTAGCAACAACTTTGCCATCCATAACGCCAACATTAACACTACAACCAGTACCACAAAAACGACAAGGCGCTTTATCCCACTTTAGTTTGGTAATATCTGAACTGGTAATTAAATTTGATGCTACAGCGGGTATCGATACACCAGCAACGGCTGCCGCTGCTGCAATAGCATTGGCTTTAATAAATTCTCGGCGATTAATTGTCATCGTGTCACCTTCCTCTTACTTATTTTGATTCGGTTTTAAAATATGGTTAAATTTATTCTTTATTAAGGACGTACTTATTTTTATTATTTTTTTAATTCTGTATATTGCTCTTCTATTTTTTCATTATCACTTTCATCTAAGATTTGATGATAGACAGGTGATAAATTAATTAGGCCCTTATGAACTCTTATAATGTCCATTTTTGTGCCAATATCACGATAGCTATTGCCCTCTATAGTGAACACAATTTTACCTTCATCACTCGTTGCATGAATGTCAGTACCTTCAATGTCTGCTATCGCTTGTTTTACTTCATTCAATTGCGCCAAAATAGGGTAAGCTACAAAACTAGCTACGTGATATTCACTTGTTGTACTTTCAGCATTTTTCATCATATTGATTCTTAATATTTCGTTAACTTACGTTTAATTCGAATGTAAATGCTAGTGCATCTTGTGGACAACTTTTGATGCAAGCGCCACATTGAGTACAATCGCTATCATCTAAACTGGGTTGTGGAATACTTGAATTAAGGTAATTAAATTTTATTACGCTAGTTTCACATTCATCACGGCAACTTTGACAATAAATACTGTTTTTAGCTAAACACTTATCACTAATTTCTAACATGACCGGCCAAGCTTTTTCATTATTCTTTAACGTGTTCTGTTTCGTTGTATTACCATCAAGGTTCTTTGTTTCAGGATTATTTTCTTCAAGGAATGCACCTGAAAAAAGTGGTTTTTTACAAACATCTATGCATTTATTACAAAAAGTACATTCACCTAGGCTGAAATCTATTTTGGGAAAACCTTCATCGTCCTTAACAATAATATTACTGTCACAGCTACTAATGCAGTCTTGGCATTGAGTACAACCAGAGGTGAAGACAGCCTCATTAATTACCCAAGGTAGCCGCATTAGTTGCTGTGTTTTAACCTTGCCACGAAACAATCGCCTTTTAGAAGGATCAGCTAAACGTTCCGTTTTTTCGGTGTTTTTAGTAAACAAAGCTTAAGTGCCTGGTGGCCCTAAGAATGCAAGTTGGCTGAACCATACGGCAAAACCAAAGCCAGCAACGATGATTACTGATAGAATTGGGGCTAAAAATACGGCTAAAAATATAAAGGTATTTCGCTCGTATTTTTTTTGTTGTTCAGGGGATGTTGCTTGATTCATAATGCTCTCGAAAGTTTATTACTAAGGTAAGCTAATTTATGTCTAATTTTAATCGCTTGTTAGGTCAAATAGGTTGATCTAAATCAAGCTTTTCAAATTAACCCTAGTACATTTGTGGTTTAAAACAGTATAGAAGTCAATTGTTGAAAAAATATACATAAATTAATTTTATTTTGCTTTATATATACCAGATAGCTTTAATTTTATTCACTTACAACTACTCTCAGGGTTTCAAAAAAGATGATACAAGTACAAGCCTTCTTATCTTGGTTCAATGATTATTCTAAGCAAGCATTAGCAGATAATGAACGACGTTTAGTTGTTCTATCTGGTTGTGAGGTCTGGGCATTAGCATTATTGGAATCTATTAAGCAAGTATCAACTGCTTTGAGAGGTGACGATAATTCTGAACTTTCATCATTCTCAAGTAATTCGACATGTCTAATTTATGGCGACAGTGCGCTAATTACTGCTAATGTGCAGAAAAAGCGCTATCGAGATAAACTAGGTAGTGAAAGTGAGCTGATTATTTTTGCCGATAGTCAGTTTACTATTGATGCTTTTGCTGCACTATCGGGCACCCTAAAAGCTGGTGGGATTTTATTCTTAGTTATACCATCGTTAGTTGAAAAACCTGAAAGAAGCTTGTTTTTAAAGCGTTTCTTTTCATTAATATCAGAAACGAACGCCCATACAATCATAACTGAATCGAAAGCCATGTTATTACCTCATAGTAGGGTTCCTGCTATACAAGAAAGCATGGAAGTTAGCTCTACTTATCCCTTAGGCTGTCTCACTCAAGAGCAGTACAGTGCGGTTAATGCTATTGGTAAAGTTATTTCAGGTCACAGAAAGAGACCTTTGGTCTTAACAGCTGACCGAGGGCGAGGTAAATCATCAGCATTGGCTATTGCTTGCGCTCAATTATTGAAGGCACATGAGCAAGATGATTTTAGGGTTATTGTTACCGCTCCGGATAGTTTGGCTGTGTCAGTCTTTTATCAGCAGTTAAAACAATGTTTGGTAGCTGTTGAGCAGCAAGGTCACAATATTACCTTTGGCAAAGCTACATTAGCTTTTATGCCTATTGATCAATTAATAAGAGTACCGATCAAAGTTAACCTTGTTTTGATTGATGAGGCTGCTGCTATTCCTGTGTATCTACTTGAACAGTTACTGAATCACTATCATAGGGTGGTTTTTTCCAGCACTGTGCATGGTTATGAAGGAGCAGGCAGGGGCTTCACTTTAAAATTTCAAAAAACGCTTGATAGAGTATGCCCTCAATGGGTTAGTGTGCACCTAAATCAGCCTATCCGTTGGAGGAAAAATGATCCTCTCGAAAAACTAGTCTTTGATGCCTGTTTATTAAATGCAGAATTACCTAGGTTAACAACGACAAGAACCTCTCTATCGAGAAACTCTCAGGTAGAAGTGAAGGTTGATGATAGTTTCATTAATAAAGCCGATCATCGGAATATTCCTGATGATCTTGTGTTCAAAGTAATAAGTGCTGCTCAGCTGGTTGCTGATGAGGCTTTGTTACAGCAAGTTTTCGCTGTGCTGGTGACAGCACACTATCAAACTAAACCGAGTGATTTACAATTACTGCTAGATAATCCGAAAATACAATTAACTTGTCTTTTTTCCTCACGAAAGAGTAATGCGGAGCTACTGGCTGTTGCTTTATTAATGAGTGAAGGCGTGGGGAATGGCGTGAGTGATGATGATATTCGTGCTGTAAAAAATTCTCAACGCCGTTTACGTAATCACTTTTTACCACAGTCATTATTCAGCCATTGTGGTTTTGAAGAAGCATTCAGCTATCATTATTTACGTATTATGCGTATTGCTGTACACCCACAAATTCAGCAATTAGGTATTGGGTCTAAATTTCTTAACCATATTGAGTTACTCGCAATCGAGCAGGGGGCTGATTTTCTTGGCTCTAGTTTTGGTGTAAATGCTGAACTGCTACCTTTCTGGCTTAACGCTGGGTTTTCTATTACTAGAATTGGTTTTACCAAGGATAAAGCGAGTGGAGAACATTCTGCTCTATTGGTTAAAGGCCTAACGGTAAACAACAGTCTAAAACAGAAAGATTTTCAACGTGATTTTTATCAAAGCTTTGATTATTTACTTTTAGAGGAATACAAAACATTAACAACAGAGTTGGTGTTTCTGTTATTAAGTCAATGTGCTAAAAAAGATTTAAGTATCTTGTCTATGCTTGATGTTTCGAATGTTCAAGCATTTGCAAAGGGCGAACGTTTATATAGTAGTTGCTGTTATAGCCTATATTTATGGCTCAAGCATGATTTAGTACTTAATGATAAAAACCGGCATTATGATGATATGAAAAATTGCTTAGTGCTAATTGCAAGGTTAATTCAAAAGCATGACAGTGACACTGTATGTCAGAAATTTGGTTTAACAGGAAAGAAAATGCTAAACCAAAAGATGAAAGGTTATATAAATTATCGGCTTGATAGTACTAACTTTACTTCCGCTAATAAGCAGTAGTTTCTAGTTAGTTTCTAGTTAGTTTCTAGTTAGTTTCTAGTTAGTTTCATTAGTAAATTTCTTTGCCCCATGCCAGTGCCAAAATCGTTGCATAGCTAGGTATTCGCAACGTTTATCACCACAAAAGTTAATGTCATCATGAGATAATAACTTGTTTAGATAAAAGCTGATGGTTTTAGCTAAACCATTACTAGGGTTGTTGTTATAGGTAGTAAGTAGCATAACGAGCCAGCTTTCTATATAAGTGAATTCACTTGAAGCAGTTAAGCACATAGAATTTTATCTCCATTTCAAATATCAAGGTTAGTACTACTAGCGAGTAAGGCATGCCAAATGACAGTTTTAGCATTGGCATTTAAACACTTACAGTCACCACAATGCAGTAAGCCTGAGTTGAGTAAATGCGTAAGTAAATTACTTGAGATCTCTACCTGTACTTTGTCGACATTGCTAACTGTTATAGTTGTCATATCTACCCCTCATGTTTTTATTAAGCATAAACAAAGAATGCACCAAATGCAAATGATAATTGTTATCATTTGTGTGTTTGAGTAAATGAAAGAAAAAATGAAAATAAATTCTATTTAATTTTTACCAATGAGTATTAGCCAGTACAATAAATATTAGTATTATATTTAAGGTGAGCATATGAGCGCTGCAGTCAGTGTATTATCACTTTGCAAACATTATAAAGATGTTAGTGCGGTTGATAATGTCAGTTTTGAAGTACAAGAAGGTCATTGTTTTGGTTTACTAGGGCCTAATGGTGCAGGAAAAACGACTACCATTGAGATTATGGAGGGGATTATCTCAGCTACCTCAGGGCAAGTACTCTATCAGGGACAGCTTGTCGATAAACAAATATCTCAGAAAATAGGCATTCAATTTCAACATACCGCTTTGCAAGACTATTTAACCGTTAAAGAAACACTGAACTTATTTGCATCATTTTACCAAAACACCATAGTTCAAGCTCAATTAATAGAGCTTTGTGATTTAAGTGATTTTCTAGATCGTGATAATCGTTTGTTATCTGGTGGTCAACGACAACGTTTATTACTTGCCTTAGCCTTGATCAACGACCCTCAAATAATATTCTTAGATGAACCTACAACAGGATTAGATCCACAAGCTAGGCGCAATTTTTGGCAGTTAATAAAAAATATCAAAGCACAAAATAAAACAATTATTTTAACAACGCATTATATGGATGAAGCAGAACAGCTTTGTGATGATATTGTCATTATGGATCAAGGAAAGATAATTGCACAGGGGACACCCAATCAATTATTAGCGGAACACTTTGAAGATGTTTTTATATATTTGCCTCAATCGCAAGTTTCAAATGAGCTTATTAGTGAACAAGGCTGGGTAAAATTAATAGACCGTATTGAAATAACCAGCAAAAATGTTGAGAAAACGCTCACCTTGTTAATGAGGTTAGGTGTCTCTCTTGATGGCTTGCATGTTAAATCAGCTAACCTTGATGATTTATTTTTGAAACTAACAGGGCATTCATTGCAGTCTTCGCTGTAGTGCTAAGTATATGTTACGAAATATTTTAGGATAGAATATGAATTTAAAACGTTTTTTGGCTGTATTTAAAGCGAGAAATATTGAGTTTTTTCGAGATAGGTCAGCCCTAGGCTGGAACTTGTTATTCCCTGTTTTATTATTAGTCGGCTTTTCATTTATCTTTTCGGGTGACGGACGCCCTGCCTATAAAGTAGGTTTGTATGTAGAGCCAGGTAAAATTGACAGTCCGGCACAGACATTACTCAGGCAATTGCGTTTTATTGATTTTGTTGACTATAACGACCTTGCTTTAGCTAAAGAAAAGATTAGCCGCCATAGTCTTGATTTGTTGGTTGATTATAGTAGCCAACGTTATTGGGTAAATGAAAAATCACCAAAAAGTTATTTAGTGGAAAAAATTTTTCTTGGTCAACAAGCAGGCTTTACTCGTTTACAAAGTAGTGGTAAACCTATCCGTTATGTTGACTGGGTATTACCGGGTATTTTAGGTATGAATATGATGTTCAGCTGCCTATTCGGTGTTGGTTATGTCATCGTGCGATATCGGAAAAATTCAGTATTAAAACGCTTAAAAGCAACACCATTATCTTCATTTGAATTTATTTCAGCACAATTGTTATCACGGTTATTTATTGTGATGTTTATGTCAATGGTCGTTTATGTTGGCTGTAATGTGTTTTTCGACTTCTTCATGTTGGGAAGCTATTTTGATTTATTTATTATCGGTGCATTAGGGGCATTTTGCTTAATTAGCCTAGGACTACTTGTTGCGAGTCGTAGTAAAAGCGAAGAGCTTATTGGCGGTCTATTAAATTTAACTTCTTGGCCTATGATGATGCTTTCAGGGGTTTGGTTCAGCTTAGAGGGGGCACCCGATGGTTTGAAAATATTAGCAGATTTTATGCCTTTAACTCACTTAGTTGCCGGCGCAAGAGCAGTTATTACACAAGGAGCCACGTTAAGTGATATTAGCTTTCATGTGAATATTTTATTGTTGATGAGTTGTGTATTTTTATTTTTAGGAGCTTATTTGTTCAGTTGGAATACTGAAAGATAAAGTTCTTTCGATAAACTAGCACAATCCCCTATCCATTAAAATATAATTGAAATGATAGTGTTGTGGTGTAGTATCAGTATTAGAAACAAGCAAGTAGAGTGTGCTTTTAAGAGGTTTACGCCATTATCTGAGATTGTGGTAATACGATGGTCATACCAGTATACTTGCTTTAAATATGTCGTTGTCACATAAATCACAATGGCATTTATTCCCCCTTATTTTAAGAGACCTATTATGTCCGTAGTGATTAGTGGAACTGGTTTGTACACACCAACGCAAAGCATCTCCAATGATGAGTTAGTACATTGTTTTAACCAATACGTAGAGAAATTTAACCTGATCAATAGTCAGGATATCCAAGAAGGTAAAGTAACAGCATTATCGCCTTCAGACAGTAGTTTTATTGAAAAAGCCTCTGGTATTAAAAGTCGCTATGTCATGGAAAAAGACAATATTCTAAATGTTGATGTGATGGCACCACGTTATGCAGAGCGTGGTAATGACGAACTCTCTATGCAAGCTGAAATAGGTGTTGCGGCGGCTAAAGAAGCGATGTTAGCGGCTAATAAAACGCCTGCTGATATTGATCTTATTATTGTGGCTTGTGCTTACACACAGCGTTCTTACCCTGCGATGGCGATAGAAATACAACATGCCCTTGGCTGTGGTGGTTGGGGTTTTGATATGTTGGTCGCTTGTTCTGCAGCCACTTTTGGAATTATTAATGCAGCTAATGCGGTTCGCAGCGGTACAGCAAAAACAGTATTGGTGATCAACCCTGAAATATTATCACCGCAAATTAATTATCGAGACCGAGATAGTCATTTTATTTTTGGTGATGTAGCTACGGCTTCCATTATCGAAGATGAAAGTACAGCCAATGCTGAGCATGTGTTTAAAATCATCAGTGAAAAACCAATGACTAGCTTCTCAAATAATATTCGCAGCAACATTGGTTATATGAATAAATGCTCTCCTGACAATGCTAATGATATTGATAAGCTTTTTATCCAGCAAGGGCGAAAAGTATTTAAAGAAGTATTGCCTATGGTTTCTAATTTGATTACTACGGAAATGGTTAAAATGGGCTTAGGAGCCGAAGATATTAAACGCTTATACTTACACCAAGCCAACATTAATATGAATAACTTCATTGCTAAAAAAGTACTTGGAAGAGAGCCAGAGAGTAGCGAAGCGCCTATTATATTAGACGAGTATGCTAATACTAGTTCAGCGGGCTGTATTATTGCATTACATAAAAATAAACAGGGACTATCCTCTGGCGATAAAAGCGTATTATGCTCTTTTGGTGCCGGGTATTCGGCATGTTGCTTATTATTGGAATATGTCTAAAGTAAATGATGAGTACTAGCAGTTATGTAAGGTAGGAACTATATAGGATAGCAATTATGTCGCAATCTAGCCTTTGGAAAATTAATACTGAGACAGGAGACTTTGCAGAGCTTTGCAATGCCCTTTACCAGCGAGAAATCAGTATTATTGCCAAAAGTGATTTTATCAGTGCAAGTGCTGTACAGGCTAGATTACAAAGTTTGTCTTATTATATTAACCGTACTGCCCATGCAATGGTAGAAGTCATAACACAAGAGCACTCACCATTACTGTTGGATACTCAAAATGCCAGCTGGTCAGCTAAGCAAAGTACAAAAATTCCTTTAGCAGGTCAAAATACTGAAGGAGAAAAAACGGATGCAATACAGTGGTATTTACAAGAAGATATTTATGTAGGTCTTGTCGTACCAGTATTATTAGTTGACCATATTATTATCGATTGTATTGACCGAATTGATCTTAATAAACAAAGATTGCATACCAATGTTGGTGGCTGGTTTTCTTTAACGGACGATCCTGATGGCATTATTAACCGGACCGCAGGTTTTAATAAACGGCTACTAAAACCTAATAGAAAAATTATGGCATCGGCTTGCGCGGGTCATTGTTGGCAAAGAAATAGCAAGCAACTCCCTATTATTCCAAGTTTGCGAGAATTACTACTATCTTGCTCTATTAATTGGAAAAACTTCAAAAAACCGTTAGCTATTTAACTCTGCCCGCAGATAGGTATAATAACGACAATAATCTCGTATTTTTCTTGTTTTTATTTTAGGTTTTCATGCGCGTATTTACAGTTATTTTGCTGATACTGTTAGTGTTACTGCAATACCGACTTTGGCTTGGTAAAAATAGTGTGCCTGATTATCTCATATTGAAAGAAAATCTTGTGCGCCAGCAAAGTGCTAATTCAGAGTTACAGCAACGAAATAAATTACTTTTTGCAGATACGGATGATTTGAAGTTAGGGCTTGAGGCGATTGAAGAACGCGCTCGAAATGAGTTAGGCATGATCAAAGAAAATGAAATGTTCTTTCGTCTTATTCCTAAAGAAAGTAGAACTCGTAACGTAATCAATTAAATAAAGAGCAAGGTAGCTTCTTGATGGAATCAGCACAAAAATTTATTGCTATTGTACCTGCCGCTGGTGTGGGTAAACGTATGCAAGCGAATCTCCCCAAGCAATACCTATGTATTAATGATGAAACAATACTCCACCATACGGTGATGAAGTTATTAAGCCACCCTTTAATCAATCAAGTTATTCTTGCCATAAGCCCTGATGATGAATACTTCGCTGAATCTCAATTAGCACATCATAAAGATATCATTCGCGTTAGTGGTGGTACTGAGCGAGTCAACTCTGTACTCAATGGTTTAACAGCCGTTGATAAGAAAGCATATCCGTGGGTATTAGTACATGATGCGGCGCGCCCATGTGTTAGTCATGAAGATATCGATAAATTAATTCATCAGTGTTTAAGGCATGACTGCGGCGGTATCTTAGCTGTGCCTGTTCGAGATACCATGAAACGTGGTGTTGAAGCTGTAAATGGTCTCACTACTATTAAAAATACGGTTGAAAGAGAGCAGTTATGGCATGCCTTAACACCACAATTATATAAAACAGATGAGCTGACTTTGAGTATAGAACAAGCACTGGAGCAAGGTGTGCAGATCACTGATGAAGCTTCAGCCATTGAACATGCAAATTTACCAAGTTTGTTAGTTTCAGCAAGTAGTGAGAATATAAAAATAACTCACCCTGATGATTTAGCACTCGCTGAATTTTATTTAAATAAACAAATACATAGTTAGGAAAAGGAAACAAAATGCGTATAGGTCATGGATTTGATGTTCATAAGTTTGGCGGGCAAGGCCCTTTAGTACTTGGAGGTATTGAAATACCATTTGAACACGGATTTATAGCTCACTCCGATGGTGATGTTGCTATTCATGCGCTTTGTGACGCTATTTTAGGCGCACTCTGTTTAGCCGATATTGGTAATCATTTCCCTGATACTGATGGTCAATACAAGAATATATCTAGTAGAATACTTTTACGCCATGTAGTTTCTTTAATGGTAGATAAAGGTTTTCAACTAGGTAATGCCGATATAACTATTGTTGCCCAAGCACCTAAAATGGCCCCTCACTTATTAAGTATGCGCACATGTTTAAGTGAAGATTTACAAACGAGCATTGAGCAAGTCAATGTAAAAGCCACTACAACAGAAAAGCTTGGTTATACAGGGCGAAAAGAAGGTATATCAGTGCATGCAGTAGTTTTGTTAATGCCAGTTGAACAACCTTTACCTTCCATTGAAGAAACTCAGAATATTTAAGCCACTTAGCTTGTTAATAAGTAAAGTAAATTCAACAAAAAGAGAAGATTAATAACATGCTAATAGAAAATGCCTATCTTTATGGTAAACCTGAATCTACAGGTTTATTACGTAATGACATTAGTGACTTTAAAGTTTTTGAAAAACTCCCTTTTGAACCTTGCGGAGAAGGGGAACATTTATTTATTCACATTCGAAAGACTGGCGCTAATACCTTATTTGTCGCCAGAGAGCTTGCTAAATACTTTAAAGTTAAAGAGCAACTTGTGTCTTATGCAGGCTTAAAAGACCGTTTTGCAGTGACTGAACAATGGTTTGGTATCCATGTTCCTGGTAAGGAAGTTTTTGAACTTAATGACTTAGTTATTGAAGGTGTCGAAATACTGTCCTATAAACGACATAATAAAAAATTACGTACAGGAGCGCTTTTAGGCAATCAATTTGAACTTGTTTTACGAGAAGTTACCGCGATTAAAGCGTTAACAGAGCGGTGGCAGAAAATTGTTGAACATGGTGTCCCTAACTATTTTGGTGAGCAACGCTTTGGCATTGAAGGTGGTAATATTGAGCGTGCTTTGTCCTTGTTTTCAGGTCAAAAAATAAAAGATAAGAAAAAGCGCGGTATGTATTTATCAGCCGCTCGCTCTCATATATTCAATCACGTCATTAACGAACGAATTAAGCAAAAACGCTTTGATAAATTAGCACAGGGTGATGTTTTAATGCTTGCTGGTACTCAATCTGTATTCCACCTCGATGAGGTGGACTCTACTATAGAGCAGCGCTTTGTCGATAAGGATGTTGATATTACTGCACCTATGTGGGGAGCAGGCGATTTGATGACAACGGCTGAGCCTTTAGCGCTTGAGCAGAGTGTAGCAGAAGATAACTCTGAATTTTGCCAAGGTTTACCCCGCTTTGGTTTGAAACAAGAACGTCGTCGTATTCGATTAAATGTGGCGGATACAAGTATTGAGCTATTAGCACCTGAAAAAGGTGATAGTAGCGTAAAAATTAGTTTCTTTTTACCTGCTGGTTGTTATGCCACTACTGTTTTACGTGAGTTATTGGTATATCAAGACATGACTGCTCGTATTGATAAAAGAGTCAGCATTGCTGATGAAGCCAGCTCTTAAACTTTATTATTGAAGAGTGATTAGCTTCTAATGAGTAAAATGAAAATATTGCTAAGTAATGATGATGGTGTTCATGCATTGGGTATTAAAGTGCTATTTGATGAATTGGCTAAGTATTTTACAGTCAACGTCGTCGCACCGGATAGAAATTGTAGTGGTGCGAGTAACTCGTTAACACTACTAAACCCGTTGCGCGCCGAACATTTGGTTAACGGGTTTACCTCAGTCAATGGCACGCCAACAGATTCTGTACACCTTGGTATCAGTCAGCTTTATACAGATTGTGATTTAGTTGTTGCAGGTATCAACAAAGGCGCAAATTTGGGCGATGATACCTTGTACTCAGGAACTGTAGCAGCGGCTACCGAAGGTCGACACATGGGCATGCCGGCGATTGCCGTCTCCTTAGCAGGTAAAAATGAATGTCATTATCAAACGGCAGCTGTTGTTACCGCTAAGGTAATTCAACGCTTACGGACTCACCCGTTACCCTCAGATCAAATTTTAAATATCAATGTACCTGATATTCCTTTAGCTGAATTAAAAGGAATAAAAGTAACTCGACTGGGTCATCGTCATAAAGCTGAAAGCATGCAAAAGATGCAAGACCCATGGCAGCGTGATATTTATTGGTATGGTTTACTGGGACAAGAATTAGATGGTGGTGAAGGAACCGATTTTCATGCAATTGCTAATGGATTTGCTTCAGTAACTCCACTTACTGTTGATATGACCGCCCATAGTAGTATTGAAAGTATTAAATGTTGGCTCTCAGAGCTTAAGTTATCAGATTAAATCGGATGTATTCTTATGATATCTAGTCGCATAGGCGGAAAGTCAAAGCGCAGTTCAGAGCTGTTAGCACAAAAACTTCAGAAAGAAGGAATAAGTAATTCTGCTGTTTTAAAGGCTGTTGCTCACTCACCTCGACATATTTTTGTTCCTGAAATATTAGCGCATAAAGCCTATGACAATACGGCATTACCTATAGGGCAAGGACAGACTATCTCACAGCCTTATATTGTAGCTAAAATGTCGGAGTTATTATTAGCGGAGGGTAGACCCCGTAATATATTAGAAATAGGCACTGGCTCAGGGTATCAAACCTCTATTCTTGCGCAATTAACAGATAAAGTTTTTTCTGTTGAACGTATTAAGGCCCTGCAATGGCAAGCAAAACGATGTCTGCGTGCAATGGATTTGCACAATGTTTCAATGAAACATGGTGATGGCTGGCAAGGGTGGAAGAGTAAAGGACCCTTTGAGGCTATCATTGTTACAGCGGCTCCCGCTAGTGTACCACCTGCACTATTAGAGCAACTGACAGATGGGGGACGTTTGATTATACCTGTTGGCGAACAAACACAGATTTTGAAAATCATCACCCGAAATGGTGAAACCTTTAATGAAAAGCAAGTAGAAGCAGTGCGCTTTGTACCTTTAGTACCCGGAGATTTATTGTAGTGAAAATATTTTCTAACCTTTACCAATGGACTTTACGTTGGGCAGAACATCAGTTTGCTCCTCGATTCCTAGCTGCACTTACATTTGCAGAGTCCATTTTCTTTCCTATTCCCCCTGATGTGTTACTTGCTCCAATGGTGTTAGCAAAACCTGAAAAGGCTTGGTATTTTGCAGGGTTAACCACAATAGCTTCTATTTTAGGGGGAGCGGTTGGTTACTGGCTAGGTTATCTTATGTTTGAACCGTGGATCCAGCCACTTATTAGTGAATTTGGTTATCAAGAGCGCTTTAATACGGCTATTGGCTGGTTTAATGAGTGGGGTGTATGGGTGGTTTTTATTGCGGGATTTTCCCCTATACCTTATAAATTGTTCACTGTCAGTGCTGGCTTTTTACACATGGCTTTTTTACCCTTTTTTATTGCTTCTGCAATAGGTCGAGGCTTACGGTTTTTCTTAGTTGCTGGTCTGATTAAATGGGGTGGAAGTAGAATGGAACAAAAGATACGTCAGTGGGTTGATGTATTAGGCTGGGGTTTTGTTATTGCCCTCGTTGCCGGTTATTTGGTTTTGCGATAAAATGAATTTTTACCCGTTTAATGTGCATAAGTAGCAGTTTGTGGCCTGCATTAAAGCTCATTAAATATCCTAAAGGGGATGTTTGATGAGTTTTTTTCGTACGGTAAAATACATACTTTCTTACTTAATAATTGCTGTATCAATTTTTTCTTGTAGTGGTCGGAGTACTCCAGCTCCAGTATCAAATGTTTACACTGCTAATACCTATGGCGAACGTAATAAAGCAGCTATAAAATCATCGCAATACATTGTTAAAAAAGGAGAAACCTTATATTCGATAGCTTGGCGTTCGAGTTCGGATGTTAGAAAAATTGCTCTGTTAAATAAAATATCTCCTCCCTATAAAATTTACCCAGGACAAAAATTATTTTTAGTAGAGAAAAAGGTTAAAAAATCAGCGAAAGCAAGTAAGAATAAGGTTTCGCATAAAAAATCGACTAAAAGCTCTACGGCAATTAGCAAAAACAGCAAGAAAAATACTCTTGCATCTACTAAAAAGCAGGCGTATGGTAAAAATGTAAGCTCACGAAAATCATACCAAAACAGCACGTTACCATCGACAAATTTTTCACAAAAAATCAGTCAATGGCACTGGCCTATTAAAGGGAAAGTTGTTGAGTATTTTTCTAATCGTGAGCAAGGTAATAAAGGAATTGATATTACCGGACGTCGTGGCAGTAAAATTAGAGCTACAGCGAAAGGTAAAGTGGTATATGCAGGTAGTGCTCTTCGAGGGTACGGTAAGCTCATTATAATAAAACATAATGATGACTACCTTAGTGCATATGCTCACAATGATCGCATTCTAGTTAAGGAACAACAACAAATTAACAGAGGCGATATTATTTCTACAATGGGTGATACTGAGGCCAATAAAGTAATGCTTCACTTTGAAATACGTTTTCGAGGAAAGTCAGTTAATCCATTAAATTATTTACCAAAATAATATCAATAAATTGTACAAATTAAGCTAAAAACAATCGGAGTTATCGTGAATATTTAAATATTAAAAATAAGCTTTGCAAATTTGGGAGAATAGCATGGTCAAATTAAAAGAAGAAAAAAATACTGTTGAATCAAAGGAAGACGTTCCGTCAAATTTAGACGCTACGCAGATTTATTTAAGCGAGATAGGTTTTTCACCTTTATTAACCGCTGAAGAAGAAGTATATTTCTCACGCTTATCCCTTAAAGGGGATGAACCATCACGAAAACGTATGATTGAAAGTAATCTTCGTTTAGTTGTTAAAATTGCCAGACGCTATAATAATCGAGGTTTACCTCTACTCGATTTGATTGAGGAAGGCAATTTAGGTTTAATTAGAGCGGTTGAAAAATTTGATCCAGAACGAGGCTTTCGCTTCTCAACTTATGCAACATGGTGGATACGTCAAACTATTGAACGGGCAATAATGAATCAAACCCGTACTATTCGACTACCCATTCATGTAGTTAAAGAGCTTAATATTTATTTGCGCGCATCACGCGAATTAATTCAAAAACTTGACCACGAACCTACCGCAGAAGATATAGCACAGCACCTTGACAGACCTGTGGCTGACGTCAATAAAATGTTACGGTTAAATGAGCGTATTGCCTCAGTCGATACTCCTTTCGCAGGTGACTCAGATAAAGCTTTATTAGATGTTATTGCCGATGAAAAAAGTTCTGGTCCTGAGAGTGACTTACAATCAGAGGATATGAGTAATAATATTATTTATTGGTTGAATGAACTTAATACCAAACAAAGAGAAGTCTTGGCGAGACGTTTTGGTCTAATGGGTTATGAAGCAGCAACATTAGAAGATGTTGGTAGTGAAATTGGTTTAACACGTGAGCGTGTACGTCAAATTCAAGTTGAAGCATTAAAACGTTTGCGGGATATTTTATCTCAACAAAACCTGTCAATAGAAGCAATTTTTCAAGCGTAAATGAATATTTCGTTGCCTTTATAATACAGTGATATCCAAGCAGCATTTATATGCTGCTTTTTTAATGGCTAATTTTACTGAAAGTGATTACTTACCTTTTAAACAAGGAAGATCCCGCAAGTACATATAATTCCTGAATATTTACCTTTCGTAAACTACTTAAGATCAGCGTTTCTCAAATTTACACTAGTCATCGACTGCTCAATTGATCACCTTCATTATATGCACCTCCTTACTCATTATTTTAATCATGAAGGAAAATTTAATTTGCTAACAGTGTATTGGTGTATTATTGTATTGATACACTAGTTGATAGGTTATTATTTAATGGAACAATTTATTATCTCTCCCAGTTCGGGCATTCCCATCTATAAACAACTTTATAGTCAAATTGAGCGTATGGTGCTAAATGGTTATTTTTCTATTGATCAGAGATTGCCTTCTGTAAGGCAAGTTGCCAGTGATTTGGATATAAATCCTATGACTGTATCGAAAGCCTATGGCTTACTTGAGGAGCGAGGATACCTAACACGTCTACGTGGTAAAGGTATGGTGGTAACAGCCCGTGACAATGAAGTTTTACAATTGGAGAAGTTAGCCATGTTAGATGAAATGATTAAGGAATTATTAGCACAAGCAAAACATATGGGAATAAGTGGCGATAAAGTTGCGCAAATGATTAAGCATAATATCACTGATGAGCTAAATGAAACGGTAGGCAAGGAGTAAGTTATGACGTGCATCGTTAATGTTAAGAATTTAACTAAATCTTATAAAAATCAGTCTGTTTTAGAAGGACTTAATTGGGAAGTTGAGCAAGGTGATGTGGTTGGTTTACTTGGCAAAAATGGCGCAGGTAAATCGACGTTATTAAAAAGCCTTCTCAATATAAGTGATATAGACAGTGGCGTAATATCAATCTTTGGTGAGCAATATAACCAACTATCATCTTCAAGCAAAGCGCGGATCGGCTATGTACCTCAAGAAAATGATGAAATATCTTGGTTATCCGTAAAAGATCTTATTAGCTTTAGAAAGCAATTTTACTCAACATGGTCAGATGAAAAAGTCACTGAATTAGTTAGCCGCTGGGAAATTGATTTAACTAAGAAAATAGCTGAATTGTCACCAGGACAGGTGCAGCGAGTACTAATTATATTAGCATTAGCGCCAATGCCAGAGTTGCTTATATTTGATGAGCCAGCAGCGTCACTAGATCCAGCGGGTCGTAGAGACTTTCTCAAAGAAATTTTAACTTTAGTGAGTGATGAAAATATTACTGTAATATTTTCAACTCATATCACTTCAGATCTTGAGCGTATTGCAAATAAGGTAGCCATTTTAGATGACGGAAAGATATGTTATTTCGATGATTTGGATGTTATTAAAGAAAGCGTTGTGCAGTTAACCGTGCATTGTAAAAAAGAACAAAACATTACCATTCCACATTTACTTCGCGGTAAATTGCATTCACAAGGCCAGTTCGCAGTTGTTTCTCAACTTGATCAAGCATGGTTAACAGAAATGAAGGAACAAGATGTTGAGGTAACGATTAACCCTATGGGGCTTGAAGATATCTTTTTGGAGCTAACAGCATGATGAATAATATTTTATTACATGGTTGGCTAGTTAAAGTATTCATTATCTTATTATGGCTAATAGCATTCTCAATGCGTTTTACTATGCAAGATGATACTCGAGAAGACTTGTTGTTTACCCTCATAGCTATTAGCAATTTTTTATTGTATTTGATGGTAGCAATGCGTTTACCCCTGTTAACACACAGTAATATGGCAGTATTGATGCCTAATTTCTCTCAAAAATTAAAACAGGGACTGTTGCTAGTATTCAGTATTAGTTTATTACCGACTTTACTCGTTTTGCCTGATGTGGTTAGTTGGTTGGCATTTATTTCAATATCAATACTAGCAACACTCGTTTTTGTTGCCATGATTTATCAGCCAATATATCAGATATTTATTTGGTTATTTATCTTGATGCCCTTACCAATGGCTCTGCTTGATATTTCGTTAAATAAAGAAAAATTATTTATGACTCTGGCTTGGCTTTTGCCTTTAATAAGCTGCTTTGCTTATGCGTTGTTGAATAAGCTGGTTAATTATCGTGGTAATCAACATCATGTTAGTAAAATTATAGCCTTAACAAATGCTAGTATTGGTAAAACTCTTGCTGTTCAAGAGAATATTCCATTTACAGAAAGAACAAAGCTGGCGCAGTGGTGGGCAAATAGTCACTTCAATTATTACCGAAAACTTATCATCGTAGCAACGAACACAACATCGAAGTTGTCAAACCGCAAGCTTATTGAAATAAGTTGTCAAAGTGCTAATTCATTTGGCGCAAATGCTTATGTTATTTGGTCAGTAGGTATAACGTTGCTTTGTTTGGTTGGGCTAGTAATAGATGAGGAGTATCACCGATTTTTCACTCCTATGGTGACACTGATCCCAGCGATGATTATTGGCACAGGAAGCATAACTTTGTTTCAAATAATTCAGTGTAAAAAGAGTTACCTAGCGAGGCTTGCTATATTACCGCGTTTTAAACGGCATAATAGTTTTGCCTCTGCTTTTCTCGCTTATGTATTTAGTAATCAAGCAGTGTTGTATTTTTTTATTGCGGTATTATTGGGTATAACGGCAAAAGTTTTTGGTCATATGAATATTACTGTTTACATGAATTTGGTACTGATTTTGCTAGTTCATTGTTTGGTGAGCATTTCAATAATGTTATTTACTTGGAGAAAAGTGGAGGATTACAGTAACCCTGTTGTTTGGCTAATGATTATAGGCTTCATTAGTACAATTGTATTTACAACTCATATGGCATCGAGTGGTATGTCACTACTTATCTTAAATGGCTTATTTCAAACATTATTAGTGAGTAGCGTCTTACTCATAATATTCAGTAGTTTCCGGTATATGAATTATTTTTCCAAACGATAAAATGAAAGCCAACATGATTAAATATGTGTTGGCTTTTTTATAAGTCAGATAAACAACAAAACACCAATCTTTGTTTTAATCAGTATAAATCTTCCCCGCCAATCAAGCTTTATTAAGTAAAAATCACCAGATAATATATGTTATTTTTAAGAACTATTACTGACTAGGAATTGGTTAATCGAGCTAGATAATTATTGTCTATACTAAATTATTCCCAAAAGCTACGCAAAAACAGCATTAATAGACTAAATTGTAATGAAAAATTTCGAATGCCCGTAGAATAAAAAGGTCATTTTATGGTACTATTCGCGCCAGAAAATTTTAACTTAGAGCCAGTGTGTCTTTTTCTTTAGTGGTAACACTAAAATTAATTCATTACTGAAATACACTGAAATTGGTGACTTAATATTTA
>Ga0209396_1000123_pt1 | contig 103624 bp, 89 predicted proteins | sample GOMGulsemesocosm_6_FD_184638 | JGI IMG/M metagenome (GOLD analysis project Ga0209396, IMG submission 184638) | Methane-oxidizing microbial communities from mesocosms in the Gulf of Mexico - GOM8C Gulf of Mexico (SPAdes) (version 2) | ecosystem: Environmental > Aquatic > Marine > Cold seeps...
CAAATAACCATCGGGGCCAGGAAGTAAAATCTTCCATAAATAGGCCGGATATATGAGAGCAATGATTTCCTCTCACACTATGATCAAATATCTTGCAAACGGAGTGGGTTCATATATGTAGCTTATTAGAGAATGCAGGAGCTTATTCTCCTGAGTAACCATTATTTCATCACAGCTCCTTGAATTGAAATTGCTCAAGCACTCTGAAACATGTACCTTGATTGGTAACGGGTATATCATCATACTGACCGTTTTATCCTAATAAGAGAAGTTTTTATATTGTTATGCAGCATCCGATTGATTTTCTGGCAAGGCCTTAATAAATGCAGAATGCTTATTACAATGATTAACAATTCGGGTAATTAACGGGTAATCTCTCATATCTACTTTAAAACGATTAGCATTATACACTTGTGAAACCAAGCAAATATCTGCGACAGTCACTGTATCCGCAAAACAGTACAGCCCTGCCGTTTTGGCTAATTTTGTTTCTATTGCTGAAAAACCAATAGTCATCCAGTGATCAATCCAGGCTAATTTACTGGCATCATCTAAGTTCAACTCTTTTGCCAAGTATTGCTGAACACGTAGATTATTTAACGGATGAACTTCACAAGCAATATCTAATGCTAATGCTTGTACTTTTGCCCTTAATTTAAAATCACTGGGGTATAAGGAAGCAGAAACATCTGGGCTTGTATGTTCAACATAGTCGATAATCGCTAACGATTGATTTAACGAAAAGTCACCATCAACTAACGTAGGCACTAAATGAGTAGGGTTAAGCGCAAGATAATCACTTTGATGTTGTTCTCCACCATTTTTAACTAAGTGTACAGAAATAGACTCAAAAGCAATCTCTTTTAAATGTAAGGCAATTCGTACTCGATAAGCGGCGGTAGAACGCCAGTAACCATAGAGTTTCATAGTTATTCTCTTTTATGCTTAAAAAAAACAAAAAAGCGCAGCTACCTTTCATCGTTGTTATGAAAAATAACTGCGCTTATAAAACAGTTGACTAAGGTTTTATGCTTGGTACTGCACTACTTTTTGATCAATTGAACCAAAAATACTAACGCCATCATTATCAAACATTTCAATGCGAACTGTATCACCGAAGCTCATAAATGGCGTCGTTGGCTTGCCATCACTGATCGTTTCTAACATGCGAACCTCAGCTAAACAGCTTGAACCCGCTGAGCGATCGTAATTTGAAATAGTACCTGAGCCAATAACACAACCAGAAGATAGCGGGCGTGTTTTAGCGGCATGAGCAACAATGGTCGGAAAGTCAAAAGTCATGTCAACGCCACAGTTAGGCTGACCAAACAATTCATTATTTAAATGGGTAGTTAATGGTAAGTGTAATTTTGCACCATCCCATGAATCACCTAATTCATCAGGTGTTATCGCAACAGGTGAAAAAGCACTGGAAGGCTTTGATTGGAAGAAGCCAAAACCTTTGGCTAATTCACCAGGAATTAAATTGCGAAGAGAAACATCATTAACTAACATAAGCAATTTAATATGCTTGGCTGCTTGCTCTGGTGTCGCCCCCATAGGTACATCATCTGTAATTACCGCAACTTCTGATTCAAAATCAATTCCAAACTCTTCGCTAGTTACTTCAATATCATCACGAGGACCAATAAATGCATCGGAGCCTCCTTGATACATTAATGGCTCAGTCCAGAATGTTGCTGGCATTTCAGCATTACGAGCTTTTCGTACAAGTTCAACATGATTTACATAAGCACTACCGTCAGCCCATTGATATGCACGGGGTAATGGTGATTCACAATCGCCTTGTTCAAAAGCAATCGTATTGGTCAATTCATTATTGTTTAACGCTTGGTAAATTCTTTCTAATTTAGGTGAAGTTTCACACCAATCATCAAGAACAGCCTGTAAAGTTTTGGCTATATCTTCTACCACGACTGCTTTATCTAAAGCACGGCTAACAACGACCAGTTGACCATCACGAGTATTATTTTTTAACGTTGCTAATTTCATTTTAAAACCTTTTTGTTACTTATTTTATTGCTTAGCGATCACTCTATTTATAAGTAACTATGGTACGAATATTTTTATAAACTACCAAGGAATTATCACAGCTTAATAAAAACATTACGGAACAATTTCTTTACGGGAATAATTACACAGTCATAGACTGAGAAAAAATCCCGTAAAATAATAATGAATTAACTAAATTTTTACCGTTTTTTTATTAATATCATACTCTCTAAGTTTGTTAGCGATTGCGGTGTGACTTAACCCTAATTTTTTAGCTAATTGCCTAGTGCTAGGATAAGCAGGATATAATTTACGTAATAAATCCGCTTCAAATTTTTTCACTGCCGCATCGAGTGTTCCTTCAAATTCTTGTTCCAAATAGCCATGTTCACGAGTATAAGCGGGTAATTGCAAGTGACTTATTTCTATCTCATCGCCCTCAAGCAATGATGCAGCGCGGGTAAGTACATTTTCAAGCTGTCTTATATTACCTGGCCATGGGTAATGTTCGATAAAATCACGGCAGTCAGCGCTAATCTTTAAATGACTGCGACCTGTTTGTTGGCCTGATTTAGTAATAAAGAATTCCGCGAGCGGTAAAATATCACTACGACGTTCACGAAGTGAGGGCAGAGTCAGCCCAAAGACATTAAGGCGATAGTATAAATCTTCTCTAAATTCACCAATAGAAACAAGATTTAGCAAGTCTTTGTTAGTCGAACTAATAATACGGACATCAACTGTCACTTCTTGCTCTGAGTCAACTCGTCTAAAACAACCATTTTGGATAACACGTAATAATTTGCTTTGCAGCTTAGCTGACATTTCACCAATTTCATCTAGAAATACAGTGCCACCATCCGCCAATTCAAAAATGCCACGCTTACTTGAATCATGTTCTTTTTCGCCAACACCAAATAATTCAGATTCGGCAACATCATCAGGTAATGCCGCACAATTCAAGGTCATGAAAGCATGTTCACTACGTTCGCTTGCACCATGACATGCTCGAGCAAGTAACTCTTTCCCTGTTCCCGTTTCTCCCATGATTAAAATAGATGCATCAAGAGGTGACATTCGTTTAGCTTCACGTATTACTTTGCGCATAGCACTAGAACTTGCCTGAATACCTGTAAAAGTATTCTCATTCGGTCGTTTAAAAGCACTCATTTGCTGCCCTAAACGTGCTTCAGATTTTAAAATCAGTACCGCGCCTGCCAATACTTCCTGATCATTTTCACCGCTGACTTGAATTGGCATAATATCAGCAACAAAATCTTCTCCCTGAAATTTTAAACGACGGGTTTGTGCTAAAACATCATTACCATCTAACCAACGATTAAAATTAAAACCTTTTAGCCAAAGGCTGACATTTTGACCTATCAGGTTATCCTCACTATCGTTCATAATGTTCGATGCAATAGTATTTACTAAGCGAATATTTCCTTTGGCATCAATCGATATAAAGGGGTCTGGAAAGGTTTTTATTAAGGTAGCCAGTTCATTTCGTTCACGCTCAGAAGGCATATAGGGAGCTGTTTTTACATCACCAACACCTTCAATAAGGCGTAACTGTGGCATAAAGGTTTGTAAATCAGAAAAATCTAAATCGGGTATATTAATAAAAATACGCCCTGGTTGCTTTAGCTCGATACCGCGAACATTAATACCATGTTCTACAAAAGTACCTAATACTTTTTGCCCCATACCTACGCGGTCATGGCAGGTGATTTCCAAACGCATTTCGCTACCCCTTATACTGAGAAGAATAAAGGCATTATTGTAAACTAATTTTTACAAAAAAACAGGGCAACTTAACACAATTACTTTTTGTTACAAGTTGCCCTATTTCTCATTATCAACTACGCCTAATGATTAGTCCTGTAATTGATCCGTTTTCGCTGCACAAATAAAATCATTCCGATGTAAACCACCAATAGAATGTGTCCACCAAGTCACGGTTACTTTGCCCCATTCCAATAAAATTGATGGGTGATGAAATTCACTTTCAGCCAATGTTGATACTTTATTGGCAAACGCCCACGCTAATTTATAGTTTTTAAATTTATATTCGCGCTCTAGCATCATGACATTGTTACGTACTTCCGGTACCCAATCAGGAATTTGTGCCATTAATTCTTTTAATTCTTGGTCGCTAACTTTTGGTGCATCAACATGGCATGCTTCGCATACTTGTGTTGCTAAGGTATCTGTTGTCATTTTTTTTCCTTTTATTCTATTTTTAATTAATACGTTAATAAAATGTTCATAGCAATTTAGCTAGCTTTTTTCTCAGTATTTGCATTCAAAGTTTTACTAGGAAAACGCGCTTCATGTAAACCTAACATTTGCGCCTTAGCGACCAGTTCCATAATTTCGTCCACTTCAAATTTTCTCACGTTATCTAAATCAGCTACTTTACTTAACATGTAATATACGGGTTGCATAATATCAATACGATATGGCGTTCTTAGAATATCTAGAATGTTAAAAGCTTTACGTTCAACATTATTATCCTCTAAAGCATAGGTTGTTTCACTCGGCGATGATAAAATACCACCACCATAAATACGTAGACCCTTCGGTGTATCAAGTAAACCAAATTCAATAGTAAACCAGTATAAACGAGCAAGAAAAACGCGCTGTTCTTTGGTCGCGTTTAAGCCCATTTTTCCATAAGCTTCAGTGTAGTTTGCAAAAGATGGGTTAGTAAGTAGTGGGCAATGACCGAATATTTCATGAAAAATATCTGGCTCCTGCAAATAATCCATTTCTTCTCGGCTACGAATAAATGTTGCTACTGGGAATTTTTTTTCTGATAACAATTTAAAAAACTCACCAAAACCGATTAACGCAGGTACCGGGTAACATTGCCAACCCGTAGCTTTTTTTAGAACGTCACTAACTTCGCCTAATTGCGGAATTCTATCCGTAGGTAAATTTAATTTTTTTAGACCATCGAAGTACTCATCACAAGCTTTATCTTTAATACAAGATAATTGTCTAGTAACCAACTCTTGCCAAATTTGATTTTCTTCATTTGACCATTCAATAATGCCCTGTTCATCTGGGTTTCTAGAAACGTACTTTGTTCCTTTTGCCATGATATTAACCTTTACCTTTATTATAATAATTTATGAGTAATACATATTTATACCCGTTACCATTCAAAGTGCGTGATTTCAGTGGTAATTAAAAGTGCTTTAGGCAAGGCATTCATTTAAACAATGGTTACTCCCTTGTTCAAATGAATAACACCGCGTAAATCGCTTTTAACCCCATCGAAGAAGCGCTTGAATGGCAACGAGTATTTATTATGCTTTTTCTTATTATAATTATCTTAAAGCAAGGTCATGAACAAAATAAAGTAAACATGTACGGTTAAAAAACAACCAAGTATTGTTGTTGTACACCAAAGATTACATCAAGAGTTACAGCCAAAAGTAATTGTCGTTAAATTATTTACGACTTGGTTTCACTAACGTTTTAATTTGGTTACTTATTTTTTTGCGAATATGATTTAGTTTTGGTTTTTCATCAAAGGGAATTGGTCGACATAATTGCATTGTTTGTATGCCAAGACGGGCCGTTAGCATGCCTGCACCTAATCCTTGAGCGAAACGCGCTGATAGTTTTCCTAATAATTCAGCACCAAGCATATCACTGCCAAAATCACTAATAATTTCACTTGCGCCAGCATAAGCCATGTTAACAAAGACCTGCTTTATTAATTTGATTCGGCTCCAGTAGCCGAGTTTTAAACCATAAAGTCCTGCTATTTTATTTATCATCCTTAAGTTACGAGATAACATTACTAGCATATCAATAAGTGCCACAGGGCTTAGAGCAACTAGAACCACCGCCTCTGTAGAAAACTTAGCAACTTCATTAAGCGCTTTATCATCAACTTTCGTCAACACTACACGAGAATATAACTGCACAAGCTCTTTTGAAGAAAGCTCTGCGGATACAGCCTCACGCCACGAATCATGCTCTTTTTCATTATCAAAAAACACGTCACAAGGTAAACTATCACTCAATTTTTGACAAAAAACCTCTGCATTATTGGCTATACTCTCATCTACAGAAGGCTGCTCTGATGATAAAAATTTTATCGCTTGCTGTTTAAGTGTTTGTTGTTGTTTAAACTGCCTTAAGCCAACAAACTCTTGCCATAGCGCTCTGGCACTGACTACAGATAATAAAGCTAATAATGCAGCATAAATACTGGTTATTATCGGTGATTGGCTAAACCCCTCTAAAAAGAACTGACTACCTTCAATGAAAATGATTAACATAAACAAACTAATAATCACTCGCCATAACCAAGATATATTTGAATTAACTATTTGTTTTGTATCATTTGCTAATTTTTGTTTAGATAACTCATCAGTATTCACATCATCCTGAGAATTCTCATCAATAATAACAGGGCCATTTTCATCCGTATCAAAAATAATCTGCTGTCCCATTATTGCCGAGTCATTGAGATCAACGTTAGCCTTGTCATTGCTTAACAGCTCACTTTCTTCAAAAAGTATTTGTTGCTGATGGCTATCAACCACTTCTTTATCAGCCATATTTCCGCCTATATTATTACGCTTATTTATTGTCATAGCATTTTATCTGCTAATAAGAATTGTAATACTTGATCCATACGAACATGAGGTAAACTCTGGTGTTTAGCTAAACCACTCATGGGTTCAAAGTTAATGAAATTAAAACCACTTTTTTGCCAATAATCATTATTCGGTAAAGTATCAGGTACTTCACCAGGAAATACCGTCACTTTTTCAACAACGCTTTCCTCTTCCTTTGCACTATCAGCCCCAATTGAATTATCGGTTGCAACATTCATTTTCTTTTTAACTAAACGTTGCCCTTGAATAACAGGTACTTGTTTGCCTTTATGAGAAATCATACCGGCTTGAGTTGCTTTAACAGAGGCAATAGCAAGAGTTTTAACTTCAACAGAATCATAATTAAGTTGATGTTTACTCTTATAAATAAGTTGATTAACCAGAGAAACTAAGGGGGTGTGTTGTTCTGGAGTCACATGATCAGCTTTAGTCACAGCAAACAATAACTTATCTATTTTGGGCGAAAATAAACGTGAGAATACACCTGATTTTCCATAACTATAACTTTCTAAAATCATACTGATGGCTTGCTCTAAATCAGCAAAACTTTCCTTACCTTTATTTAGCGCGGTCAAACAATCAGCAAGTACGATTTGACGATCAAAACGCACAAAGTGTTCCTGATAAAATTTCCGAACAACTTGCTCTTTATATTCAAGATAACGAGCTCGTAACATGCCAATGAAACTATCATCTGCTGCATTTTGGTAATCATTACCGTCCAAGTGAATCAAACCAGGAAAAGGAAAGAACTCTAGAATAGGTGCGCCAGCTAACTCTCCGGGTAGAATAAAACGGCCCGGTTGAATAATAGACAAACCTAATTTGTGTCTAAAAATGTGTAAAAGTTCGCTATATTCATTTGCCAAGTCAGCCAATAACTGTTCACTCACTGGCGCGAAGGGATCAATGTCGCTCAACTTAGCTAAGAAAGCTTGACTATATTCAAGCCTTGGCTCACTTGTTAATAGTGCTTGAGTATACTCAGACCATTCTTGATAAGTTTGCTTTAACATAGGCAAGTCTAACAGCCATTCTCCAGGGTAATCAGTTATATCAATTGTTAATGTCGCCATATCAGTGGCGTATTTTAACAGGGAATTGGGTTGATAACGTATTGCAAGTCTCAGTTCACTAATGCCATGTGTTGGCTCCGGCCATTTAGCCACATCTGAGGTCAAAGCTGAGATAGCACCATCATAATCAAAACGAGGGACGTGGAAGTGTTTTTGCGGCACTCGTTTAGCGGCAATAAAATTACCTTGATGTACGGGGTCAAAAAAACTTAACCGTGTACCATTACCCTCATTGATGAGTTGATTCACTAAAGAGGTGATAAAGGCCGTTTTGCCACTACGGCTCAACCCTGTCACTGCAAGCGTTATATGTTGATCAATAGTACGGCTAAATAATTCATTGGCCTTATGTTTTAACTTATCAATACGTGCTTTTTTTATTAATGCCATGACCTAATTAATACTAGTTAAGTTGATTAAGGTAGCGCTTGATAATACGAAGTTTTTTATAAAAATAACAGCGCGGATATTTAATTTTACACCGCAATGTCATCGCGGTACCGCGCTATGTTATTTAGGATGTTTTTGTTACAGCTTATTGATTTCTCTTGAAACTGTAAACTCTGGCGAGGTAACATAATATTCCATCGCTTGCACTTTACCTTCTAGCACCTTAAATTTACGACGAATATCATGAAAAGCTTGTTTAGGCGGTTCACCAGACTGCCAAATACGTGCCTTGACTTTAATTGACTCATTAGCCATTTGATCATCATAATCCTCTTCATTAACTGAATTATGATGAACATGAGATTGGTGATACGCTGTTTTGCCAAAATGTTTTTTATCTGAAAATGATTGCTGAGATCTTGGTGTTTTATCAAGAATAAACCAGGCAGCGACATAAGCAAATATTAAAAAAGGCATGCCGAACAGTACGCCAGACACCACTAATATTCTTATTAACCATGTTTCCCAACCAAAATAGTCAGCAAGACCAGCACAAACACCGGCTATTTTCCCCTTACTAGGGTTACGGTATAATTCACCACGTCCTTTCTTCATGATTTCGACCTCCAGTTTGGGGTCTCCGCATCTAAAATAGCTTCAAGGGTTTGTATACGACCGCCCATTTTATCCGCCATTTCAGACAGTTCCGATAACTGAATATATTCTTCTTCACTAAGCCCTTGGTTGACTTGTTTTTTACTACGATAATGTAACACTAGCCATATAGGAGCGACAATCACCATAAATAGTATGACCGGTACAACAATAATCTCTTCCACAATACTTCTCCTTGCTTTACTTATGATCTCTCACTGGTAGATTTTAATATTTATTTACCATAGTTTAATCAAGCGTTATTTGTTTTTTTTCATTTTAGCTTTAAGCGCTGCTAATTCATCATCTACTTTTTCATCTGTCTCAAGCTCTGAAATTTCATCTGCGAGTGATTTACTACCAAGATCATAAGACTCAACTTGTGACTCAATATCATCAATTTTACTTTCATAGAGGTCAAAGCGGCTTAAGGCATCATTGATTCGACTACTGTGGATATTCTCTTTCACCTTTAATCTTGAACTTGCGGTTTTCTCACGCATCACAATCGCCTTTTGACGAGACTTAGCATCAGCTAGCTTTTCTTGTAATTGACTAATTTCATTTTGCAGTTTCGCAATATGCTCATCAGTATGATTAAGTTCATTGAGTAATGATTCAGCACTTTCACTACATTTTTTCTTTTCCATCAATGCGCCGCGGGCTAGATCTTCTCTGTCTTTACTTAGCGCAAGTTCTGCTTTTTCTTGCCACTGCGATGCTTGCGCTTGGAGTTGGCTAACTTGACGAGATAATTCTTTTTTATCAGCGAGTGTTTTAGCTGATGTTGAGCGCACCTCAACTAAAGTATCTTCCATTTCTTGAATGATCAAACGTACCATTTTACGTGGATCTTCGGCTTTATCTAATAAGTTATTAATGTTTGAATTAATAATGTCGGTGAATCTTGAAAAAATGCCCATAATGACTTCCTCGGTTTAGCTAAATATTAGCTCTTATTTTCTATATAATGCCTAAATAACACCTGCTTGCGGCGATTAATTACGCTTTATTACTACTTTAGCTACATTCATTTTTTACGCCAAGTTTCAAAATCAATATAACCGTTTGTTTTTAAGTGATTTATTATATTTTAAGAAAACACTTCTCTATAGACAAGTAATAAAATACACTATTTGTTAGTGAAATAAACCAAATTTTGAGTTTACTTTGGGTATAAGAAATGACACGTTTTAATCAACAAGACAATCTTCTTGGTCAAGCAAATAGCTTTTTAGAAGTATTAGAGCAAATATCTCAGATTGCGCCATTGAGCAAACCCGTACTCATTATTGGTGAACGCGGAACAGGTAAAGAACTTGTTGCTGCGCGTTTACATTTTTTGTCAAAACGTTGGGAACAAAATTATTTAAAGCTCAATTGTGCTGCATTAAATGAAAATTTATTAGAAACTGAGTTATTTGGTTATGACAGTGGCGCTTTTACTGGTGCGAGCAAACGTCATGAGGGCCGATTTGAACGAGCCGATAAAGGCACTCTTTTTTTAGATGAAATTGCCAATACCTCAGGCTTAATTCAAGAAAAATTATTAAGAGTGGTAGAATACGGTGAATTCGAACGTGTTGGCGGCTCTCGCACTATCCACAGTGATGTTCGATTAGTTGCTGCCACCAATGAAGATTTGCCAAGCCTTGCTGCCTCAGGGCAATTCAGAGCTGACTTATTAGACCGACTTGCTTTTGATGTAATTACGTTACCGCCATTGCGTGAACGACGTGAAGATATCGTCATGTTGGCTGAACACTTTGCTATAAATATGGCACGAGAGTTAGAGTTTGAACTTTTTAGTGGTTTTACTGAGAAAGCCAAGCGCAGCTTACTCGCTTATCATTGGCCTGGTAATATTCGAGAATTAAAAAATGTTGTCGAGCGAAGTGTTTATCGTTCAAATAATCCACACCTGCCCGTACACGAATTAATAATAGACCCATTTGAATCAGCCTTTAGACCAAAGCAGCAAATTAAAACTTTTGATAGAGTAGTAACAAATCAACCGTCTATTGATAATAATAACAAAAATGAAGCGGTAGAAGACCCTGCTCAGTTAGCTAGTTTGTCTGAGTTGCCAAGCTCTACGTTAACTAAGAATATAACAGGACAATTTCCGCAATCACTAAAATCATTATCACAAAATTATGAAATAGAATTAATTCAAACGGCGTTAGCACATTGTCAATTTAATCAGAAAAAAACTGCCGAGGCGCTAGAGTTAACTTATCATCAACTAAGAGGTTATTTAAAAAAATACAATTTACTTGATGGCAGTTTACCTGATGAAAACTAGTACATTAATGACAAGTATTTTAAACGCTAAACACCTTAGTCTCGTTGGATTAACCTGCTTAGTCATCTTTATTAGTGGCTGTAACGATTCAAATAAATTGTCACTGCATGAACGCAGTATCATCTATTGCTCTGAAGGGTCGCCTGAAACATTTAATCCACAGCTAGTGACATCAGGCACGACTATTGATTCTACCTCAAATCAACTTTATGATCGATTAATCGCTTACCAAGGCCAAGATAATATAATCGGCCCTGCCCTTGCAAAATCTTGGCATGTAACGCGAGATGGCAAAAAAATCACTTTTTATCTACGTAAGGATATCACTTTTCACACAACAGAGTATTTTACCCCGACAAGAACACTCAATGCCGATGATGTTCTTTTTAGTTTCAACCGAATATTAGATAAGTCTCACCCATTTCATTATACTTCAGGTGGTCACTACCCCTTCTTTGAGTCAGTCAAGTTTAGTGAATTAGTAGAGAAAGTAGAGAAGATTAATGATTACACTGTACGCTTTCAATTAAAACGGAGTGACAGCTCATTTTTAGCTAATTTAGCGACTGATTTCTCTATTGTTTTATCTCAAGAATATGCTCAACAACTAAGTCAGCGTCAAGCAAAACACGAAATTGATATTTACCCAATTGGAACCGGACCTTTTAAATTAAAAGAGTACCGTGTTGGTTCTTTAATTCGTTATTATCGCCATGATTCTTATTGGCAAGGGAAAGCTAAAATAGAGCAATTGGTTTATGACATATCACCAAGAGAAACAAGTCGATTAACTAAATTACTTGCTAAAGAATGTGATGTAAGCAGTTACCCTATAGCACATCAAAAAATAACCGAACGCAAAGATTTACAACTGGAAGCGGTTACAGCACAAAATGTCGGTTATTTTGGCTTTAACACTAAAAAGGCCCCTTTTGACAACAAATTAGTTCGACAGGCGATCAGTGGCGCAATTAATAAACAAGCCCTAATAGACACGGTTTATCAAGGCCAAGCGACTACAGCAAAATCACTTTTGCCTGAAACATCTTGGGCTTATAATGACAATACGCCAGAGCAAAAATACGATCCCGTCAAGGCAAAATCTTTACTTGAAGTTGCAGGTTATCCACAAGGTTTTAGTATGGACATATGGGCAATGCCAGTGCAAAGAGCTTATAACCCAAATGCAATTATCATGGCTAAACTAATTCAAGCAGACTTAAAGAAAATAGGAATAAAGGTTAACATTATCACTTATGAGTGGAGCGCATTTTTACGGCGTTTGTCAGATGGGGAACACCAAAGTTTTTTATTAGGCTGGTCTGCAGATCACCCCGACCCCGATAACTTTTTCACCCCTATGCTCAGTTGTTCAGCGACAACTACAGGTAACAACAGAACTTTTTGGTGTAATGAAAGTTATGATAAACTACTCCAACAAGCACGATTAACAACAAATATAAGTAAAAGAAAACAATATTACACAAAAGCAATGGCAATTATTTATGAAGAAGTACCGTTGTTACCTATTGCTCACTCGAAACGGTTTCAAGCGCGTGTGACTAATGTTAAGGGTAAAATTTTAGCCAATTTTGGTGGAATTGATTTTTATAGTGTCTCCAAAAAAAATGGAATAAAAATAAACAATACAGAAAAAGAGACCACTAATTAATATGTTGATATTTACTTTACGGCGCATCAGTTTATTTATTTTCACCATGTTAATGTTGGCAATGCTGTCATTTAGTTTAAGTTTTTTATTCCCTGGAAAAAGTGTCATTAACTTGTCAGGTCAAATAAATGCAACACCAAGTCAACTAGTTACATTGAATCAAGACTATCAAACAGATAAAAATATAATAAAACAGTTTGCTTCGTATTTATCTCGTATCGCCCAGGGTGATCTTGGCCAGTCTATGGCAAGCCAATCACCTATTAATCATGAAATAGTTAAACTACTGCCCGCAACAATTGAATTAAGCCTTGTCGCTTTATTAATTGCTATGTTCGTTGGTATCCCATTAGGTTTCATTGCCGCCATTAATCATAACAAAAGCAGTGACCATGCTATTTTATCTTTTGCAATGATCGGCTATTCAATCCCAGTTTTTTGGCTCGGTTTATTAGCCATTTTATTATTTTCTATTGGTTTAGGCTGGCTGCCTTCTGCAGGGCAAATCAGTTTACTTTTTGAAATTGAATTTGTTACAGGTATTCAATTTATTGATATCCTATTGAGTGATAGCCCTTACAAGTGGCAAGCATTCAACGATGCAAGCGCACATATTATTTTACCTGCGAGTGTTATTGCACTTGCTCCTGCAACAATCTTTATACGCTTGTCTCGAGCTTCAATGATAGAAGTACTTGCAACAGGCTATATCAGAGCAGCCAGAGCAAAAGGGCTTAACAGTAGAAAAATTATTTTTCGCCATGCAATTCGTAATGCACTAATAAAAATAATTCGCCATGTTGGTTTACAGTTTGCAAACTTAGTGACCATAGCCATGGTTACCGAGGTAATATTTAGTTGGCCGGGTATTGGCCGATGGCTCATTGAAAGCATATATCAACGAGATTACACGGCAATACAAAGTGGATTATTAGTGCTGTCATGCTTTATTTTTATTGTTCATATTCTTACTGACTTCATCTATGCAGCACTTAACCCATTAGCACGAGGAAATGCACATGGCTCGTGAAAAGATATATCAAGAAGAAATTTTTCCCTCACCTTTTATGCAGCTTTGGCTTATCTTTCGAAGAACGCCTGTGGCAATGTTAGGGCTAGCTTGCTTTGTATTCTTAATATTTTTTGCTGTTTTAGCACCTATATTGGCACCTTATTCTCCTATCGAAGGGCACCTCGATATGATTTTATTACCACCAGCTTGGCATCCTGACGGTAACGTTAGTTTTTTACTCGGTACAGATGAACTAGGACGAGATATGCTATCTCGTTTAATGTATGGCACCTCACTTACTTTTGGTTTGAGCTTTATTGTTGTCATTATTTCTCTCGTTATTGGTGTGCTTATTGGTTCGCTATCGGCGCTAACTAAAGGATTCAAATCCAGCTTTTTAAATCATTTCCTTGATGTCGTCATGTCCATCCCTTCTTTGCTTTTAGCCATCATTATTGTTGCCATCCTAGGTCCTGGTATTAGTAATACGGTCTGGGCTATTGTTATCGTACTTATCCCGCAATTTATTCACATAACACGCTACGCTGTTAAGGAAGAATTCCGCAAAGATTATGTATTAGCTTCCCGCCTTGATGGTGCAAGTAATTTTCGAATATTATATTACTCTGTACTGCCAAATATCGTTGAACGTATAATGAGTCAAGCAACATTGGCACAATCAACCGCTATTTTAGAAATAGCTACCTTAGGTTTTTTAGGGCTTGGCGCGCAAATACCGCTACCTGAATGGGGGGCAATCTTAGCCAACGGTTTAGAACGTTTTTACATTGCCCCTTGGACTGTTTATTTACCTGGCTTGGCGATACTTTTTGCCGTAGTGACAACTAATTTAGTTGGTGAAGGCATGAGTCACGCTTTAAAACTGCGTAAGGAAAGCTAATGAACTTACTTGATATACGTAATTTATCCATTGAATTAGAAACGCCTAACGGTCGAGTATTAGCTGTAGATCGCGTTAGCTTATCAATGAAGGAAGGTGAAGTTCGTGGTTTAGTTGGTGAATCAGGCTCAGGAAAGTCGCTGCTCGCACAGGCAATTATAGGCGTATTAGAAGACAAGTGGCATGTGCATGCTGATAGGTTTCATTGGCGTGGCATTGATTTATTACGTTTGAATATAGAAGAGCGAAAGACTCTGTTATGTAAGGACATCGCCATGATATTTCAGGAGCCCATGAGTTGTTTAGATCCAACAACTACCATAGGCGAACAACTTAGCGAAGCATTAGATAATAAACAATTCAGCGGTTATTTTTGGCAAAAAGCAAAGAAAAGAAGAGCCGCGGTAATAAAGCTATTGCATAAGGTGGGTATTAAAAAGCATGATTTCTGCATTAAGAGCTACCCACATCAACTTACAGAAGCAATATGCCAACGAGTCATGATTGCCATTGCTTTAGCTGGACAACCTATATTACTCATTGCCGATGAACCCACTGCGGCAATGGAAAGTACCAATCAAGGTCAAATATTCAGGTTACTTGCTAGCTTAAATCAATTAAAAAACATGTCGATTTTATTAATTAGTCATGACTTAGAGAATATTACTCACTGGACTAATACCATCACTGTTATGTATAGCGGGCAGTTTGTTGAAGCGGGCACAACAGAACAAATATTCAGCAAACCTCTACATCCTTATACTCGAGCGTTAGTTGATAGCAGCCCACAAGCCAACTTACAACTACCGGCAAAGTCTCGTTTAATGACTTTACCCGGTAGTATCCCTATATTAAAACATCTTCCCATAGGCTGTCGTTTAGGACCTAGGTGTCCAAGAGCACAACAGGCTTGTGTTATTGCCCCCAAAGTAACTAACTTTCATGGTCACAAAGTAAGTTGCCACTTCCCTTTACGCGTTGAACCTTTAAAAAAAGAACGGTCAAGTAAAGGAAATTCCAAACAAGTCACTTCAAAAGAGGGACTTTAAATGACTGCATTACTTGAAATACGAGATATTGCTAAATCATTTAAACTCAAAGGTCATTGGTTACATAAAAAGACGTTTAATGCACTATCACCTCTTTCTTTTACTATTGAGTCTAAAAAAACCTTAGCGATCGTCGGTGAAGCAGGGTCAGGAAAGTCAACGTTAGCTAAAGTATTAGTTGGTGCTGAACTACCTAGCTCAGGAAAGATATATTTAAATGGGCAGTTATTGCAAGACAAGCGTTTTAAGCAAAGGTGCCAACACATTCGCATGATATTTCAAGACTCTGGCACTACGCTAAATCCAAGCTTAACTATTGAACAGTTACTTGATGAGCCGTTAAGCCTGAATACAGATCTAAATCAGTTACAGCGTAAAAAACTTATTCGAACTACATTACAAAAAGTAGGCATGCTGGGTGATCACATGAACTTTTATCCACATATGTTTTCTGGTGGACAAAAACAGCGTATTTCTTTAGCTAGAGCTATCATATTACAACCTCAAGTAATTATTCTAGATGAGGCGCTTGCTTCATTAGATCCTTCATTACGTTCACAAATGATTAATTTATTGTTAGATCTACAACAGCAAATGGGTTTAGCTTATATACTAATATCACACAACTTAGGCATCGTCCGTCATTTTAGTGATGATGTTTTAGTGTTATCTCAAGGCGAAGTTGTTGAACGTGGTAAAACCGCTGAAATAATGAAAAATCCACAACATAAAGTCACACAAAAATTAATGATGAGTCAAAATTTTCAACTTAGAAACAGATCATAAAGAACAAAAATACAATAAAAAACAAGCATAAAAAAAGCTGCGTAAGCAGCTTTTTTTTATGAAGTTAGACCTACATAAAACAGTAGAATATAATATATAAACCTAACAAAACATTAATAATTGTTCGTAGGAGCACTGACCGCTTTACGGGTGATTTTAGCATTCACTTTTAATGAATCCACATAACTCTTATACGCAGATTGCGCTAATTGTGATGTCTGCTGCTTAGCTAAATCGGGGCTAACTGAAGCATTATCATTTAACTGCACTGCTTGTACTTCAACAAGAGCCAGATCACCATTACTTAACGCAACACTTGATGCAGAAACAACGCCACTCACCGGGTGTGGTAAAACAAAGGCTGCTCGCGTTATATTTTGCTCTACATCACTGCTGTAACGAGCCACATTAGCTTTAAATTCAAAATCAGTATTCAAGACGGTTAATTGCTCAGTGATGTCAGTACCCGCTTTAAGTTGAGCCAATAACTCATCAACAGATTTTTGAGCTTTTTCTGTGGCTTTTTGTGCTATTAGTATCGTTTCAATTTGTGCTTCAACTTCTGTTAATGGCTTAACATTCGCTTCTTGAAAAGTATTTAAGCGTAAAACTAAGGCAATATCATCATTCACTTCAATCACATCAGAGTTCATGTTCTCTTGTAATACAAGATCAGAGAAAGCGGATTCAATCACTTTATCTAGATCAAACGGTGCGGTGTTACCTGTACGAGATAACCAAGCGGATGTTTGCACGCTAACATTAATCTCATTAGCGGCATCATCTAAGCTATCAGGGTATTCAAAACTGACACGTGCCATATCTTGTTGTAAGGCGAAAAACTTATCTTGTGCTTGCTCATTACTTACTTTAACTAACAATTCTTCTTTTACATCAGTAAAGCTTTGAACTTCTGCGGCTTTGTAATCAGTTAATTTAATAACATGATAACCAAAGCTTGTTTTAACGAGTGAACTAACATCACCAATATTAATCAAAGCTAATGCAGCAGTATCAAAACTCTCTTCCATAATACCTGGATCTAACCACTCAAGATCGCCACCATTTTCACCGCTAAAAGTATCATTTGATAACTCTTTTGCTAAACTAGCAAAATCTTCACCTTGCTCAAGTCGAGTTAATATTGTTTGCGCTTGTGTTTTAGCTGCGGCTTCATCGTCAGCAAACTCAATAAGGATATGGGCAATTCGACGTTGTTCATGTTGAGTAAAAGCAGTTATATTTTCTTGATAATATTGATTCAGCTCTTCATCAGTGACGTTAATATCTTTGGCAATATCAGCAACATTTAAACTGATGTAATCTACTTTTACTTGCTCTTTATTCTCAAAACGTACTTGATTCGCTAAGTAATAACTTTTAACTTCCTCTTCGCTCACTTCAACACCTGATTTAAACTGTTCAGCGGCAATAGTAACAAAGCGAAGGTCGCGCGTTTGGTTTTGCAAAGTAAGTTGTAACGCCTCTTGATAAGGTAAGTTAAACTCACTACTAACTAACGCTTGACTTAACTGGCGACGAGTCATTTCTACACGAAGATAATCACGAAAGCTTGATGATTGATAAAAGCCAGCTTGATTAATAATTGCTAAATAACGATTATTATCGAACACACCATCAACTTGAAATTCAGGCATTTTACGGATAGTGTCTTTTAGACGATCATCTGATACACGAATAGCTAATGATTCACTACTTTGGTCAATTAATTTTTCATTGATTAAATTATCAACGATACCTTGACGGAAGTTTGCCATATAATTACTATCGTTTGATAACGTATCAAACATATCACCAAACTGCTGCGCCATTCGATTACGCTGTGCTTGATAAGCTTTATTGAAATCTTGTTGGCTAATGGAGTCACCGTTAACAGTAGCAACTGACGTATCAACCGAATTGGAATAACTACCTACACCTGCAACAGCAAAAGTCAGGATAATCAAACCCAGAATAATTTTTGCTGTCAGTCCTTGCGATTTTTCACGAATATCTTCTAACATTTTTATCTCTTTTTATGTGTGCCTATTAAGCGCCTAATCTATCTAAGTAATACCTAACCTATAAATAGTAAGCTTACTTATCTAACGATGCTCGCGATTTTAGCAGATGCAAAGCATAGCTTGAAGCACAAGTTACATTAAATGCAAATAAATTCATTTTCAAAGGAAGGTAAAAACCATTAAAACAAAAAACCACCTAAAAAGGTGGCTTTCATATGCTAAACAACTAAGGTTTGATTAGTTATTACAAGCGTCTTTTAATGCTTTACCGGCTTTAAAAGATGGGATTTTAGCAGCAGCGATTTCAATTGTTGCACCCGTTTGAGGGTTACGGCCAGTGCGCGCAGCACGGTCACGTACAGAAAAAGTACCAAAACCAACTAAAGCTACTTGCTCGCCATCTTTTAATTCATCAGTAACTGCACCAATAAATGAATCTAATGCACGACCTGCAGCAGCTTTAGAAATGTCTGCACCCGCAGCAATTTTCTCGATTAGTTGAGATTTATTCACAGTGTATACCCCTTCAATTGTTATTATGCAACGCTATCCTTTTTATTATGTACTTAAAAAAACATATAAGTCTGTTTCTTTAAATAACCTCAAGCGTTGAGTTTAGAAAATTATTTTTTGCCAACTAGTCACCCTTAATTTTCACTCTATTTCACAGTGCATAAGGGGTCTAGCGATGTAAGCGTAGATAACTTACCATAGTTTCGGCGTTTGAAAAGCAATAATTTCATTTTTTACCATTTTTTTTATCTTTTCAGACGATTTTTTGCCCTTTTTACTGTAAATCAATAAAAAAGGCTATGTTATGAACAAATTACTTTTCAACCTTCCATTGCTCTACAGGGTGCTCAAGCGCTAAGCTAAGCACTTCATCTATCCATTTTACCGGATGAATAGATAGTTCAGCTTTGACATTTTCAGGAATTTCTTCTAAGTCTCGCTCATTTTCATGAGGAATAATAACCGTTTTAATACCGCCACGATGTGCGGCTAACAACTTCTCTTTTAAACCTCCTATGGCTAACACTTCTCCACGTAATGTTATTTCACCTGTCATCGCTACGTCAGCCTTAACTGGATTTCCAGTTAGACTTGAAACAAGTGCTGTGCACATACCAACTCCCGCACTCGGACCATCTTTTGGCGTTGCGCCTTCTGGAACGTGTACATGAATATCTCGTTTTTCGTAAAAATTTTCATTAATGCGTAACTTTTCAGTGCGGCTACGTACAACTGTCATCGCAGCTTGTATAGATTCTTGCATTACATCACCAAGCGAGCCTGTATAAGTTAACTTACCTTTACCGGGTACAGACGCTGTTTCAATGGTAAGGAGCTCACCACCTACTTGTGTCCAAGCCAAACCAGTGACTAAACCAATACGATTTTTATCATCCGCTTTACCGTAATCAAAACGTTGTACACCTAAAAAATCACTTAAGTTATCTTGACTAACAACTACCTTCTTAATTTTTTTATCAAGTAATATCGCCTTGACTGCTTTACGGCACAGTTTAGATATTTCACGCTCTAAATTACGCACTCCAGCTTCACGAGTGTAATAACGAATAATACCAACAATAGCGCTATCGTTAATTTCAATCTCTTTCTCTTTTAAACCATTACGCTCGATTTGTTTATTAACCAAGTGATTTTTAGCAATGTTAAGTTTTTCATCTTCGGTATAACCTGATAAACGAATGACTTCCATACGGTCAAGTAGTGGCCCTGGAATATCCATACTATTCGAAGTAGCTACAAACATGACGTCAGATAAATCATAATCGACTTCTAAGTAATGATCGTTAAAAGTGGTATTTTGTTCCGGATCTAATACTTCCAACAACGCGGACGCAGGATCACCACGCATGTCAGAAGCCATTTTATCTATTTCATCTAATAAGAAGAGTGGATTCTTAACACCAACTTTTGATATTTTTTGTATTAATTTACCGGGTAAAGAGCCTATATAAGTTCGTCTGTGGCCTCGAATTTCAGCCTCATCTCTAACACCACCTAAAGCCATTCGTACATATTTACGGCCTGTTGATTTTGCAATAGATTGACCTAAAGACGTTTTACCTACACCAGGAGGTCCAACTAAACAAAGAATAGGTCCTTTAAGTTGACTTACTCGTTGCTGTACGGCCAAATACTCAAGAATACGTTCTTTAACTTTATCTAAACCGTAATGATCTTTATCAAGCACTTCTTGCGCTAAAGTAAGGTTACGCTTCAATTTACTGCGTTTTGTCCATGGCACATTAATCATACAGTCAATATAACTACGTACAACGGTTGCCTCTGCCGACATTGGTGACATCATTTTTAATTTTTGCAGTTCCGCTAAAGTTTTTTCCTTAGCTTCGCTCGGCATTTTCGCTTCTTCGATACGCTTTGCCATTAATTCAAGTTCATCGGGTGTTTCATCACCTTCATTTAACTCTTTTTGAATAGCTTTCATTTGCTCATTAAGGTAATACTCACGTTGGCTTTTTTCCATTTGCTTTTTAACGCGTGTACGAATTTTTTTCTCAACTTGCAATAAGTCGATTTCACCTTCCATTAGCGCCATTAAATGTTCTAAGCGAGTATCAACTTGAATGATTTCTAGTATTTTTTGTTTGTCCACTAGCTTTAGCGGCATATGAGCAGCCATTGTATCGGCAAGTTGATCTGGCTCTTCAATGCCCGACACAGAAGTCAGCACTTCCGGTGGTATTTTTTTATTTAGTTTTACATAGCCCTCAAATTGAGAAATAGCTGAGCGCACTAATACTTCAATATCTTCGTTTTCACTATCGTCAGGGGTTAAATACTCGATATCAGCACTGAAGTGACTTTCAGTTTCTACAAATTTAGTAACTTTCGCACGGTGTACACCTTCAACTAATACTTTCACTGTGCCGTCTGGTAATTTCAACATTTGTAAAATGGTGGCAACAGTACCGGTATCATAGACGTCATCTGCACGTGGATCATCAATAGCAGCATCTTTTTGAGCGACTAAGAAGACTTGTTTATCATGCTCCATAGCAAGATCTAAACAACGGATAGACTTTTCTCGACCTACAAAAAGAGGAATAACCATTTGTGGATAAACGACAACATCTCTTAAGGCTAAAACGGGGATTTCAACAACAGCAGATAATTCTTGACTCATTGGCTACTCTTTTGGGGATTATGAAAGTTAATATAAAATAAAGCTATGAAATGGATATGGGGATAAAGAAAAAAGATACAAGTTACAAAGCATAAGTTTTGATATAAAAAAACCCTGAGTTACAAGCATTCACCTTAAAGATGATTCACTTATAACTCAGGGTTTAGCAATTTAACCGAAACTGACTATTCAGATGAAGCTTTATCCTGCTTGCTATCATAAATAACAATAGGTTTACTTTCGCCTTTAATAGTTTTTTCATCAACAACAATTTTACTTACGTCTTCCATTGAAGGTAATTCATACATGGTATCAAGTAAAACGGCTTCAACGATAGAACGTAGACCACGAGCACCGGTCTTTCTTTCCATTGCTTTTGCTGCAATTGCATGTAGAGCATCTTTTCTGAATTCTAATTCTACATTTTCCAAATCAAATAACGCACTAAACTGCTTAGTTAACGCATTTTTTGGCTCTTGTAGGATCTGAATTAAAGCATCTTCGTCTAGTTCACGCAATGTAGCAACAACAGGTAAACGGCCAATAAACTCAGGAATTAAACCGTACTTAACTAAATCTTCAGGTTCAACTTCAGCTAAATGATCAGTTAATGATTTTTCTTCCGCTTTACCACGAATTTCTGCACCAAAACCAATCCCAGTGCCTGTTTGACAACGTTGTTCAACAACCTTATCAAGACCACCAAACGCACCACCACAGATAAATAAGATCTTAGAGGTATCAACTTGCAAAAACTCTTGTTGAGGATGCTTACGACCACCTTGTGGCGGTACAGAAGCAACAGTCCCTTCAATAAGCTTCAATAGTGCTTGTTGTACACCTTCACCTGAGACATCACGTGTGATAGATGGATTATCTGATTTGCGAGAAATCTTATCAATTTCATCAATGTAAACAATACCACGCTGAGCTTTATCAACATCATAATCACATTTTTGTAATAACTTCTGAATAATGTTTTCAACGTCTTCACCAACATAACCTGCTTCAGTTAATGTTGTTGCATCAGCCATAGTAAAAGGAACATCCAGTAATCGAGCCAATGTTTGTGCTAATAATGTTTTACCACTACCTGTTGGACCAATAAGTAAAATATTACTTTTTCCTAGTTCAACACCATTATGAGTGTCACCATTACGTAAACGCTTATAGTGATTATATACCGCTACCGCTAATACTTTTTTCGCATGGTCTTGACCAATAACATAGTCGTCCAGACTCTCACGAAGCTCAACAGGTGAAGGTAATGCTTCTTTGCTCTCTTTTGGCGAAATTTCAGTTATTTCTTCGCGAATAATGTCATTACATAACTCGACACATTCATCACAAATAAATACTGAAGGGCCAGCAATTAATTTACGTACTTCATGTTGGCTTTTGCCACAAAATGAACAGTAAAGTAATTTACCATTATCGCTACCCTTACTAATATCGGTCATGCCATACCTCTAATCTATCTAAAACTGGTAATTCCATTAACTCTAAGTATACACTCAAATTTATTTTTCGTTACGTTGTTCTAATATGGAGTCAACTAAACCATATTCAACCGCAGCTTCAGCACTTAAAAAATTATCTCTATCCGTATCTTGTGAAAGCTGCTCTAATGTCTTGCCAGTATGCTCAGCCATTAAGCTGTTTAATTTCTCTTTTATAAATAAAATTTCTTTTGCATGAATTTCAAAATCTGATGCTTGTCCTTGGAAACCGCCAAGAGGTTGATGAATCATTACACGTGCGTTAGGTAAACAATAACGTTTACCTTTTTCACCACCAGATAATAAAAATGCGCCCATGCTAGCCGCTTGCCCAATACAGACAGTACTGATATTTGGCTTTATAAATTTCATGGTGTCGTAAATCGCCATACCCGCAGTAACAGAACCACCTGGAGAATTAATATAAAGAAAAATATCTTTATCTGGACTCTCAGATTCTAAAAATAATAACTGAGCGATAATTAAATTAGCCATGTGGTCTTCAACTTGACCACATAAGAAGATTACTCGTTCTTTAAGTAATCTTGAATAAATATCGTACGAACGTTCGCCTTTTGCTGTTTGTTCTACAACCATAGGAACAAGAGCACTTTCAGTAATACTAGCGTTTCCTTGACCCGTATTTTGTGAAGTAAAACCCGCTGTACTTTGCGAATGAATTTGAGAACTAATATGAGAGTTGAACAAGTGTATACCTTCCCTTTACTCTTAAAAAATAAAAATGGCCTGTATGTTGCCATACAAGCCATTAAATTTAAGCGATTGCTCAGTCTATTGTCAATCTAAAACTACGATAAACTTCGCTTTACTTAATATTACTTCGCTTCAGGGTTCATAATGTCATTGAAGCTAGCTTTTTTGTCTGTTACTTTCGCTTTTTCAACAAGAAGCTCTACAGCTTGCTCTTCTAATGCAACATTTTGCATCTGCTGCATTAATTCTTTGTTGTTAGCATAATATTCAACAACTTCTTTTGGATCTTCATAAGCAGATGCCGCACTAGCGATTAATTCGTTAACTTTATCTTCGTTAACTTTTAATTCGTTAAGTTTGATCACTTCACCTAATAACAAACCAATTTTAACACGACGTCCTGCTTGTTCTGTAAACATTTCAGCAGGTAGTTCAGGTAAGTTTTTAGGATCCATTTGGCCCTTAAAACGTTCCATTGCTTGTTGACGTAATACGTCTACTTCTTGTGCAACTAAGGCTGATGGTAAATCAACTTCATGAGCAGCTAATAAGCCATCGATAACTTGTGTTTTAACTTTAGCTTTAACTGCTTGGTTTAATTCACGTGTCATATTTTTGCTTACTTCAGTACGCAAGGCTTCAACACCACCTTCTTCAATACCGAAAAGCTTAGCGAACTCTTCATCAACTTTAGGTAATTCAGCACCTTCAGTTTTATGAACAACAATATCAAACTCAGCTTCTTTACCTTTTAGGTTTTCTGCATGGTAATCATCTGGGAAAGTTACTTTGATTGTTTTTTCTTCACCGGTTTTCATACCCGTGATTTCTTTTTCGAAACCTGGGATCATGCGACCAGCGCCTAATTCCAATTCAAAACCTTCGGCCTTGCCGCCTTCAAAATCTTCACCGTCAACACGACCAGTAAAATCAAGTGTTAGCTTATCGCCTTTTTTAGTTTTGCGTTTGTTTTCTTTCCATGTTTGATGTTGCTTTTGCAATGTAACAAACATTTCATCTAAATCACTGTCAGTCACTTCAACTTGTGGCTTCTCAATAGCAATTTTGTCTAAATCTTTTAATTCAACTTGAGGATATATTTCAAAAGTTGCTTCAAACTCTAAATCTTTACCATCTTCATTGCTTTTAGCTACGAATGAAGGGCGGCCTGCTGGGTTAATTTTTTCAGCAATAATCGCGTCAACAAAGTTACGTTGCATGATTTCACCAGCAACTTCTTGACGAACTGATTTACCGTAGCGCTTTTGAATAACTGACGGCGGTACTTTACCCGGACGGAAGCCATTAATACGCTGTGTTTTACTAACTTGACGAAGACGGTTTTTAACTTCTACATCCACTGTTGCGGCAGGAACAGAAATAGTCAGACGACGTTCTAAACCTTGTGTAGTCTCAACTGAAACTTGCATTTATATACCTCAAAACTTAGCGTATTACGCTTTTTTATACGCATTAATTAACACCTGACTTTGATAAATAGTTATCAAATAAGCGATAAAAAGATGCACTATTACTAAAATTGTGACGCAGAATTATAGCTAGGCATATTACAAGTTGCAAGGGGAAAGTTTAGCGGAAAAAAAAATAGTGGGATATAAGGCTGAAATGATGCAAACGTGATAAAGTTAGCCGTTTTCAAGAAGTGACTCATTAAGCGATATTTCCACATAATAAAACTAAATTCATAGTAAAGAATATGTTCGTCGCTATATTATCAGCGTTTTTCACTCAAAGTAATCACCTAAGCGTTTAGGAATAGGTCAAAGGTTATTTAGATAATAAGATTATTTGGGGATAAAGGTAGTAGGTTTTCTATAGAAGTGGTCGGTGATGCAAGATTCGAACTTGCGACCCCTTGGACCCAAACCAAGTGCGCTACCAAGCTGCGCTAATCACCGACATTTACTACACAGTACACTTTTGACATTCAATTACATTGATATAATTGAATTAAAAATGGGGTGGCTAAAGGGACTTGAACCCTCGACAACCGGAATCACAATCCGGGGCTCTACCAACTGAGCTATAGCCACCATTGAACTTTATTTAATACTTTTAGGTATGGCGCGCCCTGCAGGATTCGAACCTGCGACCCACGCCTTAGAAGGGCGTTGCTCTATCCAGCTGAGCTAAGGGCGCACATTTACCTACAAAGTTACTTTTTGTCTCTTAAGAAAGATAAAAAAGTGGTCGGTGATGCAAGATTCGAACTTGCGACCCCTTGGACCCAAACCAAGTGCGCTACCAAGCTGCGCTAATCACCGATATTTACTGTTAAATCAAATCAGCGAACTGTCTCGTTTCAACGGATGCGGATATTACCGACTTGATTACGCTCCGTCAAACCTTTTTTATAAAAACTTCATTGTTCGCTCGTTTTTAATGCACCTTGCTCTATTCTTCACCTTGAATGCTTTGCTTTGTTCTATATTTGAGCAGCAAGGCGCCAAACTAAGTTTCAATTCAATGCAACGATGATATATACCCGTTATCATTCAAGATGCAAGTTTCAGAGTGCTTGAGCAATTTCAATTCAAGACGCACCTTTGCTGTAATGGTTACTCCCTTGCAAATAGGTGCAACGACGAAGTGATATTGCTCAAACGCTTCTTCGATGGGTTTAAAATAATTTTATACCGCGTTAAATAATCAAACCATAGAATGACTATGCTTAAATTATTTCCTTTGCCTAAAGTCATTTTAATTCCCACTGAAATCCTGCACTTTGATTGGTAACGGGTATATAACAAAAATGATTGTTTTATTAAAAGTAGAACTACAATAAATTGCATCTTTATGGCAAAATGACGCTGTTTTTTATTATCCACTTTTTAAGGCCAACAGTAAACTTATGACAGCATCATTGATTGATGGCAAAGCCATTGCTAAACAACTTAGAGACAGTGTAAGAGATAAAGTTAGTCTACGGGTTGCCAAAGGCTTAAGAGTCCCTGGATTAGCCGTAATATTAGTAGGCTGCGATCCTGCTTCACAAGTTTATGTTGGCTCTAAGCGCAAAGCCTGTGAAGAAGTTGGTTTTGTATCACGCTCCTATGATTTACCCATTACAACTTCGGAAGAAGAGTTACTGGCTTTAGTCAGCAAATTAAATACCGATGATTGTATCGACGGAATTTTAGTACAGTTACCCTTACCTGCTACCTTAAATAGCGATCTCATTATTGAACATATTAACCCTGCAAAAGATGTTGATGGTTTCCATCCTTCTAATGTTGGTAAACTTGTCCTAAGACAACCCGGTTTAAGACCCTGTACGCCTAAAGGTATTATGACCTTAATCGAGTCAACCGGTGTTGAAACCAAAGGTTTAGATGCTTTAGTGATCGGCGCATCAAATATTGTTGGCAGACCGATGAGCTTAGAGTTATTGCTTGCAGGATGTACTGTAACCACTACCCATCGCTTTACCAAAGATTTAGAAGGTAAAGTAAGAAATGCTGATTTAATTGTTGTAGCTGTAGGTAAGCCAGCCTTTATTCCAGGTCAATGGATTAAAGAAGGTGCTATGGTGATCGATGTAGGTATTAATCGCTTAGATAGCGGTAAATTAGTTGGTGATGTAGATTTTGCTGTTGCCAACGAAAAAGCAGCCTTTATTACGCCTGTTCCCGGTGGTGTTGGTCCAATGACCGTTGCTAGTTTAATTGAGAATACGTTAATTGCTTGTCAGCAAAGCGATAATTAAAATTTAACACCTCTAAATAAAAAGGATGAAGACATTCTCTATTATCTAAGAGCATGGCTATTCATCCTTTTTTATTGTTTGTTTAACTTACTTAACTTACTCAACTTACTCAACTTACTTAACTTAGGCTTTACCCCGTTTAATATTAAGCTTTGCGCCAAGTAGTTTTGCCTGCACTATCTTCAAGTATCACGTTTAACTCATTTAGTTTATCTCTTGCTTCATCAGCCTGTGTCCAATTTTTGTCAATACGCGCTTGATTACGTTGTACAATCAAGGCCTCTATTACAGTTACTTCATCGCTATCATTTTGACCTTGTAAAAAGGCCGCCGGTTCAAGTTGTAATAAACCAACAATGCCGCCAAGTGTAACTAACGTTGCCGCTAAGTTACTCGCTACCTCAGTATTATTGTCAGCTTTAGCTAAATTAATTTCTTTAGCGAGTTCAAAAAATACCGCTAAAGCTTGTGGTGTATTAAAATCATCATCCATCGCTTGGCAAAACGTTTTCACGAGAGGTAACTCTCTATCAAGCTCGAAATCACTTGCTATTTCAACATCACGAAGTGCAGTGTAAATACGTTCAACTGATGATCTTGCTTGTGTTAAATTATCAATAGAATAATTTAACTGACTACGATAATGCCCTGTTGTTAAGAAAAAACGAACGGTTTCAGCATCGTATTCTGCTAATACATCACGAATAGTAAAAAAGTTGCCTAATGATTTCGACATTTTTTCTTGATCGACTTGTACCATACCTGTATGAATCCAATAATTAACATACGGGGTATCAAGCGCACAACAACTTTGCGCCACTTCGTTTTCATGGTGCGGAAAAGTTAGATCAGAGCCGCCACCATGAATGTCAAAATGATGACCTAACTCTTTGGCATTCATGGCTGAACATTCAATATGCCAACCTGGTCGACCTTCTCCCCAAGGTGAAGACCAACTTGGCTCACCCGGTTTGGCTGATTTCCATAAAACAAAATCCAGTGGGTTATTTTTGCTTTCATCAACTTCAACACGAGATCCCGCTTGTAATTGTTCAAGGTTTTGGCCACTCAACTTGCCGTAATTGTCATAACTCGCTACTGAAAACAATACATCACCTTTACCACTTTCAGTTTCCTTTTCAGCAACATAAGCATGATTTTTTGTCACTAAAGTCTCAATCATAGCGATGATTTCATCCATATGAGTAGTAACTCTCGGCTCTAAATCAGGCCTTGCCATATTCAATGCATCAAAATCTTGATGCATTGCAGCAATAGTACGCTCTGTTAATTGTTCAGGTGTTTCATTATTTTCTTGTGCTCGTTTAATTATCTTGTCTTCAACATCCGTAATGTTACGTACGTAATTAACTTCATAACCTGAAAAGCGTAAATAACGCGAAATATTATCAAAGCTGATATAAGTACGACCGTGACCGATATGGCACAAGTCATAAACGGTACAACCACAAACATACAAACCTACTTTACCGGCATTGATTGGTGTAAAGGTTTCTTTTTGACGACTTAAGGTATTGTATATTTGTAACATGTGGTTTTCTAACTCCTAGAAACTATTTTGATTAACAAAGGTCTGAACAAATGAGACGATAATTGTACCCGAACAAATGTAAAGTATCATCACAGATAAGTGCATTTTATCAAGAAATATTAGAGAAGTTGCGATACAATTCTTTTTAAATTATTTATTACCTTTTTAAGAGACTTTTATGATCACGTTTAAAACTACCCTTGGCGATATTAAAATTGCCCTAGATTTCGATAATGCACCTGAAACAGCAAAAAACTTCCAACAATATGTTGAGGAAGGCCATTACAATGGCACTATTTTTCATCGTGTCATTAAAGGTTTTATGGCACAAGGTGGCGGATTCGCTCCGGGTTTAGAAGAAAAAGAAACCCGTGCAAGCATTAAAAATGAAGCAAACAATGGTTTAAGCAATAAATTGGGTAGTTTGGCTATGGCTCGTACACAAGAGCCTCATTCAGCTTCTGCACAATTTTTTATTAACCTTACTGATAATAACTTTTTAGATTTTACTAGTGAGTCTGTACAAGGTTGGGGTTATTGTGTTTTTGGTGAAGTTGTTGAAGGCATGGACATTGTTGATAAAATGGCATTAGTCGAAACAGGTAACCTACACGGGCATGGTGATGTGCCAAAAGAAGATATTGTTATTGAATCAGCAATCGTTGAATAACCTCATTTGATAACCGAGTTGACAAGTCAAAGCAAAACCACAGCAATAACTTACTTTATTGCTGATTTACATTTATGCGAAAGCAGGCCCGATATCAGCGCCTGCTTTTTGCGTTTTTTAAAGAATGAAGCCATTCATGCTGAAAAGCTTTATATATTGGGAGATTTATTTGAAGCTTGGGTTGGCGATGATGATGATAGCGCTTATTTAAAAACCATTAGCAGAGCATTATCTACCCTAGCCAGTTATGGTACCAAAATTTATTATATTCATGGCAATCGTGATTTTTTATTGGGTAAACGTTATGCTAAAAAAGCATCACTAATTTTATTGCCCGAAATAGATTTAATTGATTTATATGGCCAAGAAGTGGTGATAATGCATGGCGATACCTTATGCACAGCAGATGTAGATTACCAAGCGTTCCGAAAAAAATCTCGTAGCTGGTGGTGGCAAATGTCGATCAAAACTTTACCACTTTTTTTGCGCAAGAAGATTGCAGCAGATTACCGTAAAAAAAGCGCTGCCGCGACCGCATTAAAACCGCAAGATATTATGGATGTAACCCTCAGTGAAGTCGTTAATTGTCTTGAAGACTATCACAGCCAGCTACTTATTCATGGTCATACCCACAGACCTGCAGTACATGAGTTAACGGCTAATAACAAAATAGCTAAACGTATAGTGCTTGGTGATTGGTACGAGCAAGGTGCATGGCTAAAAGTCAGTCCTGAAGGTATGGAATTGATCAATATTCCGCTCAGTACCTAAAGTAATGCTGTTGGGTAGACTAAAACAGCATTACCTTAGCTATAAAACAGCACTCCATACGACAACGTCACACTCACTAATTAATTAACTTTTCTAGTACTTAGCTAATTGGTGTACCTGAATGAAATTTAAAATCTTCATCAGGACTACTAATAAGTTCAGCTTCAACTTTACCAAAATAATCAATGCGGTCACTAATATCCGCTCCCTCACCTGCCACTTGCGCAGCTAAGGCAAGATAATCTTGGTAGTGGCGAGCTTCTGAACGTAATAAAGAAATATAAAACTTATTTAGGTCATCATCTAAATGCGGTGCGAGTTTAGCGAACCGCTCACATGACCTAGCTTCAATATAGGCTCCAATAATTAACTTATCTATTAACGCATTAGGCTCATAAGTCGTCACATGTTTCAACATACCTTTGGCATAACGACCCGCAGTTATACCGTCGAAAGGAATATTTCGTTTAACCATGATCTCAAGCACTTGATAAAAATGGTGTAACTCTTCTTTAATTAGCAAGACCATTTTATCAATTAAATTTTGGCTATACGATGAATTGTTTTTCGGTAACAAGGCTTTTGATAAATTATTCTTGTTTGCTAACGAGGCCAAGTTACCTTTTTTACGATACAGAAAGTCTTCATAAGGTTCGAACCATTCAAGTAATACCTTGCTACTTTCTTTATCCAACGCATACTTGCGAATTAAAAACATCGCAGTCTGACCAGCTTTGAGCTCACATGCTAAGTGATCACGTAATATTACCGGTAAATTTTCCGACTTCTTAGCTTCGTTAATCCAAGCGTCAGGTGTTTGACATTGTAAAAAAGATAAAATAGGAATTAATAGTTTTTCATTTTCGTTCATAAAGCTGACTCATAACATTTACCATTAAGGTAAAAGGCACTTCTCAAATATTGCCCTATTTTAGAAGCCCCTTTCTTGAGATACTAGTGAAAAATACTTTTTACCCTATTTAGATCAATTTTATGACAACAAATTCTAATAAAGTAGTTATTAGTTCAAAGGCAGCTAAAGATTTAGTTAAAAAGCACGCCAAATTAACTCACAGCGAAAACTTTACAGTTCTTTCACACGTTCAGCGCGAAGTTGACGATTGGATATTAAATACTTTAATGCTCAACGATCTAGACGTGCCTTTTAAATATAAACGTAAAAAATTGTATAAAAACTTACAAGGACAACGTATAAATATCACTTACTACCCAGAAACTGAAATTATTGCGGGTTTTAATATAGAAATAATGAAGATTGTCCGTCTAAAAATAAGCTAGATTTAATAAAGTAAGTGGATAATCAGTTATTTTTAGCACTTAATGGTATTAAAAATCATTTTAATAGAGCTTTATAGGTTATTTTTCAAACAAAGCTTGACGTAGAATCATCCATCTCGCATAAATAAAGAGTAGTGATAATAAAAAGTACTCATAGTTAACATTTTTTCAGTTTTATTGGCTGTTTAATTATCTATAAAAGTACTTTCCTAATACTTATGTGCGAGAGGATTCAAAATGATACTAAACCATATTTGGGGGCTTTATGCCCACCCGAAAGATGAGTGGCAAACGATTGAGAAGCGCCATGAAAGTTTAAGCTATAGTTTACTGCATATTTTAACCATCTCATTAATACCTGCTATCTGTGGTTATTATGCAGCCGCCCATATTGGCTGGACAATAGGTGTTGGTGACCCAATAAAGATAAGTACATCAAGCGCACAAATCATGGCAATTAGTATGTACTTTGCTTTAGTTACTGGGGTATTTGCGCTTGCATATCTTATTCAGTGGATGGCAAAAACTTTCGACTCAAAACCCTCCTTTGTACAGGCATTAGAGCTTGCGGCTTATACGTCTACTCCATTGTTAATGGTCGGAGTTACCGCCTTGTTTCCTGTGCTTTGGTTTGTTGCTCTAGCTGGGCTTGTTGCTATCGCCTATTCAGTTTATTTATTATATTCAGGTATACCAATTATGATGAACATTCCTGAAGAGAAAGGGTTTATCTATTCAAGTTCCGTGGTAACAGCTGGGTTAGTTTTACTTGTTGCACTGATGGCGTTTACTGTCATCCTCTGGAGCAATGGTTTTGGTCCAGAATTCATTGCTTAAAGGCAACTAACTCAATACAAGCCATATAAATAAAAAGGTGCTATATCTCACGATGTAGCACCTTTTTTATTAGTTTGACTTAATTAAATTAAGAAAGCTGATATTAAACTATTACTCTGCACCTTCATTATGCATATCAATAATTGAATCGGCATTTTTATCTGATACTTCTTTAGTCGTATTATTGCGCAAGGCATCGAGTCTTTCTAAATAGCCTTGATCAATATCATTGGTGATGTAATTACCATTAAACACAGAAGTATCGAATGACTTAATCTCAGGATTTCCTAGACCTACCGCAGAAACTAAATCTTCTAGTGATTGAAAAATTAACTTATCAGCACCAATCAAGTTGCAAATATCATCTAGTTCTCGGCCATGAGCAATTAACTCATTAGCACTTGGCATATCAATACCATAAACATTTGGAAAGCGCACTTCCGGTGCAGCGGAAGCAAAGTAGACTTTATTAGCGCCTGCAGCCCTAGCCATATCTATAATTTGTTCTGATGTTGTACCACGAACAATAGAGTCATCGACAAGTAAAACATTTTTACCTTTGAACTCAGTACCAATAGCATTTAGTTTTTGACGTACAGATTTTTTGCGTTGCTCTTGCCCTGGCATGATAAACGTACGGCCAATATAGCGGTTTTTAACAAACCCTTGGCGGTAAGGCAAATCAAGTTGCTTGGCTATTTGCAAAGCAATATCACACGAAGTTTCTGGAATCGGCACAACAACATCTATATCAATGTCATCCCACTCTTTAGCTATTTTTTCGCCTAACTTAGTTCCCATTTCCACACGTGACGCATAAACAGACATTTTATCCATAGTCGAATCTGGGCGAGCAAAATAAACAAATTCAAAAATACAAGGGCTATACACAGGGTTATCTGCACATTGCTTACTATGAATTTTCCCATCATCAGAAAAGAAAATTGTTTCACCGGGCGCTATATCGCGTACAAATTCAAAATCACAAGCATCTAATGCAACTGACTCAGAAGCCACCATATACTCAACGCCATGTTCGTTTTCTCGTTTACCAAAAACTAACGGGCGAATACCGTTAGGGTCACGAAAAGCAATCATGCCATGGCCAACAATTAAGGCTACAGAAGCATAAGCGCCACGTACACGCTTATGTACATTAGCAACCGCGTTAAAAATATCGTCAGGAGTTAACGAAGTGCTTTCGCTTAACTGTAACTCATGGGCAAGAGTATTTAGCAACACCTCAGAGTCAGAGGTTGTATTAACATGCCGGCGTGCAACACTAGAGAGCCATCCTCTCAACTCATCCGCATTGGTTAGGTTGCCGTTATGGGCTAGAGATAAACCAAATGGAGCATTAGTATAAAAAGGCTGTGCTTCAGACGAACTTGAGGTACCTGCAGTTGGATAACGAACATGACCAATACCAATATGACCTTCTAATCGCAACATATGGCGAGTATGAAAGACATCTTTTACTAAGCCATTTCCTTTACGTAGTCTAAAAGTATTATTATGAATTGTAACAATACCTGCAGCGTCTTGGCCACGATGCTGAAGTACGGTTAAGCCATCATATATAAATTGACAGACAGGGGTTTTACCAACAATACCAACGATACCACACATGAAATTTTCTCCGTTTAAAGCTTAACTATACTTAGGTAGTTAAATTAAAAAACTTGATGATTGTTTAAGATATTCAAAGAACCACTCGATTACTAAGGTAAACTCAGGAATTAGTGTTGAGCTTTTCCACCAGGGTGTTGTTGCGGCGCTCGTAAAAGCATCCATGAAAAACAAAACAGCACTAATAATTAATACACCGCGTAATGCGCCAAAGACAAGTCCTAAAACTCTATCAGTACCCGATAATCCGGTCTTGCTGACTAATTGGCCAATAATATAGTTTACCAAGGCACCAAGCACTAAAGTTGTAATAAATAGAATAGCGGCAGCAGCGGCATTACGAAGGAATTGATCGGAAATGTTAGTTAGTAGGTTGGCTAAATTAGCATAAAAATGACTGGCTATAAAAAATGCACTTATCCATACAAGTAAAGAAATAGCTTCTTTTACAAACCCTCGCACTAGACTAATAAGGGTTGATATACCTATTAAAGCCATAATGGCGTAATCTATCCAAACCATAATTTCCAATTCCCATTGAGTGAGCCCATAAAATGAGCTCATTAAGTGAGCTAATTGATTTCTCTAAATTAGAGGCGCGCATTTTACCAGAAGTATCAAAAAAATGTCTAATTATTTATTTTGTTAACCGAGTAGTTGATTTACTTTTTTAAGCGTTCTTCTAAAGCCACATCTACTACTTATTCGGATAGAATCGCGCAACTTTACCCGTAGCATTGGTTAGTTTTTTTAATGCCGGTAGTTTTTTATCAAGAGATGATTTAATCAACTCAGGTCCGACAAAAACTTTAGTTAATGTCCCCTGCTTAGTTTTAATTGGTTGAGTAAAGGTGCTATAGCCATTGGACTTTAGCTTAGCTAATAATTGTGCAACATTTTGCTTATGTTTAAAACTACCCAAATGTATTACCCATGCTTCCTTGGCAACCGCTTTTTCTGGCAAAGGCTCTATGACTTTATTCACTGGGCTATTGAAGCCTGAAACAGTTTTTTCAGTATTGACGGTTTTATTCGTAGCCGTAACATCATCATTGATTTTATTTTTATTTGCAGGTGTTATTTTAGATACTTCATTATCTATAGAGTTAGTCAGCAAATGGTCCTGTGCCTCTTCAGCGATAATAGTCTCAACTGATTTTTTTCTAAGCTGATCTTCGGGGAAATTTTTATTGGTTAGTTTACCTGAAAAGATAGGTGCATTAGGTATCGCTTCAAAATCAGTTTGGTGCGTCTTCTTTTCACCATCGAGCACATCGGGTAAAAAAATAATCACTACTGCGGCAATAATTATAGTACCAACGAGGCGATTTTGAAATGGTGATGACAAGTGATACTCCAAAGTATATTTAAATGTAAACGTTAAAAGCCAAATAAATAATATTTCAATTTAGCAATTAAAATATTATTTATCTGCGCTGTGTAGTAACAACGGCCTTATTTCGGCAACGGTATAAAAAGAACCAAAAACAAGTATTAAATCGTCAGGCTCTGCTTGTTGATTGGCTATTTTAAAGGCATCAGTAACATTGTCAAAGCAATTGATCATATTTGAAGTCGGTGTTCCTTGATCTTTTAAGTGTTGTTCTTTTAGATATTTAGCCATTGATGTGACCGTTGCAGCTCTAGGTCCTCTCAATTGGCCAATAAACCAATGTTCGACTTCCTCAGTCAGTGGCATCAAACTATTGCATATATCCTTGTCGCCGAGCATAGCAACCACTGCATACACGCTCTTATAGTTGCCCTGCTGCTTTAGTTTGTGTATGTGATGTGCTAAATATCGGCTAGCTTGCGGGTTATGGCCAACATCGAGCATAACATCACAACTGTCTTTTTGGCTAAATACCTCAGTGCGGCCCGCAACTTTTGTTTGCCTTATAATTTTATTTATAAAATTACTGTCGAGTGGCAGACCTAAAGATGCAAGAACCATTAATGCAGTTGCAACATTATCACGAGGAATGAATGTAGCACCTAACTGATTTATTGACTTCGATGAAAGTTGTGTTGATTGCCAAGACCATTCATTAGTTGCTAACGTACCATGTTTACAATTTTCGTCATCAAGAATAGTAAACTGTTGATTTCGAATATGTAAATTAGTTAAGTTTCCACTTGAGAGCTTATAAGCATGATCAAGTACTGATTGCGGGGCATTGGTATCGCCAATAACAATGATTTGTTTTGAACGCATGATACCCGCTTTTTCAAAACCAATACTTTCTCTATCGTTCCCTAAAAAAGCTTGATGATCAAGATCTATGGTAGTTATTACAGCAACATCTGCATCAATAATATTCGTTGCATCTAATCGGCCACCAAGACCTACTTCAAGAATAATAAAGTCAGGTTTAACCGCCATTAACACCAAAAAGGCAGCTAATGTGGTGTATTCATAATAACTTAATGAAATTTCAGCCCGCACCTGCTCTATTTTGTTAAATGCTGCAATTAATGGTTGATCGGCTACATCATTTTTATTAATGCGTAAGCGTTCATTAAAATGCTCTATATGTGGAGAAGAATAAACCGCAACAGTGCCTGTTTTGTTAAGATTATTCGTGGAAAATGTTAGCAATTTTTCGTCTAGTAGGGCATTCTCTAAAAAAGCACAAGTTGTGCCTTTGCCATTAGTACCCGCAACTGTAATTACTGTTGCAAAACTAAAATCAATAGACAAACGTTTAGCAACTTGTTGAATACGCGTTAAACCGAGATCTATCTCAGTACTATGTAGATTTTCTAAATAATAAAGCCACTGATCTAGATTAGTAAAATCTTGATAGTGGCTTGAATTGGTCTTTTGCATTTAGCTACTTGTATAAAAACTAAAAATAAACTGACTACAGCGGGCTAACTTGCCCCATAAACTTAGCTAGTAATCGCGCTAAGGTTACTCGCATTTCTCGACGATCGACAATCATGTCAATAGCGCCTTTCTCGAGTAGAAATTCGCTGCGCTGAAAACCTTCAGGCAATTTCTCTCTTACGGTTTGTTCAATAACACGTGGACCGGCAAAGCCAATTAAGGCCTTTGGCTCACCAATGTTAATATCACCGAGCATAGCTAAACTTGCTGAAACGCCACCCATAGTAGGGTCCGTAAGGACTGAGATGTAAGGCAGACCTTTTTCACTCATTTTTGCCAAAGCTGCACTGGTTTTTGCCATTTGCATTAATGAAAACAACGCTTCCTGCATTCGTGCGCCACCACTGGCTGAAAAACAAATAAATGGAATATCATGCTCTAAGCAATATTCAACACCTTTCACAAATCGCGCACCAACAACTGATGCCATTGATCCACCTAAGAAGGAGAACTCAAAAGCAGCGGCAACAACCGGCATACCATGCAGTTCGCCTTTCATCACCACTAATGCATCTTTTTCGCCGGTATTTTTTCGAGCAGCACTTAACCTATCTTTGTAACGTTTTGAATCTTTGAACTTTAAAATATCTTGTGCTTCAAACTCCTCCCCTAATTCGAGTCTATTGTCTCGATCAAGGAAGCTGTCAATGCGCTTACGTGCACTAATACGCATGTGATGGTCACATTTGGGACAAACAGAAATTTGTCTGTCAAGCTCGGCTTTATAAAGTACCGCATTACACGATGAACATTTGCTCCAAACGCCATCTGGAATATTACGTTTTTGTGCCGATTTTGCTTTTGGGAGAATTTTTTCTATCCAGCTCATAATTTTATTTTTGCCTGTTGCAACGAGATATAAGTCGATTTTTTGATGAAAAATTATTCATCAAAAATATTTTTTATAATAATGCTAATCTAAAACCGCATATTAGACCATACTTTAGCCTATGTTTTATATAAAAAACTGGTCTGCTGTGTTAATAATTGCATCTATTTAATAATAAGTAACCTTAAAATTAAGATAAGAATAGTGGTCCTAACGGTTGTTTAGGAAGTGAAAATTTTTCAGGGTAATCAACATCTACGAAATACAATCCTTCTGGTGGTGCTGTAACCCCCGCCACACAACGGTTTTTAGCTGCTAAAACTTCTTTTATCCAACAGGGTGTTTCTTGTGCTTGCCCTACGCGCATTAAGCTACCCACGATATTTCTCACCATGTGATGTAAAAAAGCATTCGCTTTAATATCAACAATAATATATTTACCTTGTCGATTAATTTGGCAATGTTTGATAGTGCGAACTGCTGAATGCGATTGACAATGGACCGTACGAAAGGATGTGAAGTCATGTTTACCAATCAGGTGCTGGGCCCCTAGCTGCATAAGGTTTTCATCTAAAGGAAAGTGATGGTGACTAATGCCGTGACTTAATATAGCACTGCGCATAGGGTTGTTATAAATGATATATCGGTAGTTTCGAGCAGTCGCGCTAAAACGCGCATGAAAGTCATCTTCAACCGGCTTAACCCAAGCAACGGCAATATCTGAGGGTAAATGAGTATTTACACCTAAGGTCCAAGCACTCTCTTTACGTCTTTTAGTGGTATCGAAATGAATGACTTGATTGGTGGCATTAACCCCCGTATCAGTGCGACCAGCGCAAATCACTTCTATCGGCTCGTCAGCAATTTTTGATAACGCTAGCTCAAGTTTCTCTTGTACTGTAATAACATTGATCTGTCGTTGCCAACCACAATAATTTTTACCGTCGTATTCAACACCTAAAGCATAACGCATAAAAACTTTCACTTAAACTCTAAAAAAGACGCGCATTATCTATTATTTAATGCAACTAGGCTATGCTTTGATCTAAGATTTATAGGGACAAGTTATCTAACAGAGCTTGCGCTTCAATTTGTTGCTGAGTATCACCTTTCTTTACCACTTGTTGTAAAATAACTTGAGCATTTTCATTATCATCCATTTCGAGATAAACCTTTGCTAAATCAAGACTTTCAGTCATAGCATTGTCTTTATCTACATCAGTCGCACTATCATTCTCCCCCACCGAAGCAAACTCAGCAAGGCCTACATCTATATTAGTTTTATCATAAGGCTCACCGACATCAGGCTCCGCCATACTCTCAGATAATAGATCATCCACAGAGAGGTAATCTTTCTCAGCTTCATTATCAGCTGATAATTGTTCCTTCTCCTCATCGACTCCCTGTAGATGTTCAACCAATTCATCACCAATCTCAACACCTGAGGTTATTCCTTGGTTAACACTTTTATTTGACTCTTTTTCAATATCAGCAAGTAGCTCATCAAAATCAACATCATCAAGCTCTTGAATACCTGCAACTTCACTCGATGTTACTGGCTCAGGTAGCACTCGGTTTTCTTCGCCCTTATCTGAATCACTTAATAAGTCGGCAAGTACATTTTCATCTAAAAAGTCTGGCGATAAATCTTGCTCATCAATAGCGTTTTCTTTTTCAGATAGTTCACTTTCAGGAGACTCGTCTTGCTCAGCTAATAGTTGGCTTAGTGCAGCTTCGTCGAAATCATCAACATCCTGCTTAACAAGCCTCTGTTCATCGTTATTATCCTCTTTGTCATCATGCTCAGTATTACCAACTTCGTCAATTAATGCATCGATATCAAATTCATCAGCGACTACATCACTGGTTTCAGTATCTGTAGCTATACCTTCCCCCATGTTACTATCATTAAGCATATCGCTAAAATCTGCATTTAAGAAGGGAGCAATATATTCCTGACTGAATTGCTCGATTTTAACTTCATTCTCGTTTTGATTTATTGAATTTTTTTCTTCAAAAATTTCATCTGTCGTATCAGGATGACTTGTTTCAGCAGGTACTTCGCCAGCGGCACTTTCTACTTTAGCCGCCGTATTCTCTTTTATTAAGTCAGCACTCATTGAAGCAACGTTCATTGAATCAAGCAGCGCATCTATATCATCAGGATCAGTTATATCGGCTGATTCTTCTAGCTCTTCTACAACGGCACTCTCTGCTTTAGCCGCCGTATCCTCGTTTATTGAGTCAGCATTCATAGAATCAAGGAGCGCATCTATATCATCAGGATCGGTTATATCGGCTGATCCTTCTGGCCCTTCTGCAGCAGCACTTTCAGCTGTAGCCTCGGTATCAGCACTTTTTGAATCAACGTTCATAGAGTCAAGTAGGGCATCTATATCATCCGGGTCGGTTATATCAGCTGATGCTTCTGCTGTTTCTGCTACTTCACTTTCTGGTGTAACACTAGTATCAGCATTTTTTGAGTCAACGTTCATTGAATCTAGCAAGGCATCTATATCATCCGGGTCGGTTATATCGGCTGATGCTTCTGCTGTTTCTGCTACTTCACTTTCTGGTGTAACACTAGTATCAGCATTTTTTGAATCAACGTTCATAGAATCAAGGAGCGCATCTATATCATCAGGATCGGTTATATCGACTGATTCTTCTGGCTCTTCTGCAGCAGCACTTTCAGCTGTAGCCTCGGCATCAGCATTTTTTGAATCAACGTTCATAGAATCAAGGAGCGCATCTATATCATCAGGATCAGTTATATCGGCTGATGCTTCTGGCTCTTCTGCAGCAGCACTTTCAGCTGTAGCCTCTGCATCAGCATTTTTTGAATCAACGTTCATAGAATCAAGGAGCGCATCTATATCATCAGGATCGGTTATATCGACTGATTCTTCTGGCTCTTCTGCAACGGCACTCTCTGCTTTAGCCGCTGTATCCTCGTTTATTGAGTCAGCATTCATAGAATCAAGGAGCGCATCTATATCATCAGGGTCGGTTATATCGGCTGATGCTTCTGGCTCTTCTGCAACGGCACTCTCTGCTTTAGCCGCCGTATCCTCGTTTATTGAGTCAACATTCATAGAATCAACGTTCATTGAATCAAGAAGCGCATCTATATCATCAGGGTCGGTTATATCGGCTGATTCTTCTGGCTCTTCTGCGGCGGAATTTTCTGCTGTAGCCGCGGTATCAGCACCTATTGAATCAACGTTCATAGAGTCTAGTAGGGCATCTATATCATCAGGATCGGTTATATCGACTGATTCTTCTGGCTCTTCTGCAACCGCACTCTCTGCTTTAGCCGCTGTATCCTCGTTTATTGAGTCAGCATTCATAGAATCAAGGAGCGCATCTATATCATCAGGGTCGGTTATATCGGCTGACTCTTCATTAACTGATTGAACTCCTTCCGAAGTTTCGTCTAATAAAGCTCCCTCCTCTTGCATTGCTTCCTCAAGTGCATCGTCAATATTAATTTCTTCAATACCCGTTTCACTACCACTTGAGCTTTCTACATTATCTAATGAGTCTATCGATTCAAGGCTAGTTTCAGAATCTGATATTATACTAGCTTCACCATCGCTCTCAGTTTCAAGGTCGTCACCAAGACTGCCTAGTAAGTCATCAAGGTCACTTTGATCAAGTTCTCCACCTGGTAATTCTTCATCCTCTGAAGGTTCATCGTCTGAGCCAGAGAGTAAAGAATCTAAATCATCTTGACCTAATTCGCCACCCTCAAGTTCATCATTATCATCTAGTAATATATCTTCCAAATCATCAAGGTCATCAAGCGCATCGTCATCTTCATCAAGATGAATTGCGTCATCATCAAGTAACTGGTCATCGTCATTGTCCAATAAGTCTATAGACAATTCATCATCAAGTGATAATTCATCATCAAGTGATAATTCATCGTCAAGTGATAATTCATCGTCAAGTGAGAATTCATCATCAAGCGATAATTCATCATCAAGTGATAACTCATCATCAAGTGATAACTCATCATCTAAAGATAATTCACTATCAAGAGAAAGTTCATCATTCCCTGCTGAATCATTATCTTTTTTCTTTGTGATTTTTTTATCACTGCTTAGCTCATTAAAGAAAACTTCATCCGATGCTTTCTGGCGACGCTTAAACAAGAAGGCAAATAATCCCAATAAGAGAGCTGCAGGTACCGTTGCCATTAAAACTACAAACCATAAACTAGATGTAATACTTTGTTCCGCTAATTCTTTCTGCTGTCTTTCTAATAATAACTCTTGCTCTCTTGCCTCTGCTTTTGCCAATAATGCTTGCTGCAATTGGATCATGTCATCCATTTGCAACTTAATTTCTTTTCCCTTAGCCACTTCCTTTTGCATTACACCTAACTTGCTATTGAATGATGAAAGGCTCTGACGTAATGCTTCATTTTCTTTTAAAATAGCTTGTAAACCATCAATAGAATCAAGCACATCACTTTGAATTGTCTCTAAACGCTTTTGCTGAGCACTGTCAATTTTTTCTAGCTGATCATTAATTTCAACTTTAACCGTTTCTAGATCTTTTTTCTTGGCATTAGGCTCAGCTGACGATTTCTTTCGATTTGATAAGGGATTATCTTTCAACCAGATTTTTTTATCTGTCTCAGATATCTGCTTCGCTGTCGCTGCATTTATCGACATCATCTTATTGAAGGAGGGTATTTTAAAATATTGCCCTTCAATGAGAAGGTTCATATTGTTATCAACAAATGCTTGAGGGTTAGCTTGGTGAAGCGCTTGCATCACTTGGTAAACACTTAATCGATTATCTGGTCGAATGGTTAAAGCAATATTCCATAAAGTATCTTTCGAATTTAATGGGCCATATTTATCATAAGGAAAAACATCACTACTTTTAGGTCCTCGCATACGAAGGCCACGCTCTTCTTCAGCGTTTACAGGAAAGTGGCTAGATAATATGCCAATAAATACAGCCTGCCATAGGCACAGGCGTAATAATTTTTGCATTGAGGTGTCCTAAATTTATGTTAAGGCGATAATTAGATTTCTTATACCCGCCAAAAATATATCGCATTGCTTACTACGTTTATCTTAATAGGTTGATAAGCAATGTTTATTCCAATAAGTCATTATAAATACGATAATAACAAATTAACACAATAAGTCTTGTACTTTTCTTCGCTTGCTTAAAGCAAAAAACTCGTCGTTATCTATATATCTATAGTTAACGACGAGTTTTACTATTTCTTTAACCAAGTTGGCTTTAGCTAATAGTTATTAGACTAAAAAACTTAATTATTTTAAACAGAGCTAGCTAAGATGTTCTTTTACCAATAATTCTGCGATTTGCACACTATTAGTTGCCGCACCTTTACGAACATTGTCGGCAACAACCCACATATTAATGCCACAATTGTGGCTAATGTCTTCACGAATTCGGCCAACAAAAGTATCATCCTTACCGCTTGCATCACCAATTTGTGTCGGGAAATCTTCATCATTTCGACAAACTTGTAAACCCGGTGCTTGCTCAAGTAAATCTTTAACTTCATCAGCAGAGATTGGAGAATTAGTCTCAATATGTAATGACTCACCGTGACCAAAGAATACGGGGACACGTACTGCTGTTGGGTTAACAAGTACATTTTCGTCGCCAAGAATCTTCTTCGTTTCCCAAACCATCTTCATTTCTTCTTTGGTATAGCCATTTTCTAAGAACACGTCAATTTGTGGGATAACATTGAAAGCAATTTGACGAGGGAAGTTTTCAGTTTCAACTGGTTTGCCACTTAACAGATCTGCGGTTTGTTTTGCTAATTCATCCATAGCAGCTTTACCACCACCCGATACTGACTGATAAGTAGAAACATTAACTCGGTTAATTCCTACCGCATCATAAATGGGCTTTAATGCCACCATCATTTGAATAGTTGAACAATTTGGGTTGGCAATAATATTTCGATTACGGTAATCAGCTAAAGCACCAGGATTAACTTCCGGTACAATTAACGGAATATCATCGTCATAACGAAACTCAGAGGTATTATCAATAACAATACAACCCGCTTCACCAGCAATAGGAGCAAATTTAGCTGAAATAGAACCACCCGCAGAAAAGAAACCGATTTGAGCTTGGCTAAAATCAAAATCATCAGCATTTAATACTTCAATGCTTTGACCATTAAACTCAATAATTTCACCTGCAGATCGAGCACTTGCTAAGGGATATAATTTATTAATCGGAAACTTTCTTTCTTCAAGAATTTCCATAATAGTTTTGCCAACTAATCCTGTTGCGCCAAGTATGCATACATCAAATTTTTGTGCCATGATCCTCTCTCTTTTCCTTAGACTTGTCTCATTTAATGAGCTGTCTCGATAGTTTAATTTAATTGAATTTAGTGTAGCTAAATTTAGTTAGCTTTATCAAAACCTAAGCGATGCAATACATCGTTATAGGCAGTAGATGGTAAAGTGACTACCACAGCAGAAAACTCCCTGCGAACGGGGTATGTCTTTCTGATTTGATCAAAACCAACGGTTGCTAGTTGTTGACGAAATATAGCATCGTCACGCCTTACATCGTAAACCATTTTAACTAACTGGTTTAGTAATATTTGATTAAAATCTTGTTTTATTTCGACCAACGGTATACTTGCCGAAGGTAAAAAATCCGCCAAGTGATATTTTTGCTTAATATTACACGGTTGTGATTTATTTAGTTGTTGGCATAGTGCCTGATATAACATTTCAGTGCCACGCGCTTTTCCTTCTAAGCTATAACCTGCGATATGCGCAGTGGCAATCTCGGTATATTGAATAAGCTCTGTTAATACTTCCGGCTCCCCCTGCCAAACATCTAAAACAAGTTTAATGCCATGTCCTGATTTCTTAAGTGCTAACAGAGCAGAGTTATCAATCACATCACCACGACATGCACTGATCAGGATTTGATCATCCCGTAATCTAGCTAAATTGTTTTGATTTAAGAGCTGATAGGTTGGATATTCACCCGTGGTTACTTTAGGGACATGTAAAGAGACAACATCACAAGCAAGTACTTCATCAAGCGAAAAAAATTCTCGACTATCCTCTGCTTGTTTCTCAAGTAGAGGATCACATATTTTATAATTAATGCCCAGAGCCATTAATTTCTCACTTAACCTTGTGCCGGTATTCCCACCACCAACAATACCAACGGTAAGTGAAAATAAGTCAAGTAAATAGCGCTCAGCTAACACGACTAAAGCACTCAGTACATATTCAGCGACAGAAACGGCATTACAACCTGGCGCTGAATGAAAACTAATATTTCGTTTAGCGAGGTAATTTTGATCAATATGATCAGTGCCAATAGTTGCCGTGCCAACAAAAGATAAACGATCATTTTTAGCTAATAAAGTTTCATTAACTTGCGTAATAGAACGCACTAACAAAACATCAGCATCGCTAACTTTTTCAGGTGTTAAATTACGGCCAGAAAAGGGAATTAACTCAGTATTTATACCGGCAAAATTGTTAAAAAACTCTTTAGCAAACGGCATGTTTTCATCAAAATATATTTTCATTAAAATTCGTTGAAGTTAATTGGTGATATAATAAAAAAAGCTGTAAAGCATTATACCTTACAGCCCTTTTTCTTTATAGACTTTATAGCCTTGAAGTCTCAATAGACTAAGACTCTAAAGGTTTTACTTATATTTTTTCATCACTAACGTTGCGTTAGTACCGCCAAAGCCAAAACTATTAGACATGATAAGGTTAAGATCTGCATCACGTGTTTCAGTGACAATATCTAAACCTTGTGCTTTTTCATCTAAGTTATCAACATTAATTGATGGAGCAACAAAGTTATTTTCCATCATTAAAATAGAGTATATCGCTTCATGAACACCTGCCGCACCTAATGCATGACCAGTCATTGCTTTTGTCGCACTAATCGCTGGTGAATCTTCACCAAATAACTCTTGAATTGCGCCTAATTCTTTAACATCGCCAACTGGGGTAGATGTTCCATGCGTATTCAAATAATCAACTTTTCCGTCGACACCTTGCATTGCTTGTTGCATACAACGTACAGCACCTTCACCGCTTGGTGCTACCATGTCGTAACCATCAGACGTTGCACCATAACCAACAAGTTCAGCATATATATGTGCACCACGCGCTAATGCGTGTTCTAATTCTTCAACAACAACCATACCGCCGCCACCAGAAATAACAAAACCATCACGGTCTGCGTCATAAGTACGCGATGCTAATTCTGGCGTATCATTACGGCCAGCAGATAAAGCGCCCATGCCATCAAACATCATAGCAAGTGACCAATGAACTTCTTCACCACCACCAGCAAAAACAATATCTTGTTTACCTAGTTGGATAAGTTCCATTGCATTACCAATACAGTGAGCACTAGTCGCACAAGCAGAGCTAATTGAATAATTAACACCCTTTATTTTAAAAGGGGTTGCTAAACAGGCTGATACCGTACTGCCCATAGTTTTAGGTACCGCATAAGGACCAATACGACGTATGCCACGTTCGCGTAATGTATCGGTTGAAGCTACAATATTTGCCGATGATGCACCACCACTACCCGCAACAATACCTGTGCGAAAATTAGAAACTTGCTCATCAGTTAATTTGGCATCACTGATAGCTTGATCCATTGCGATATAAGCATAACCTGCTGCATCACCCATAAAACGTAACGCTTTTCGATCAATATGATCTTTAATATCAAGATCTGGCTTACCCCAAACATGACTTTTTAAACCAGCTTCTGCAAAACTATCTGCATGAGAAATACCCGATTTACCTGCTTTTAATGAGTTTAAAACCTCTTCGGCGTTGTTACCTATACTTGATACGATACCTAAACCAGTGATGACGACACGTTTCATTTTACTTACCAACTTTATATTATAAAAAATTATAAAAATTTGAAGCCGCTATTAACAATAACGACCTAAAAACTGGTTATACCAATAGCCTACAAATGCTTTCAATAAAAACCAGCGTACACATGTACGCTATAATATGACATTCCAACAAAGATAGCTATGCTCATTTTGCCATTAGGGCAATGCTCTGATGAAATAATACTGATCAAGATCAACTAACTAGGGTAAAATATTGGCTATATTTTTATCTCATATCAGTGCTGTTACTTGAGTGTTCTACTTTGATAAACAGGGAAAACAGCCAAATACTGGGTGTATTTCTTAATAATTAGTTAGTCTAATTGTTAAATAGATAACGAAGTTACAGGTTATTTTAACCTGTAAAAATGACCACAAGGTTACTGACATTGTTACTAGTATTACTTCATACGGATTACTCTTGACTTCATTTAATAATAATCATGACCAGAACGACACTGCTGCTAATTGCTCTAGCGATGAGATTACTGATCAAAAAGGTGATACACCCTCTTGTAAAGGTAATTTACAACAGCATCCCAACAGCCGTAAAGGTTATCAACTTAGAACAAGTATCAGTAAACCTGAGCATGTAAGTATTATTGGCGGTGGCATTGCTTCCGCTTGTTTAACTTATGCTTTAACCAAACAAGGCGTGAAAGTCACTTTATATTGTAAAGACAAAATACTTGCTCAAGGTGGTTCGAGTAATGCTATTGGTGCTTTGTACCCGCTGCTTCATCAAAAAAAAGATGACATCAGCCTTTTTTATCAACAGGCCTTTTGGCGAGCAAAGGCACTTTACCAAGAAATAGCAGATCGTGGTTTTAATTTTGATCATGATTGGTGTGGTTTATTAGAAATTTCATACAAAGAAACATTAGCCAAACGCCAACAGACCTTCGAAACACTAAATACTTGGCCAAATGAATTAATACATGGTGTTAATCAGCAACAAGCCACTAAGCTAGCAGGTATAGAAATAAATCATGGCGGTTTGTTTATGCCTAATGCAGGCTGGGCTTACCCCGCCGATTTAGTTAATAAATTGTTTGATGCAGCAAAAACAACTAACCTACTGTCTATCCAAACCCAGACCAAAATAACTAAAATTATTCAGCAGCCAACAACAAAATCTTGGCAACTGATCAGTGATAACAAAAGTGATAACAAAATTGAGAATAGAAAAAATGAAAATCAAAAATTTAATGCCAATGTTTTAGTTATTTGCGCGGGGGCTGATGCCATAGAAATAGAACAGCTAAAGCCTTTACCTTTAACGGCGACTCGCGGACAAGTCACAAGTATGAAAAGTAACAATGTTAGCAAAAACCTATCAACCGTGATTTGTCATAAAGGTTATTTAACGCCACAAAATAAGGGAGAACATTGCATTGGCGCAACCTTTCAAAAAAATAACACCTCAATAGTTCCTGTTGACGAGGATGATAATTACAATATCAATATGCTCAATAAATGTTTGCCTGAATTAACTAAGCGCATAAGCTGGCAAACACAAGATATAACCGCAAGTAAAGCTCGTCTTCGTTGCATGTCTCAAGACCACCTGCCACTTGTTGGTGCTATGCCAGATATTGAACAACATGTGCAAACTTACCCTCATTTAGCTAAAGATAAAAACTGGCCCTACAAGCAAGCCGCGCCTTACATTGATAATTTATACGTTTTCCTTGGCTTGGGTGCACGTGGTTTATGTTCTGCACCATTAGCTGCAGATGTTTTAACTGCAGAACTTTGTGGCACTCCCTACCCAGTTGATAACGGTATGTTATTTAATTTAAGTCCAAATCGATTTATTATTAGGGATATTATTAAACGAAAAATAAAATGATAAAAATGTACTATGATTAATTAAATATCCAATACCATCTGGGTTACTTACACTCAAAACTATGGAGTTATACAGTTGCTTAACTCTACACTGAAACATACTATATTGATCTGTTTTTACTTTAGCTGCTTAGCTTCTTGGGCATATCCGCAAGAAGCAAATAAAGTGAATCAAGAAAAAACAACCCAAGTATTGTTTGTGAACCCCTCAGTAAAAAGTGATCCTTTCTGGAATAAAGTCGAAATAATTACTCGTCAAGCAGCAAATAACTTACAACTAGATCTAGCGGTAATTCACGGTGATGGTACTCGTTTTTTCCAACTTGAAGAGCTAAAGAAGTATTTTGAAAACAATATAGCCCCTGAGTACGTAGTGTTACTTAACTACCCAGGGCACGCTAAAACCACCATGAACTTTCTAAAAGAGCAGCAAGTAAAAATTATCACCTTAGAGCAGACCCTTTCCATAGAGGAAAAGAACAAAATTGGATTTCCGGGTCTTATTTATAAAAGGTGGTTAGGTGAGATTTATTTTGATAACAAAAAGGCTGGTTTTTTACTCGCTAAATACTTAATTAACTCCGCCATACTAGCAGGTAAAAAACCGGTATTAGCGGGTATCAGTGGCCACTTTGGTTCTGAGTCAACATTACGAAATGAAGGATTGTTCAGTGCTACACAAAATAATCAAGCTAGGTTAACACAGATAGTTCATGCCAACTGGTCTGCAGAAAACGCCTATAATAAAACCTTAAAACTTTTACAACGTTATCCAGAAATAAATATTCTTTGGTGTGCATCTGATCATATGGCCCTTGGTGCAATTAAGGCAGTCGAAAGTTTAGGTTTAAAGGTGAATGAAGATATATTTGTTGGTGGTTTTGACTGGACAGATAAAGCAATAGAAAGTATTAACATTGGTAAATTAACCGCGAGTGTTGGTGGCCATTTCATCATGGGAGCTCTCGCTATGCTGGCTATCTACGATGAAGAAAATAACATAACTCATCAGCCTTTTGTCAACCAAGAGCAAGGCAGTTTCAGCTTAGCATTAATTAATCAGACCAACCTCAAAAAACACGCTGACGTATTAAATCAGCAAGGTTTTTCTCAAATCGACTTTAAAAAACTGGCGGAACTTTACGCCAAAGAGAAAGATATCACTACAATCAACTTACTTAAAATGTTAAATCAATCAAGGGGAATTGAAGAAAAACCATAACGTAATTAACTGTAAACTTGTGCTAAATCAAGCCTTATGTATACAAAATTATTTATGGTACTCCGTAGAACAAAAGTAATTTATTCTATTAGGAGTTCCAGACATGAAAGTCAGCTTGGCTCAACGGGCCATCTTTATTATTACAGTGCTGTTCAGCATAGGTTTCCAACCCGCTAATGCTCAATCACTCAATACATCAGAAGCTATTAACCAAGCGGGGTTACAACGTATGCTGTCGCAGCGTATGGCTAAAAATTACATATTATTAAGTCAAAATATTGATGCAAAAGCCGCTGCTAATGAATTAGATGAAAGTGCAGCATTATTTGAAGAGAATTTGTTTAACTTAACCGCTTCAATTAAAGATGACAAATCAAAAAAAGCACTGAAACAACTTAAAAGACAATGGTATGGTTTTCGCGGCTTTGCTTTAGCCCATGCTAGTATTGAAAATACTGAACAAGTGGTAAAGAAAAGCACTAAGCTGCTAAAGACTGCCCACGCTTTAGTGCAAAGTATTGAATATACTTCCAGAGCTCATAGCGATCACTTAGTAAATTTATCTGGCAGACAACGTATGTTATCTCAACGTTTAGCTATGCTCTACTATGCAAGTCACTCGGGTTATACAGAAAAGTTATTTAAACAAGAAATGCATAAAACAGCGAGAAAATTTGACCAAGCATTAAGCAAACTAAAGAAATCAAGAGAGAACACATTAGAAATCAACGAGTCATTAGAAGATATTTCGAATCAATGGAGCTTTTATAAAACGCGTTTTGATGGCTCTGATGAAGGGAGGTTTTCACCTAAGACTATCAAGGTAGTCAGTGAGTCATTGCTCAAAGCAATGAATGACATCACTAAGCTCTATGAAATTGTCAGCACAACTGAAAACAAATATGCTTCTTGGATAAAGCCTGTTAATAAATAAGCTCATAAGCTAAACAAGTAACACAAATAACACAAATAAAAGTAAGCGAGCAATGCTATTATTGTTCGCTTTTTTTATGGTTATTAACTACTAGTTAACTGGCTATTCTTTCTTGTAAGTTCAACCAAAAATTACTAACAATGACACTATCTTGCGGCGATAACTCGGTTTTAGCCGCTGTTATTTTATCGCTTACTGCTTGTATTAGTTGTACCGTTAATGTTTGTTTCTCATCACCAAAGTTTGTCGCAGCTAACGCAATAAAACCACGTAAATAACCGCTAGCAAACAAAGTATCACTATCTATATCTTGCTCAAACAAACTGTCTAAATAGTGATATAACTCTTCAAGTATTATTAACTTTTTTGAATTATCTAACATAAAATCTTATCCTAGGTAGTAAATAAATATCACGTTGTGTGATTTTGAAATGGGCTTATCGCTACTGAAAAAATAAACTAGTATTATGTCGGACTAGCAACAGGATATAAAACTTGATCCTTATAACCCGTAGTAATAGGCATATAACCCGTTAATAATTGATCCAAAGCACTATCCCCTGTATCACTAATAATCGGTCTATTGGTTAACGAGGCGAGTTTACTCTTAGTGGCAAGAATAATAATATTTTCTTTACCCCCTACCTGCCCTATAACTGTACGGATAATACGAGGGCTTAATTGTTGATTTCCTCGTCCAAAGATATGTCCTTGACCACCAATTAAGGTAATAACCAATTTACTGCGTCCATTAAAATTACTGATAGCAGAAAATAACTTAGCTTCAGTAACATCTGTGGCAACAAGTTCCTGTTGGTCAACAATATCAACGCCAAGTAATGTATTATCTAAAGCAAGTTCTTCCATCAAAAAAGCCGTTGTCGATCCAGAGCCAATAATAAACTGTCTATCATCATACTCATTGATTTCTTCGATAACATTGGCTGCGATATCTTGCAAAACAAGCTCATCACTTTCTTTTCCACCAGACTTTACTGCTTGCACATAACGTAATTCACTCGGTATTTGCATCTCGGTATAACGTTTCGCTTTTACGATGCCTTGACGAAACAAACTTTCATCAATGTCCATCACATCACCCGTAGTTAAAGTCACTAACTCTTTAGTGACCATCAATTCAATGATACGACCGGCAGCTTTTGGCGTAATGGCATATACACCTGAATGAATTTTACACCCTGCTGGTATGCCTAAAACAGGTACTGGCTGATAATCATCATCACAAGCAACTACATTAGCAATATCTCGAGCGGTACCATCACCACCCGCAAATAAAATAATATCTACGCCATGTGCTAATAAAGCTTCGGCTGCTAACTGGCTATCTTCACTTTCAGTGTGCTTATGTTTTGATTGATACAGTACTTCAACGTTAAAACCTAACTCCCGGGCACATTGTTCTCCCATAAGGCCATTTGCGGTATAAACAGTAATGTCATCTTGGTAAGGTAATAAAACTTCAAGAGCTAATGCAGATCGCATATTTGCTTGCGGTTTCGCGCCGAGTGCTAATGCGTGCATTGCCATACCATCACTGCCCTTAAGTGCAACACTACCGCCTATCCCTGCTATAGGGTTGATTATAAAACCCAATTTAAAGTGCTTCACATGCATGTTCCTTTTCGCTCTCTTCGATACTAGTTTTATCACTGCTTTGAGTTCTAAAAATAAACTGCTCAGCAGTTAATGGTGAATTAGCTTGGTAAAATTTTGTCAATGCATCAATAAACTGCTGTGCTCTCGGTGGAAATCCATTTTCAAGAAAAACTAATACTTGCTGATAAACCTTTACTTTGAAGCCATTGGTATCACCAAGGTAGCCGTTGAGATTGTCTGCAGAGGTGTGAAATTTCTTTAGTGCGGCAACATTAAACGCCCATTCAATCGCTTGGGGGATCACTTCAACCTGCTCAAATTTATTTTGTTGTTTTTCATTGCGACCATCCGGAATATACCAATAACCAAAGTCCTCCAACAAACGTCTTTCTTTACCCGCATGGCACCAATGCGAAATCTCATGAAGTGCACTGGCATAATAACCATGAGCAAAAATAATTTGATGATAAGCACAGTTTTCATCTGCAGGGGCGTACAAAGGTTCATCACCGCCCTTAATTAAGCGAGTATTGTATGGTTCAAAAAACACTTGCTCGAAAATAGAAATGAGGTCTTGGTAGTTATGCTGCATGAACAAAGTTAATTCGTTGGGATTATTATCGGTATTGTAACGAAAAATGGCGGTTGTTACATCGCCATTGTTAATTATTTAGTCTTTGCTGATAGTCGGCTTTAGTATTTTTCTCTGCCTTCTTAGCAGCAATAAAAAAAGGTAAATGATTAAACATCATCTTCGATGTTCTCTTTACCTTGAGTGCGTTCTATACTTTCAAGTTTATGATGAATTGCCGATTTAATCATCATATAGGCACTAACAGGTGCCGTCAGTAATAAAAATAAAGATATGAGTATTTCTTTCATACTCAATCCTGCTTGAGTTGTACTAAAGAAGACCATTGCGGCAGTTAATAACGATGCCATGCCAAGTGTTGTTGCTTTAGTTGGACCATGAAGCCGCATGAAAAAGTCAGGCATCTTTACTAAACCAATAGAACCCACGAGTACAAAAAAACCACCAATTAATAATAATATTGAAATAATCCATTCAGTCATAATCTATTTCCTATTCTATAATGTCGCCGCGCAGCAAGTATTTACATACTGCTACAGTACTTACAAAGCCTAACATAGCGATTAACAGTGCAGCTTCAAAATACAAAGTAGTGCCCATGCTCATACCATACAAAATGATCAATGCTATGGTGTTGATATACATAGTATCTAGGGCAAGTATTCTGTCTGGTACTGAGGGGCCTACCAATAAGCGCCATAAATTTAATAATAGCGATACACCTATCATCGAAAATACGATTAAAAATACATTCTCTAACATTGAAATATCTCCTTAAGCGGGGTTTCATAACGTTGCTTAATTGTTTTTATTAAGGCCTGTTCATCTTTAAGATCTAGAACGTGTATCAGTAAAAATCGTTGCTCTGATTCTTTACCTTCAATAAAGCTCTCACTACAAGGGTATATTTCAGCGCTCACTGTTCCTGGCGTTAATGACACAGTACTGGCTAAAATTGTAATTGGCATGCTATGCGTTAAATCGAGCGGCACCTTAACAAAGCCAGGGGTTAATTTTTTAGTAGGGCCTAAGATTAGAATAGCCACCTGCACATTCGCAGTAATAATGTCATATAAAACCAACATTAAATGACGAAACGCTAACCTTGGCTTTACAATTAATGGCTGTTTAGTGCTAAATGGGCTCGTTGCCAATGGAATGACAATAGCTAAAGTAGCGGCCAATACAATATGCCCTACTGATACACTGTTATTTAATAATAACCAGACAAAAAATAATAAAAGACTTAATATTGGAGCAGGAAGCCATTTAAATCGTGTTTCTAAGCGCATTACTGGCCTCCTGAAAGGATGACTTGAATATTCTGATTAAAGTCATGCAGTTGGGTAGCTGCATTAATGGTGTACTCACTTAGTGGTCCAGCAAATATACTCATTAATGGCGCAGCTGAAATAAGAATAATCAGTGCCACTAGCTGCGCAGGATGAACTATTTCCTGTCCTGAACTTTCTATTGCATTACTTGGTTCACTGCCTTGATGATGCCAAAATACAGTGCTACCTGCTTTTGATACCGCAAGTAATATAGCTAAACTTGCGAGTAAATATAGCGGCCAAAATACAAAGGTATATTCAGCATTTAAGGTTGCTTTTAGCAGCCAAACTTTTCCGATAAAACCAGACAAGGGCGGCATCCCTATCACCGCAACAGCAGCAATCAAAAAGCAAACCCCCAGCAACTTTGGCTGAGAGACAGGAAGTCCTGCGGTAATACGGTCAGCAACTTTGCCACGTTGACGACCAATTAAGTCAGCTAATAAGAATAATGCAGCAGTGACCAACGTTGAATGAACTAAGTAATAAATAGCAGCAGAGCTTGCCTCAACTGACTGAACAGCAATCAGTGCAACTAATGTTCCTACCGATACAATGATCAAATTAGCAGTTAACTTTCTTAAATCTTTACTCGCTACAACACCCACGGCCCCCATAGCAATAGTGGCAAGTGCAAACCACCACAGCCAACTTTGTGCCATATGACTTAATTCACCCGCTTCATCGCCAAAAATTAACGTATAAACACGCATCATTGAGTAAACACCCACTTTGGTCATAATCGCAAATAGTGCAGCCACAACGGGCATCGCTGTAGCGTAAGTACTGGGTAACCAAAGATGCAGCGGTAATAACGCGCCTTTTAAAGCAAAGACCACGAGTAATAGCAGCCCGCCAATTTTAGCGAGATAAACATCATCACCTTGTAAAAGTGCCACCTTTTGAGCCATATCCGCCATATTCAGCGTACCTAATACACCATATAAAACCCCCAGAGCAATCAAAAATACGGCTGAGCCTACAAGGTTTAGAATTACATATTGTATAGCCGCGCGAGTATTGGTTTTGTCTCCCCCATGCATTAATAATGAATATGAAGCGATGAGCAATACTTCAAAAAACACAAATAAATTAAAAGCATCACCCGTTAAAAATGCGCCGTTTACCCCTAAAATTAAAAAATGTACAAGTGGATGAAAAAAACTACCTTTTTCATCATCTCCCGCACTTGCATATAAAATGCATACCGCACCGAGTAATGTGGTTAAACAAACCAATAATGACGATAAAGGATCTGCAACTAACACAATTCCAAAAGGTGCACTCCAATCACCGACGGCATAAACTTGAGTACCGTCAGCTTGAACTTTCAATAATAATGCTAACGACACTAAAAAAGATATGATACTTAGTACGACAGAAGTAACTCTTCTATTGCCTTTATTGCTGCCAAAGGGTCGCATTAATAAAATAACACCTGCCAACATAGGTAATAAAATAGGTAAAAAGCTCAAATGCTGGATCATACTTTGACCTTTTCAGTTGTATCGTTACTTTGCACACTATTCTTATCGGTCACCTGACCATCAACATGATCATTCCCTAAGTCTGTTCGGCCTCTAATAGCTAGAATAACCACAAAGGCAGTCATTGCAAAACCAATCACAATTGCCGTTAATACTAAGGCTTGCGGCAGTGGATCTGCATACTCCGAACTATATCCAAGCACAGTAGCCTTGTTAAGGCTAAGCCGACCTGAAGAAAACAGAAATAAATTAACCGCGTATGAAAACATCGTTAACCCTAAGACAACAGGGAAAGTTCTTGAACGTAAGATTAAAAACACGCCACAAGACACTAAAAGCCCAACGCAGGATGCGTAAAGTAATTCCATTAAATTTTAACCTCTTCTTTAGGCACATTTGTCGTTAATTTACCAAGACTTGCCAAGATCATTAAGGTCGCACCTACTACCGTAATATAAACACCAATATCAAAGACCAAGGCACTGGCGAGTTCAATTTCACCAATAAAAGGAATATCGAAGTAATCAAACCAAGTTGTCATGAAAGGCCTGCCAAAGAACCAACTACCAACGCCAGTAAGTAACGCAATAGCAATGCCTGATGCAATAATTTTACGGTAATTAATCGTTAAACGTTCAGAAATCCAGTTAGAACCATGTGCTATATACTGTAAAATAAAGGCGATTGCCGTCACTAAACCTGCGATAAATCCGCCGCCGGGTAGATTATGTCCCCGTAAAAAAATATAAAACGACACCAGTAATGCCAGTGGCAGTAATGACTGAGAAATGCTAGCTAATAAAATGGGGTGGCGCTCTTTCGCCCAAGGACGTCCTTCACCATCACTTGTAGGAATAAATAATGGCAAGTTGGCTAAGACCTTATATATACCTAACGCGGCAATACCCAACACACAAATTTCACCTAAGGTATCAAAACCACGGAAATCAACCAAGATAACATTAACAACATTCGTACCACCACCACCTGTTTTAGCATTGGCTAAGAAAAAGTCTGAGATAGACTCAAGTGGACGGGTAATTAGTGCATAACAAATACTCGCAACAACAATGCCCAAGCCGGCAGAAATCCCTATATCACGTACTACACGCGTAGAGCTTGACTCTTTTGGCGAGTGTTGTGGCAAGAAAAATAAGGCCAACATAAGTAGAATGACAGTCACGACTTCAACGGTTAATTGTGTCAGTGCTAAATCGGGTGCTGAGAAGCGAGTAAACGCAACAGACACCATTAAGCCAACGATCGAAAGCATCACCAGAGATATCACTCGATTGCGATACCAAATAACCGTACTCACTGCACCAATCATTAATAACGCAGCTCCCATCGCGTTATGAACATCAATTGGGGTAAGTTGTTTTTCTCCGCCTAACTGGTTCATTTCAAATAATGGCCAACCAGCAAAAAGCAATACCACCAGAAATATCAACATTAAATAGCGCTGTAAAGAGCCATTTTCTATAGCCATTATTTTACGCTGACACCATTTGGTCATGGCATAAATTGAGCTATCGAAAGATCTTTTAGCATTCAAAGAAGGCAATGAAGCTTGAAACTGAAACAGGTAACGGCGTTGGGTATAAATCAATAAACCACCCGCAACGGCAAAGCCACTCATTAATAGTGGTAGGTTAAAACCATGCCATAGCGCAACTTTAAACTCGGGTACATAACCACCAAGTACAGCAAAGGACGCAGACTTTAAAATATCGTCAATAACAAAGTTTGGAAATATGCCGACAACCAAACATAAGGCCACAAGTATCTCAATTGGCACGCGCATATAACGTGGAGGCTCACTGGGTTGTTTAGGTAAATCAACTGGCTCGCCATTAAAGAAAACATCGTGAATAAATCGAGCGGAATAAGCTACGGCTAACGCGCCTGCAATAGTGGCAAATACAGGAATAAGCCAAGACATAGAGCCAAGTAGTTGTTGGTGTAGCGTTTCAGCAAAAAACATTTCTTTAGACAAGAAACCATTTAATAGCGGTACACCTGCCATTGCAGCAGCAGCAACCATTGCCAATGTTGCCGTATAAGGCATAAATCGCCACATACCGTTGAGTTTTCGCATGTCACGCGTACCGGTTTCATGGTCGATAATACCGGTCGCCATAAATAAAGAGGCTTTGAAGGTTGCATGATTAATTATATGGAAAATAGCAGCGACAGCCGCCAGTTTAGTATCCAAACCAAGTAATAATGTGATCAAGCCCAAATGACTGATAGTCGAATAGGCTAATAGGCCCTTTAAATCATGTTTAAATAACGCGACGTAAGCGCCAAATAATAATGTCGCTAGCCCGGTTAAACTAACGATAATAAACCAAATATCCGTACCCGCTAAAGCAGGGTAAAAACGCGCTAATAAGAAAATTCCCGCCTTTACCATTGTAGCCGAATGCAGATATGCACTTACCGGCGTTGGCGCCGCCATTGCATGGGGTAACCAAAAATGAAAAGGAAATTGTGCCGACTTGGTAAAAGCGCCAAGTAGCACTAATATTAAAGTGACTTCGTACCAATCATGCGCTTGAATAAGTTCTCTGCTAACTAAAATAACATCTAAATTATAACTGCCAACGATATTGCCTAATAAAAGTAAACCACCGAGTAACGCTAGACCACCACCACCGGTTACGGTTAAGGCCATAATTGCGCCTTTACGTGCTTCAGGTTTATGCCACCAATAGCTAATTAACAAAAACGAACTAATACTAGTAAGCTCCCAAAAAAACCACAGCTGGATGATATTATTTGACATGACGATACCCAGCATCGCAGTCATAAATAACATTAAATAAGAATACAGTTTAGGCATAGAGTCATTATTACTGAGGTAATAACGAGCATAAAAGATAACTAACAGTCCAATCCCTAATATCATAAAAACAAATAATAGCGCTAAACCATCTAAACGAAAGGCGATATCTATGCCAAGTAAAGGGATCCACGAAATGGTTTCACGGATAACTTCGCCAGAGAACACCGCTGGCGCTAAGCTAATCGTCATTAATAATGCGATGATCGGCATCAACATAGTCAACGCAGTCGATTGATTACGTGATAATTTCCCCGTCATCGAAGAAATAATACTGCCGAGTAAGGATAACAAGGGTATCCAAAGCAAAGTCATAGAGTGAGCCTTTTTTATTTTTATAACGAGAAGTAAAGATATCCAGAGATATATATCCAAACCACTTCAAACTGCATGATTTAGTAGAAATAGCATGGGTATAGTCATAATATGTCAAATCACACAGCAGTGGCAAACATTATCACTGTGAAAATTTGTAACGATTTTATCACGAAATAACGTGATAATAACAACTAAAGTCTATAAATAATTCGGACAGTTCAACTATTAACGTCAATAATTCAAATAACTCACTTATTTTCACTATTTATACTAGTGTCACTACCCGTATTAAGTGTAGTATTTAACTAAATGAGCGTTAATAAAATTACAGGTGACTGATGAAGAAGCTCGATAGCATCGATTTACAAGTATTAACCATACTATATGACGATGCAGATATTACAAATAAAGAACTTGCATCCCAAATAGGTATTGCCCCCTCTACGTGTTTAGAGCGAGTTAAACGCCTGAAGCAAAGCGGCGTTATTAAAGGTGCTTTTATCGACGTCAACTTAAAAACTATTGGCGGTAATATAGAAGCTATTGCTGCCATACGTTTACAACCTTACTCAGAAAAAATAGTAAATGAACTACGAGATGATTTATTATTACACGCTGAAGTGTTGAGTCTTTACCACATGGGTGGTAGTTATGATTACTTCATTCACATGTCGGTAAAAGACAGTGAACATTTACGTCAGTTTGTTTTTAAATACATTACCTCTCGTGATGCGGTAACTACCGTAGAAACCTCATTAGTCTTTGAACACAGCCGTAGTGGTGTATTACCTAACTTTGATGATGAGTAGAACTCTAATAAAAAGGTAATCTGTCGTTACTAGTTACTATTGTTAATGAATGTCAAAAAAAAGCCCCAAAACATTGCTGTTTTGGGGCTTTTTATTTTCAAAAACTAATCACTTTAGAAAACTAATTATTTTAGTAGAAATAATTAACTTTTTAAATCATCAAAGAATCTTTTAACACCGTCAAAAAAACCAGTTTCTTTCGGGCTATGTTTTTTACTACTCTTACCCATTTTTTCTTCAAGTTGACGTAACAAGTCCGCTTGATCGCCAGATAAGTTGACCGGGGTTTCAAGTACCACTTTGCACATTAAGTCGCCCGTAGAAGAACTACGTACCGATTTAACACCTTTACCACGTAAACGGAACATTTTACCCGTTTGAGTTTCTTTAGGTATTTTAAGTTTAACTTTACCACCTAAGGTTGGTACTTCAATTTCGCCACCAAGCGCAGCAGTGACAAAACTAATAGGCACTTCACAGTACAAATGATTTTCATCACGAACAAAAATCTCGTGATCACGTACATTGACTTGAACATACAAATCACCTGCTGGTGCGCCATGCTCACCCGCTTCACCTTCACCTGATAAACGAATTCGATCACCGGTATCAACACCTGGTGGAATTTTAACTGATAAGGTTTTAGTTTTCTCAACACGACCTTGACCACGACATGAAGTACACTTGTCAGTAATGACTTTACCTTTACCACTACACGTAGGACAAGTTTGCTGTACGGCAAATAATCCTTGACGCATTTGCACTTGGCCATGACCATGACAAGTGCTACATGTTTTAGCTGACGTACCTTTTTTAGCACCAGAGCCATCACACGGCTCACAACTAACATAAGTAGGAACTTTAATCTCTAAGCTTTTGCCTTTAACTGCATCTTCAAGGTTTAACTCTACGTTGTAGCGTAAGTCTGAACCACGTTGCTGACGCTGACGTCCACGACCACCGCCGCCGCCAAAAATATCACCAAAGATATCGCCGAAGTCTTGACCAAAACCGCCGCCACCACCGCCGCCACCGTGACCACCTTGTTCAAAAGCAGCGTGACCATATTGGTCATAAGCAGCACGTTTTTGATCATCTTTTAAGATTTCATATGCTTCTTTGATTTCTTTAAACGTTTCTTCTTTAGCCTTATCACCTGCAGTACGGTCAGGGTGATACTTCATGGCTAATTTTTTATAAGCTTTTTTAATTTCTTTTTCTTCGGCGCTATTTGACACACCAAGAGTTTCATAATAATCACGTTTTGACATAAATCTGTTTCTTTACTTCAAGTTGATTGAGACTAATTTTCTTCATTTTTTAGAAGTAGCCCGAAAAAAATCAAGAAAATCAGCACCAATTTAAAAATTAATTACTGATTTCTTATACACAAAAAGCGTCGAGTAATATCGACGCTTTAGCTTTTCTATAAGTAAGGACAACTAACCACATAAGCAAATTAGTTGTCGCTGATTCGCTTTTTAGCAAGGCGGAAGCACGGAGCGTAGTTTACTACGTGAGTACTTCCAACGATGCTAAAAAATTAATCAGTAGACAAATAATTACTTATCGTCTTTAACTTCTTCAAACTCAGCATCTACTACGTCGTCTGCAGGCGCTGCATCAGTTGCTTGTTCAGCACCTTCTGGAGCACTTTGAGCTTGTTGTTTAGCTTGAGCAATTTCCATTAACTTAGCTGATGCTTCCATAAGCGCTTGAGTTTTTGCGTCAATTGCTTCCTTATCATCACCTTTAATTGCTTCTTCAAGCTCAGTTAATGCCGCTTCAATTTTCTCTTTATCTTCGCTTGGTAACTCATCGCCAGCTTCTTCAACTTGCTTGCGAGTAGAATGCACCATACCATCAGCTTGATTTCGTGCTGTAACTAGCTCTTCAAATTTAGCATCGGCATCAGCGTTAGCTTCTGCATCACGTACCATTTGTTCTACTTCTTCGTCAGACAAACCAGAAGACGCTTTGATAGTGATTTTTTGCTCTTTACCGGTATTTTTATCTTTAGCCGTTACGTGCAAGATACCATCAGCATCGATATCAAAAGTTACTTCGATTTGCGGCGTGCCACGTGGTGCAGCATCAATACCTTCAAGGTTAAATTGACCTAAAGATTTGTTTGCTGAAGCTTGCTTACGCTCACCCTGACATACATGAACCGTTACAGCTGCTTGATTATCATCAGCAGTAGAGAACGTTTGAGATTGCTTAGTAGGGATAGTGGTGTTTTTATCGATAACTTTCGTCATCACGCCGCCCATCGTCTCAATACCTAATGATAATGGCGTTACATCTAAAAGAAGCACGTCAGTTACATCACCAGAAAGAACACCCGCTTGAATCGCCGCGCCTGCAGCTACAGCTTCATCAGGGTTAACATCTTTACGTGGCTCTTTACCGAAAAATTCAGTAACCGCTTTTTGAACTAGTGGCATACGAGATTGGCCACCAACTAAAATAACATCATCAATTTTGCTTACTGATAAGTCAGCATCTTGAAGCGCTTTTTTAAGCGGCTCTAATGTTGCTTGAACCATATCTTCAACAAGTGATTCTAACTTAGCACGTGTTACTTTGATGTTCATGTGCTTAGGACCAGAAGCATCTGCAGTGATGTAAGGTAAGTTAACATCTGTTTGTTGTGCAGAAGAAAGCTCACATTTTGCTTTTTCAGCTGCTTCTTTCAAACGTTGCATCGCAAGAGGATCAGACGTTAAGTCCATGCCTTGGTCTTTTTTGAATTCAGCTACAAGGTAGTTGATTAGACGATTATCAAAATCTTCACCACCTAAGTGAGTATCACCGTTAGTCGCAAGTACTTCAAACGTATGTTCGCCGTCCATTTCGTCAATTTCAATAATTGAAATATCGAATGTACCACCACCTAAATCGTATACCGCAACAACTTTATCACCTTCTTGCTTGTCCATGCCGTAAGCAAGTGCAGCAGCAGTTGGTTCGTTGATAATACGTTTAACTTCAAGACCCGCAATACGGCCAGCATCTTTTGTTGCTTGACGTTGTGAATCGTTAAAGTAAGCAGGAACAGTAATAACTGCTTCAGTAACTGTTTCACCTAAGAAGTCTTCAGCAGTCTTCTTCATCTTTTTAAGTACTTCAGCAGATACTTGTGGTGGAGCAATTTTTTCGCCCTTTACTTGAACCCAAGCATCACCGTTATCAGCTTTAACAATACCAAATGGCATAATATCGATATCACGTTGTGTTTCTTTATCTTCGAAACGACGACCGATCAAACGTTTGATAGCATATAAAGTATTTTCTGGGTTAGTTACTGATTGACGTTTAGCAGGTTGACCTACTAATGTTTCGCCTTCAGCTGTATAACCAATGATTGAAGGAGTTGTACGATCCCCTTCAGCATTTTCAATAACACGTACACTGTCGCCGTCTAATACAGCAACACATGAGTTAGTTGTTCCTAGGTCAATACCGATTATTTTGCCCATCTTGGGAGCTCCTATTCATTAGTCTTTATCAGAAAAAGATAAAGAAATTTTAATTAAATTGTTTGTTGAATAGTAAGTGGGGTCAGCAAAATGCTTTTCAACTATGCAGAACAAAAAAATTAAAAAAAATCTATTTTTTGTCAAAATTGAGTAATAAAAGGCAGTAAAAGCTGCGAAAAGGTAATATTCCTAGTGAACATGACCTTTCCGTCTAATATTAATAGAGGTAAATACATTATTATGTATATCGAAATTATCAATAGTACTTTATGTTTCAGCGTACTTAAGCAATTTCACTGGTGCTGTCTATTTTTTAATAATTTCTTGCAACGCTAAATCAAAACGAGCATCAGCTTTGTCTGAACTTGACGTTTTCCAAATAATTTCATTTTTCCGATTAATAAAAAAAGTTGTTGGTGTGCCTCGTACGCCATAAAGCTTAGCCACTTCCTCTCCCATGACAGCCGTTAGAAATGAATAACCTCTACGGTTAATTTCATCTTGAGGTAATGCGCCCTCATCTTCATTAAAGCTAATTGAGATGAGTTCAACACCTTCTGCGTGATATTTCTTTTGCAATTCAACAAGGGTTGGTTGAAGTTTTTTACAATAAGGACACCACGTTGCCCAAAAATGTAAGATGACAGGCTTGTTTGTATACTGTTCTAAACTAATGGCATCACCACTTTGCGTAGTTAACTGCCACGGTTTTGCTGTTTCATTCGCATCTACATTAAAACTCGCAGTAAACATTGCCGTAATAAAAAGGGGAATAAAAATATAAGACATTGTTTTTAAAATATTGCTCATCGTAGGTATTCGAAATTAAAGAAGTGATACTGTAAAAGACCTCGTTTGCCAAAACATATTTCAGCAACGAGTAAATTATTTATTTTCCAGCGGCAAAAAAAGACAAAAAAAAAGCAAAGAGAGCGACTCTTTGCTTTTTCAGTAATAATTAAAGCTTGGTTGATTTTAGGTACTAGGCAGTAGCATCAACACTTGGCGCAGCTTTAGAAACCATTACCATAGCAGGTCGAATTAAACGGCCATTAAGCTCATAACCTTTTTGCATTACCGCAATAACAGTATTTGGCGGTACATCAGGTACTTCTTGCATTGACATAGCTTGGTGTAATTCAGGGTTAAAAGGTTGATCTTGTGGATCTACCGCTTTAACACCAAATTTTTCTAAAGAACTAATTAAGCCTTGTAGGGTTAATTCAACACCTTCAACAATACCTTTATTAGCTTCATTATCTTTATCGATGTTCTGTAAGGCGCGCTCTAGATTATCAACCGAAACTAACATTTCACCAGCGAATTTTTCTAATGCAAACTTACGCGCTTTTTCAACATCTTGTGCAGCACGGCGACGAATATTATCAACTTCGGCTTTAGCGCGAATCACTGAATCTTTTTGATCGGCGACTGTTGTTTTAGCCGCTGCAACAGCAAGCTCTAACTCATTAATTTTTTCTTGCTCTTCACTGATAACTTCATGAGCATGCTCATGTTGTACTTCTACTTGCTCTTCAGCTTGTTGTACAATTTCATCTGCCAATTGCTCTGGAGTAAGCGGCTCTGAGCTATTCACTTGCTCATCTTTGTTTGTTGTTGACTCAGTTGTCATGGAAAACCTCACTTTTAAACATTAATTTAAACGTTAATTTAAACATTAAATTTTACTATTGATGTCATTATGGGGGCTTGAATAAATGATTCAAGCTTCATTTGCAAAGATTTTAACTAAAGTGAACTTTACAACGAGTCAAAAGAGCGCGAAACTGAGCTATATAGATAAAACTTCTCTTAATTTAAAAGTACATCCCCTTATGACTCAACATTATAAAACGGTAGGCCTAATTGGTAAGCCTAATCACGAAGGCGCCAGCGCTACTATAAAAATATTAAACGACTACCTATTAGCTAGTGAATATCAGGTAATTATTGAAAGCACCGTTGCCCAATCGCTCGATCTAGAAAAGATGACAATAGGCTCTCTCACCGATATTGGTAAGCAAGCTGATCTAGCCATTGTTATCGGCGGTGATGGATATATGTTAGGCGCAGCCAGAGTATTAGCATGTTTCGACATAGGTGTTATTGGCGTAAACAGGGGCAACTTAGGCTTTCTTACCGATCTTTGCCCTAATGATATTTTGGTACCATTAAAAGAAATTTTAGCGGGTAACTCTCGTTCTGAACAACGTTTTATCATTGAGGCCGAAGTATATCGACATGGTAAACTCAAAAGCTCAAACAGCGCTGTTAATGAAGCGGTGCTTCATGCAGGTAAAGTAGCCAGCATGATAGAGTTTGAAGTTCATATTGATGGCTCTTTTATGTTTAGCCAACGCTCTGATGGTTTAATTGTTTCTACACCGACAGGCTCTACTGCTTATTCTATGTCTGCAGGTGGTCCTATTTTAACGCCAAACTTGAATGCCTTGTCGTTGGTGCCTATGTTCCCGCATACACTAACAAGCCGCCCCATTGTCGTAGATGGTAATAGTGAAATAAAATTAATTTTATCTAACGACAATCATGAAAACTTACAAGTAAGCTGTGACGGACATGTCATTTTATCAGTAATGCCTGGAGACGAAGTCATCATTAAAAAGAGTGAGTGTAGCATTCGCTTAATCCACCCACTAACTCATGACTATTTTAATGTCTTGCGTAGCAAGCTGAGTTGGGGCAATAAACTTTATTAACGTTACGACTTTAATCTGTTTATAAAAGAATGAGTTAGATGCTAACCTGATAATCAGCTGAGAATAACCACTCAAAAATCAATCAATAAGCTTGCAATAAAACCAGTTACTGTATAAATTAACAGTACTGGTTTTTTACTCACAGGTTTATTCAAATGTTACTGCAATTAACAATACAAAATTTTGCTATTGTCCGCTCTTTAGATATTGACTGGCAGTCTGGCATGACAACAATTACCGGTGAAACCGGCGCAGGTAAATCAATTGCGATCGGTGCCTTGGGTCTTTGCCTAGGAGATCGTGCCACCACTAATGTTGTTAGACCTCATTGTAAAAAAGCAGAGCTCGCAGCGACCTTTGATACAAAGAAAAATGTATTTGCTCAACGTTGGTTAAAACAACATGACTTGTTATTAGAAGAAGATGACCTGTGCATTCTTCGACGGGTAATATCAAGTCAAGGACGGTCAACAGCTTATATTAACGGTAGCCAAGTACCTTTAGTACAATTAAAAGAATTGGGACAGTTACTCATTAACATTCATGGTCAACATGACCATCAGCTTATTGTTAAAGCCAGTCACCAATGTCATTTACTTGATAGTTATGCCAGTCACCAAAATTTACTTGATGGAGTAAAACACTACTACCGCCAGTGGAATAAACTCAATAAAGAATTAGACGTATTACAACAAAATAAATTACAGCGTGAAGCAAAACAGCAATTAATTCAGTATCAGGTAAGTGAACTTGATGAATTCTCTATACAAGAAGGTGAATTTTCAACATTAGAAAGTGATTATAAACGTCACAGCAATGCGCAAGATTTGCTTGATTCGACCCTAACCTCATTACAAACCTTATCAACAGATGAAAACTTTAATATCCTAGACTCACTTAGACAGTGCAGCGATAACTTAACATCACTAGCACGGGTAGATAATCAGCTCAGCAATGTTGCAAGTTTATTAAGTGAATCGCTCGTCGTGCTTGATGAAGCCAATAGTGATCTAACGCACTATTATCAACAGTTAGAATTAGACCCGCAAAGTTACGCTATTATCGAAGAACGTTATTCATTAGCCTTACAACTGGCTAAAAAACATCAAGTATCACCAGAAAACCTCTGCGCTTTTCATCAAGAGTTAACTCAAGAGCTAGCAGGAATTTCCAGTGATGAATCACGCATTGATACTGTTATAGAGGAAATAGAGAAAACGAGAAACCATTATATCGATGCAGCCAAACTACTATCAGTCTCACGGGCTAAAGCAGCAACATCGTTAAGTAAATTGATAAGTGCCAGCATGCAAGAGTTGAACATGCCACACGGTAAATTTATTATTGCCGTTAACAAAACAAAATCGAAGCAGCAAACAGCCATAAGCATTAATGGTTATGATGATATTAGCTTTAAGGTCAGCATCAATCCAGGACAAGCATTAGAAGCAATGGACAAAGTAGCCTCAGGCGGTGAATTATCACGTATTAGTTTAGCTATGCAGGTTATTTTAGCGGATAAAGTGATAACACCTACACTCATATTTGATGAAGTTGATGTTGGTATCAGTGGCCCTACCGCAGCGATGGTGGGTAAAAAATTACAACAATTAGCTAAAAATACGCAAGTAATTTGCGTAACCCATCTGCCACAAGTTGCCTGTAAGGGACATCAACAGTTTTTCGTTAGTAAACTTACCGACGGCGAACATACTGAAACCACTGTGACGGAGCTAACCAAGGAAAGTCGTGTCCAAGAAATTGCACGTCTACTCGCAGGTGATAGAATATCCGCAAACAGCTTAGCCAATGCTCAGGAACTTTTAGCGGGTTAATGATTAGTTTCACTAACAATGAATAAGCTTAAGTTAAATTACCGGGAAGTACTCATTACGAAAGAGTAATAAGTACTTTACTCTTAGTTTTAGCGTTAGTTTTATTAATGTTTTATCAAAATAAAGTAAAATAGCTTTGAATCTAGAGCTGTGCTTCGTTATTATCCCTGCTCACACTTTTATAGGCTTTTTTAAGGTAAGTTATATTCATGTTGTTTCGTATTGCCATTGTTATTGCTGTTCTTTCTCTATCGGCTTGTTCTAGTTGGGTATTTCGCTATGACATTCCTCAAGGAAACTACCTTGATCAAAAAAGTATTAATAAACTACAAGTAGGTATGACCAAAGAACAGGTCAAGTTTATCTTGGGTAGCCCCGTTGTTGTAGATGCATTTAACGACGACTCTTGGCATTATGTTTATAAATTAAAGTCTGGGCGAAGTAAAAAGTTTAATATGACAAGAAAATTTATCATCTCTTTTGTTGATGACAAGCTTACTGAAGCGACTGGTGATTTTGATTTATCAGAAAACTTTAATACCCCCTTTAATGAAACTAAAGTTGAAGCTGAAGAGACAGTAAAATAGTTTTATAATTAAGTTCTGTTGTAAAAACAAAAAAACGGCAATAGCCGTTTTTTTTTTACTAAAATCGATTCAAATTGAGACTAAAAATTAATTAGCTACCGTGCTAATTTTATCCCTTTGAATCAACACGAAGTGGGTTAACCCTACCACCGGTTGTTTTATCAGCCCTGCCCTCAACGACCGCCTTTTCAGCTCTACGTTTTCGAACTTCTTTTGGATCAGCGATAAGAGGACGATAAATTTCAATACGATCTAAGTCTTCAAGCACTTGAGATAACTTAACCGCTCTATTCCATATACCCACTTTATTCACAGATAAATCAATCTCAGTAAATAAACCTAACATGCCTGACTCAATAATAGCCTGTTCAACAGTTATGCCTTGCTCAACAGGTAGTGCAAGTAATTTTTGCTTATGCGGCAAACCATAAACCACTTCAATACTAATGGTTGAACTTATTTCAACTTGATTTGACTCATCGTTAATAACCGAAGATTTTGGCATACTTATTTATTAACTCCATAGACTTGCTTTGCTCGTTGAGTAAACACTTGTACCAATGAATTGCTAAAATGACTAAAAACTTTCCCAAATGCAAGTGAGACTAGCTTATTTGAAAACTCATACTCAAGCTCTAAACTCACTTTACACGCATCTTCAGATAGCGGCGTTAACAACCAATAGCCCTCTAACTTATTGAAAGGACCATCAACTAAAGAAAGTTTAATTTTTTCATTAGAAACCATCGTATTCTTAGTAGTAAACCACTTACTTAATCCACCTTTAGAAACCAATAAAGCTGCGGTGACGGTTTGTTCATCTTGAGCAATAATTTTACTACCGTTACAGTCGGGTAAAAAAGTGGGATAAGCGACAATATCATTAATTAACTGATACATTTGCTCAACACTGTGCATAACTAAAACACTACGACTTATGGTTGGCATTCTATCTCCATTTTTTTTAACTACTGACCATCAAATAATGCCGCTATCATATCAAAACACAGCAAAATTCACATTAATCTAGTCATTTTTATAAAAAACACTAATTTGCCATGTAAAAAAGGCTTTATGTCGGTATAATCACCGCGCTTGCTGCTTGTTATAGCAACGAAAAATGGAATAAAAAATGGCAAAGAAGAAATCTAAAAATAAATCTAACAGTAATACTATCGCTTTAAACAAAAAGGCTAGGCACAACTATAGCCTTACCGACAAGTTTGAAGGCGGAATGAGTCTACAAGGTTGGGAAATAAAGAGCATTAGAAGTGGTAAAGTAAACATTTCTGACTGTTACGTACACGTAAAAGACGGTGAAGCTTACTTATTGGGAGCTGAAATATCGCCACTTAATGCAGCGTCTAGTCACGTTATATGTGAACCAAATCGTGATAGAAAATTATTACTTAACCGTAGAGAGCTAGAGAAAATCACTGCTGCTGTTGAACGTGACGGTTACTCATTGATTGCAACCGCGATGTACTGGAAAGCCTGTTGGGTAAAACTCGAATTTTATCTGGGTAAAGGTAAAAAAGATCATGATAAACGTTCCGACATAAAAGACCGAGAATGGGCTGTTGATAAAGGTCGTTTAATGAAGAACAAAAATTTAGACCGTTAATTTGTTAAACTGTTTGTTAGGTAAGTGGTTAAAAAATACCACGTTGTCTATTCACGTTTAGCGTTGTATAATGCGTTTATAGGCATATCGAGTCTATACTAATGGTAGAAATAGTATTAGTAGCATAGAATAGAAAACTTGAAAAGAAGATATTAGAAAAGAAAACTTTGGGGCGGATCTAGGATTCGACAAGATTCATGAAACCCAAGGTGCATGCCCAGGGGCGGTTTGCCTGGTAAAAAGCCGTAAAAACTATAATTGCTAACGACGATACGTTCGCACTAGCCGCTTAGGCTAGCCATCGCCTTGAAATCTCTCCTGTTGGTTAGAGGATCGATGGTCACCCCAAACAGGATAGCGAGGGAAGCACGCTTAAGGCTGAACCGCGAAATAGTATTAAGCTCACCATGACGAAGCCTGTCGCTTGGCGTCTAATTGGTTAAATAAATAAGCGACTAAGCATGTAGTACCGAGGATGTAGGCTTTTTGGACGGGGGTTCGATTCCCCCCCGCTCCACCAAATAAAGACCTTTTTAATCCATTAGTTATACCTAGTAACTTTTAGATTTGGCGATAGGCAGGCAACTGTTTATGATAAGAAACCGCTGCTTTTTACAAGTTGCGGTTTTTTTATGTCTAAAATTTGTCATCCATAGAAAAGAAAGACAACTATCCTCCTCCCACAAAACTATCACAAGGTACTTCACAATGAAAATGCCACCAATACTGCTCAATGTTATCAGCCTTCAGAAAATAACTGTTGGCAGCAACTTAAGTTTTGTCGTCGTTTTAACGATTGATGTTCGCAATAATCGATAATGACATCATCATGCCCTACAGCTCCGTGAAAGAGTGTTCTAAATTTTTTACTTAGTGTGAGCCAATTTTCAGGACCAATCTTTAACCTAGTGAGTAACTTAGCTTGATTAGCATTTATATAACCGGCTTTATCTTCTCGGATACAACGACCCGTTAAATCAATTAGCTCTAGGTAATCTAATAATTCAAATGGTAAGCCTTTGGGCATATTTTTTCTCGGGTTACCAACAAAAGGTAATAGCTGTTTTGGTTGTTTGCAGGCTTTAGCTTTTTCCACTCTTTGCTTTACACTGGTATATTCTGAACCCTCTGGGGTATCAGCAATATTCGCCCTCACAGGATTTAAATCAACATAAGCCATACACGCAGCAAGTGCAGACTCATCTAATAAGGCTTGTGATTTAAAGCGTCCTTCCCAAAATCGCCCTGTGCAGTTATCTTCCCGATTAGAGTTACGCGCGATATACTCATTAATATTACCAATGAACCAACTAATTTTCATCAGCCGTTTACGATATACTTCAGCACTAGATTTAACCATATCAAGCAGAGGCTCAATCAGTTGCTCACCTCGGCAGTATTTCTGCGTAAGTAAAGTACCTTTATACAGTATGTGCCAACGACTTAACACTTCATCCATAGACCATTGTTTAGCTTGAGCTTCATCAATATGTAATACCACATGGTAATGATTGTTCATGACTGAATACGCACAAACATCAATGGCGAAGACCTCACTTAATTTAAGCAACCTATCCTCAACCCATACCCGTCTATGCTCAAAACTTTGCCCCGTATGATTATCTTCACCACATAAAAAGGCACGACGTACACAGCGGGAAATACAATGATAATACGGAGTATCTTGTAAACTGACTTGACGTTTTCTTGGAACTGCCATGATAAAGCCTATCAACGGTACCGATTATTTAACTTTAGTTGAGACGCTTTAATTTATCAATTAACAGTGAGTGTCCTTGTTATTATACAAGTAGTAATAGCTAGAACTAGGTATCAAATTACAATATTATAATATATACTTCAACCAAGTTCGGTTGATATTTTCATCAACTTCGATTACCTTTTATATAGAGTAGATATGATTCTTCGGTTTGGTGGTGATAACTTTTTTTGTTTTAAAGAAGACTTTGAAATAGATTTACGTTTAAATAAAAATTGTCCTAATACTATTTCCCATGGTAATGATTTCAGTCAAGTCATGTGTATCAAAGGTCACAATGCATCAGGCAAAACAACCGCACTAAAAGCGGTCAGCTTTTTAGCATCTTTTATCGTAAAGTCCTTTGATAACAAGCCTGAAGATAAATTATCGATTGAATCTTTTTTTGGTAATAAAGATACAATTGAACTTTTTTGTGAGTTTAGAATTAAAGATACTGATTATAGATATAACCTAGAATTAAAAGATAATATCGTAACTAAAGAGGAACTTTTAGATATAATCTCTGACGAATGTTTATTCTTACGGATAGGCAAAAAAGTAGAACATACACATTCCACTTTTGATTCTTTAAGTTCATTACCACAGTTAAGAAGTAATGCTTCTATAATTAGTTCAGCTCATCAATTTGAAATTGATTGCATAAAAAAAATATATAATTTCTTTAATGTCGGTATTTATTCAAATGTCAATAATTACGGTTTTCAAGAAGCAGAAGGTATTAATAGTATTTCAAGATATTATAAAGGAAACCCTGAAGCTTTAAATTTCATAATCCACCTGCTAAAGAAATATGATACTGGCATACATGATATTGAAATAGATGTATATGAAAATAGCGAAGGCGAGGAGAGGTTTTCACCTTTATTTATCTATAATATAGACGGGTTCAAGAGAACATTAAGGTTCGTTCATCAATCAAGTGGAACCAAACGACTATATAAATTATTAGCTTGGTTTTACCTTATGACTAGGCAGGATGTTGAGTTATTTGAGTTTTCATCAATTATGCTTATCGATGAGTTAGACCTTCATCTGCATAGTAAAGTCCTTCAAGAACTGACCAACCTATTCCAAAAAAATGCTAAAACTCAATTGATTTTCACATGCCAGAATGATGATATTATTGATGATATGGGAAAATATAGAACTATATTGGTAGGTAAAGACGAAAATGAAAGTTTTTCATACCGGTTAGATGAGCTTCCAAGTGATCTTTTACGTAACAACCGCCCTATAACACCGCATTATAAAAAGGGTAGTATTGGCGGAGTGCCTAATATTGGCGAATAATAAAAAGCTAGGTTTTTTAAATAAACATAAGCAAGAACAAGCTCAAGTTGGCATAAATCATACTTACCCAAAATTTTCGTTCGAATATTGTTTTAATGGAAATAGAGGCTTAACAAAAACAAGTGCCGCGACAAACAAAGTAATTATGGGTAAGATAATTACATTCAGTCAACAAACATGAGGCGATATTAAAGCATTACCTAAAGCGTCTGGTTTTGAAAAAATTGAAGTAAATCAACTAAAATCAACCCCTGGTTTGCCTAAAAGATTTGAAGCTATAGATATGGTTGATGTTTGTAGACTTGGTAGGGCTGCTCGAATAATAGGTTACATCCTAGATGACACATTTTATGCTGTTTGGGTAGATACCAAACTTGATATGTATGACCATTAACAATGATTTTTCCATCGTTTTTAATACATTAAAACCTAAGCTATTGATATTGTAATGAAAGTAAAGCCCCCGCCCCATCAAATACAAAAATCAATCTAATCTGACAGTTAACAATAAGCTCACTGCCACCGTTGACCTTCTCTCATAAGATGTTAATTTTAGCCTACTGTCATTAAACGTAACTTACCCTACTTATCAAGTACTTACTAAACACTTACCGAATATTTGTTAACTTAGTTACTGTAATCTACTTTCTTATTTATGCTTTCGCTCTATGGGGAAACTAGCTAGCTGTTTCCTATTCCGCTAATAATATTTTAAATTTACCTTTTATTTTGGGTAAACGAAATTATCTACTACTCTCAAGGGTATAGAATATTAAGTTAATAGTAACTTGGGTATGCTCAATAAACGCAAACCATAGGAAAACATGTTAATAATTTTCCGTTAAATTACAGGCGATTACTTTTTGCTTATTACTTGTTAACTATGCAGCAAACTCCTTAACGCAATGTTCTTAGATACTATCAAAATTTGGAGCACTCAGGCATGAACGAAACATCATTTTTTGACTATGAACAATATATGCCCCACGGTATGTGTTATTTGTGGAAACCCGAGGTTCTTTGGGTATCGGTAATATCAGATGTACTTACCGCGTTGGCTTATTTTTCAATTACGATTGCCGTGATCGTCTTTGTTAAAAAGCGCCATGATTTGCCTTATCCTGCCTTTTTCATTTTAGTCGGCTCCATTATTTTTCTGGCCTGTGGCACTTCACATTTAATATCTGCCATTGTTGTCTGGCACCCTATCTACGGGATTTCCGCCATTAGCAAAGCTATTACCGCGATAACGTCTGTTCTCTCTGGCATTATAATTTGGCAATTATTGCCATTTTTCCTCTCTTATCCCAGTCCATCAATGTTAGCCAAAAAAAATGCTGAATTAACGGCATCACTAGATAAATTGCAGGCAGCACAAAGTCATATTATTGAAACTGAAAAAATGGCTGCTATGGGCAGCTTAGTCGCAGGCATAGCACATGAGCTTAATACGCCTATTGGCATTTGTATTACGGCCACTTCATCTACAGAAGAAGTGATTGACGATGTAAGAGAAAAGAAATTAACCTCGAAAATTGTCAATGATACATTTAACCAGCTTTCTGACTATCTAGCGTTAATCAGTCGGAATTTAACTCGCAGCGTTAACTTAATTGACATATTTAAAGAAGTGGCAGTAGAGTTTCCCTTACAGCACCAAGAACCCTTCAATTTAGAAGTCTTTCTAACAGATATTGTTGCGACATTAAAAAACAAATATATCACTTCATCTTTCACGGTAAATTCAATTTGTAATGAAAAAATATGGATCAATAGTCACTCGAGCCTCTTTATTCATATTTTTAGTAACTTAACTACTAATACAATTATTCATGGTTTTAACCAAAACACGAATGGCGAAATTAATATCACAGTGGCAGAGTCGAATGATGGCGGACTTAGAATCACTTATAGTGATAACGGCAAAGGTATGACAGACTCACAGGTAGAACACATATTTGAACCGTTTTTTACTTCTAAACGCGGTCAAGGTGGGCCAGGCTTGGGAATGACCATTGTTTATAATACGGTATCAAAACTTAATGGTAATATTCAGTGCACAAGCAAACTGGGTGAAGGCACAACCTTTATAATCGAGCTACCTTGCGAATTACAAGCGCCCAATAACTAGGTGATTTCAAGTGTAAGGTAACTTGAATAAATCACCAGGACAACTAATGATTTAAACGTAAGGCTTGAGGGAAAGGAATATCAATTAAGGCTCTTTAACCAAGAAAACGCCTGTTCCAAATTCTTAAACAGAGCTAGCTGGATACCTTCTTGAACCATCTCATCGTAAAATTTAGCGAAAGTAGGACTGCTCTTGGCATCATGGGAAATTACCACCAACTTCCCTTTACGCTGCTTTCTAAAGCTCGCAATAATTTTTGCATATTCTTTACTTTCGGCTTGGAAATGACTGGAATCTGGAACATCCCTTATATCCCAAATACAGTGATAATCTTCTTTATATCTTTCATCGTTCACTAATGAAAATATAGGGTCTAATAGGTCGTCGCTATTTATATGTCCTGCTAATTTACAAACGACTGTCTTTTTCTTTGGTAGGAATTCAATAGTAAACATGGTTAGCTCGTTGTGTTTTTGTAAAATAGGGCTGAAGACATGAGTAAAACTTTTCGCTATTTATCAATGGCAACACTTATAATAAGGGTAGTTTGCCAAACTTTGTTTAACAAGTGAAACATGATAAACACAAAATTATTTTGGAAACATTGTTTGAAAAACGCCTACATTTTATCCTAACACTCAGTAAAACAATTTCCACACTGCCACCGACTAATGACAGTTAACTAATACCAATTTGGTTAAATTTCTTCCCAGCTCAGGGCTATGCTTGATGTTCAATAACAAGGAAAATTTGTTTCGGTTTAGTCATTCTAAATCAAATAAATTTAACGATGTTAGTGAGTATCGAGCAAGCTCCCAGAGGGCGAGTTTAAAAGGCTTACATGCTGCGTTATTGATTTTGACAAGGGAATAACCATTCTCTTCAATCAATGCCTTGCCTCTAAGCCTTTTAATTCTCGCTGAGTGGGGAAGAACTTAATCAATTTGGTATAACGCATTGTGACCAACCTTTTTGTTGCCACGGCTTTATAGACAAGTCATTATTCTGTTTTATTAGTCGCGAAGGTGAGTAGCAAAAAAGAAGGACAGATGATCACCAGCCCTTTTACGATATGATAGTTAGCCTTGAAGGCTATATAGGATTTAAATAATAGGACTTAAATAATAGGGTTTAAATACTATTTTTGGACTTTAACGATATTCGCGCTGTCTGTTGCTGTAACGAAGCGGATATATAAACCTTATTTTCTACATCCAAAGCCCAACCTTTCTTGCCATTTTCCTTCAACAGCTGCTGATATTTGTTTACCTGACTTCAGGTGGAATTATTCAATACCACCTTGGTATAGGCTTCATCAATAAGGTTAATTTTTAAAATGTAGTGTTGTGAATCCGATTGCCCTTTGTAGCCCCCTGATTCCCGCCAATGTTTACCTCTATGCTGCTGTCACTACGGCTAACCTTAAACTCGGTTAGTGCAAAGCCACCTTGTTGGTATTCAAATGTTTCCCATCGTCATCATACAAGGTAAAGTGGGACTATCCTTGAGTTAATGGGTAGGTATCCAAGGTAATTGGGTCGGCATTACCTGTCATTCCTAGAAACGCCAAACAGCTAACAATTGCACGGTATTATCATCGGTACCATCTTCACCTAATTTATTTTTCCAGTATTGATATTCAATACCAACAAATAGCCGTTCTGGTTTGTTACCTAATGCATCGCCTAAATCTAAGCGGACTTGTGGTTGAAATAGAATCCAAGATTCAAGTTCGGTAGTAGCAAAATTATTGGTTTGTTGACGACCATCAATATATTCTAAATGCCCTTCAATACTCCAACTTGTTGTACCTAACTTAAAAGGGTATGCCCATGAAAAATCAACCATAAAACTCGAATCTTCATCAACAACAGTGAACACTGGTGAAGTTGCACTACCACCGCCTTGATGTATGTAACCAGTAACAATAACTTGAGCAAAAGCAAAACCTGGTAAATCTAATGAAAACTTAACGCCTGGCAAGACCCACATGCTGTCAACTTCAGGAGCAAAATTAAGACCGCCAACCAAACCAATATCCTTTACTGGGCCAAAAGATATCTCATTACCGGTAATAGCAGCTAAACTAAAAGTTGAATACCATTCACCGTAAAATTCACTACTGTCTTCAACAGGAAAATTCGCATCATTATTGACACTGTAACGACTATGGTCGATGAATAAAAAATTATCTCCATATTCCCAGCCACCCGCATGTTGAAAAGTAATAATAGTAGCCTCAGCCGTACCACCGGTGCCAACTCGCTCTAATTCGCCTAACATTTGTAAGTGTACTTCGGTGTTGCTCCACGTTTCAGCAAAAACATCAGTTGTTATTACTGCGCTTGATACCATCATTACCAGCGCAATAATATTAAGTGTTTTTTGGTTTTTCATTGTTTTCCCTTATTAAACATAATGCAATCAATTGTTTATTTTAAATATTAATAGTTTGGAACGATGCAATATTTATCGATATAACCAACCCAGAAATTAAATAAATTTAGCATGGTTATTATTAACAAACCTCTTTTGTGTAATAACGTCTTTAAACGATATTTAGCTTTAAGCGACTATAAGCAATTATTCCGTTAAGAAAATGAACTTAGCAATGAACAGCAGCGTAAGAACCCAAACACCATTAGATATTTCTTTAGACTTTCCGGTCCCTGCTTTTAATACTGTGTAAGTAATAAAACCAAAAGCAATACCGTTAGCGATAGAAAAGGTAAATGCCATCATTATCGTAGTACAAACAGCAGGAGCATATTCAGTGAGATCATCCCAATCTAACCCTTTTAGCGAGCTCATCATCAGCATAGCAACATAAATAAGTGCTCCATCAACCGCAAAGCCAGGTAACATTTTTGCCAAAGGCAAGAAGAACATACCAAGAATAAATAACAAACCAATAGTTACAGCCGTTAACCCCGTACGACCACCTACAGAAACACCTGCTGCAGATTCAACATAAGAAGTCACCGGGGAACAACCGAATGCAGTACCAAGAACGGAAGATATTGAATCAGCTTTAAGCGATTTACTCAGTCCTTGAATTTTACCATTTTTATCTTGCAGGTTCGCGCGTTCAGCAACCCCCATTAAAGTACCTGCCGTATCAAAAATGTTAACAAAGAGGAAGGTGACAATGACAGGAATCAACGCCACTTCAAAAGCGCCGACAATATCAGCTTTCCAAAATATTGGCTCTAATGCAGAGAACTCAGGTATTGCTAACAAACCTGAATAACTAACAAAACCAGAAGCCGGAGCAAAAGACTTAGCCGCTTCAGAAACAACAAAGAAGTCTGTCGGTAATACCCAAGTCATAACAAAGGCAAACAACGTAGTTACGGCGATACCAATGAGTACGGCACCAAAAACTTTACGATAACTAAGAATAGAAATTAATAAGAAACTTAAAAAACCGAGTGCTGGCGCTTCAGGACCAAATTGACCAAAACCAAAGTGCGTTAGGTCGGCAATAGCGACAATGTTATCAGGGTTAGCAACAACGATGCCAGTGAAACGTAAACCAATAAAACCTAAGAACAAACCTACGCCAGCAGTCATAGCAAGCCGTAAACTCATGGGGATACTATCAAGCATCCATTCCCGTAAACGCGTCACGCTCATTAAGACAAAAATAACACCTGAAAGAAAAACCGCGCCTAATGCAATTTGCCAACTATATCCCATTGAACCAACAACAGAAAAGGTGAAAAATGCGTTTAATCCCATACCTGGAGCTAAACCAACAGGCCAATTGGCATAAAGCCCCATTAAGATAGTTGCAATAGCAGCACCTAAACAGGTTGCCAGAAATAATCCATCAAAGGGCATGCCGGTTTTAGACATAATCACGGGGTTTAAAAACATAATGTAAGACATAGTGATAAAGGTGGTAACACCCGCTAAAAGCTCTGTTTTTACCGTGGTATTATGTGAAGACAGTTTAAAAAATCGCTCTAAAAATCCTAGCTCGATTTTTACTTTGTCATCATTTTCACTTGCCTGTTCCATAACTACATTTCTCCTGTGTTATATAAGCTAAACCAATATTTTTGTGTTCTGAACATCTGACCTGCTAATTATTGACCTACCGATATAGTTTCTATAGAAAGTACTTGTATAAACTATATATAAAAGCAACATATAAAAAAGTCTCCTTTTTCTATACGTTTTTGTATCAATGCATTAACCCTGTGCCTAAGCTTAAACCTATACTTAAGCGTCGACCTGAACCTAAATCATAAAACCTGCCAAAAGTGTCAAGTATATAGTTTTCATTGTATACTCTTATTCTTTTGGCTCTAAGAAAAATGACAAAAAACATTATAATTATCCGCTTAAACAAGTGCAATTATCTGGTGTTTTTACGTTAAAAGATGCTCTTTATAAAAACGTTACATTAGGCCCTTATGCTTTCATTATCACATTTTAATCGACATACCATTAAGGGTGACATTTTTGGTGCCTTAACATCAACCATTGTTGCGCTACCTTTTGCACTAGCTTTTGGTGTAACCTCTGGTGCAGGTGCAAGTGCAGGTATTTACTGTGCCATCATTACAGGGTTGTTTGCCTCGCTCTTCGGTGGCACTAACCAACAAATATCAGGTCCCAATACCGGCTTAACAGTGGCCATGGTTGCCATATTAACCAGTTTTATCGCTCAGTCACCTGACCATGGTTTGGCTATGGCATTTACTGTGGTGAGTTTAGCCGGCATTTTCCAAGTGCTTTTTGGTTTTTTTAAACTAGGCAGGTATTTTACTTTAGTTTCATATCCGGTCATATCTGGATTTACTTCCGGCATTGGCCTATTGATTATCCTCTCTCAAATTGAGCCATTATTCGGTAAAACGCTTACTGAAATGCAAATATCGCTTAATACGCTAACCAGTACTAATGCACTGCTTGCTTTATCTTGTCTTTTACTGCTTTTTTTATGGCCGAAAAAATATAACCGTGTAGTGCCTGCTAGCATTATCGTGGTAATAGCCGCAACACTCTTTTATATTTTATCTGGGAGTGACATGGCTGTTGTAGGCGCTATTTCTAGTGAACTACCTTCCTTAAACTTACCCGTGTGGAATAGCGACCTAGCAAGTGAAATAATTAAATCTGCATTATTAATTGCGACGTTAAGCACATTAGATTCATTAATGACATCATTAACAGTTGATAGCCTTAGTAATGAACTACATGATTCTGATCAAGAACTTATTGGTCAAGGCATAGGTAATGTTATCGCGGGTTTATTTGGCGCATTACCCGGTGGTGGTGCCACCATGCGTACCGTAACCAATTTAAGAGCGGGCGGGACAACGCCACTATCGGGTATTTTTCACGCACTTTTTATTTTAGCCATTGTTTTATGGGCTGGCGAATATACCGCTTATATCCCGGTAGCCTGCTTAGCGGCAATTCTTACCCATGTAGGTATTAGCATTATCGATTGGAACTTTCTTAAACGTATCCATCAAATTCCATTATTTAGCGTTGGTTTGATGTTATCAACCATGGTGATGTCAGTTGCATTCGATTTAGTCACCGCCGTATTGATTGGCGTTTTTGTCGCGAACTTGGTTACAATTCGCCGCTTATCAGAAATTCAACTAGATAATATTCAATTACTGACCGCAAAGGATGCGCAACACCTCTCGGCTGCCGAGCAAGAATTACTCAGGTCAATGGATGAAAGTGTTCAATTACTTAATATATCGGGTCCGATTGGCTTTGGTGTTGCTCGTGGATTAAAACAGAGTGTTTCGAAATCAGATCAAACAAAAACCTTGTTGATAGATTTAACTGATGCCCATTTTGTTGGTATTACCAGTACCATAGCCATTGAAGATATTATTATTGATTATCAAACAGAGGGCAGGAAGATATTATTATCAAATATCTGTGAACGTGTGCGTAATGATTTTAATAAATTAGATATATTCGATAAAGTACCAACAGAACATGTTTTTTCGACAAGAATAGCGGCATTGAATTATTTGAAAGAGCAATCTTTAGCAGAAAATAATGGCTGAACATAAGCTAGCTCAGGTTTTCGAGCCGTTTGTTGATACTGGCATTTCAAACTCTCGTTAAATCCGCTATGGCTACAAAAGAACTAGTTAGTCATCTGTGCGTCACACCGCCGTATCTAGGTTTCGGATAGGGTTATTTAACTTATTAGTGGATACCACAGCCTTTAAGAATTATTTGCGTTAATGAAGAAACAACCGCTTCAAAATCATCATCATCCATCGCATCTTTGTTAAGAGCAGCAACAACTTGTACATTAAAGTCGGCATAATGCTGTGTTGAACTCCAAATTAAGAACAATAAATGCTGTGGATTAACCTTATCAATCTTGCCTTGTTCAACCCATGATTCGATAACGGTAACTTTACTGCCTAGCCACACTTTAAAGTCGCTATGTAAATAATCATTTAGCACGGGCGCGCCATGAATTAATTCGCTAGCGAATATTTTTGATGCATCGGGATCATCTTTGGAGTGCATAACTTTTGCACGAATATAGGCACTAAGCGCCTGTTTGGGATCATTATCTGCATCCAAGGTATCATAGTCTCTATTCCACACGGCGATAATATTACTTAGCAACTGCTGATACAGATCCGTTTTGTCTTTGAAGTAATAATGAATGTTTGCTCTAGGGATATTCGCACGTTCTGCCATGCGTTTGATTGATGCCCCTTTAAAACCATAAGTAACAAATTCTTTTTTCGCCGCACTGAAGATGATGGTTTTATTCTTTTGTCGAATATTACCTTCGGTTGCTTTCACTTTTGTCACAAAAATTCCTATAAGACGTTAACTAATAAATTGAACTGAAAATAGAGCTAATAAAATGAACTAAAAACAATAAATAAAAACAATAACTCGCCGCATTTAGACAGGCGACTTATTATTTCAAAGATTAGATAATAAAGGTTAATTTTTTTCAAGCCAAATAGCTAACCGAATTCGCTCTTCATCAGTCATTTTAGTTTTATTCATAAAAGGCATGTCTTTGGCGTCAATAACACGTGCTTTAATTCTCGGTGCCCATGGTTTAATTGAGTCAATATCACTAAAGACAATGCCCGCTTGTGCCGATTTAAAAATATCATCGCTATTATTATCTGAATGACAAGCGTTACAGCGTTTTTCAATCAGTTGAACTACTTGTTCATCAGTTACCGTTAGCTGTTTTTGCGCTGCACTTAGCTCTACCTGTTTAGGCGCAATAAGAAATGCTAAGACAATGGTAGCCACAACAGAGCCGACTAAAACTATCGGTCTTTGTTTGCCAAAGTGACGTAAGACAAAGTATTGACGAATTGCCGCAGTAATTAAAATAATAACAATTAACACCAACCAATTAGCACTGTGATTGTAAGTCATTGGATAGTGATTTGAGATCATAATGAAGAGGACTGGCAAAGTAATATAGGTATTATGTGTTGAGCGTACTTTCGCGTTTAAACCATAAGCAGGATCAGGCGCTGTCCCCTCTTCAACCGCTTTCACTAAAGCGCGCTGTGACGGCATAATACCGAAAAAGACATTACCCGCCATAATAGTGCCAATGATAGCGCCCATATGCATGTAGGCACCACGTGCACTAAAAACTTGTGTTAAGCCGTAAGATAAAGCGGTTGCTATTACGATTAAAAGTAAACCTAACACAATACCGTGATTTCTTAGTTTAGTACGAACCAAAACTTCGTAAATACCGACACCAACAACAATAGAGCCTAAGCCTAATGCAATCGCCTGTAATTGCGTTAAATCGGCAATGCGTCTATCAATAAGATAAGATTCAGCACCAACGTAAAACATCAGTGATAACAATAAAAAACCGGTGATCCAGGTAGTATAAGCTTCCCACTTAAACCAATGTAAGGTGTTTGGTATTGTTGGTGGCGCAAGTTTGTATTTAGCCACCTCATAAAAACCGCCTCCGTGAATCGCCCATAAATCACCACCAATACCTTGGTCTAGCTTTTCTTGTGGTGGTGCTTCTAAGTGATTATCTAACCAAACAAAGTAGAATGATGCGCCTATCCAAGCGATACCTGTAATAAGATGGGCAAACCTAATAATTAAGTTTAACCATTCATTAATATACGGATCCATAAACGCCCCCAATGTTGTTTTTATTATCTTGTTATTCGCTTCTTATCACTTCTTGAATTCAAGTAATAAGTGAAGCGTTTATAATTATTTATTTGTATTTACTTTTGCATATACATTTAATGAATTAGTTGATGACTGAAACTTGTGAGTACAAAGAAAAAGCACGGAATTTATAACTATAAATGAGTACTTTTGATGCAGTAATCGCAATATTTCAGGTATTAAATAATTTATTAACTAAACTTTTTCGCCCATAATGTAAGTCGATTTCACGTGACGTTCGTCACCTAACATACTTAAAATAAATAGTTTTTCAGACAGGTTTTTACAATGGTTCATACGTCTATCCATCAATGGCGTGGCATGATAATCCAGTACAATAAAATCAGCCTCTGCGCCTTTAGTGAAATTACCAATAGTGCCTTCAAGATCTAAGACAATGGCACCACCTAAAGTCGCCAAATAAAACGATTGGAATGGGCCGAGTTTATCGCCACGTAATTGCTGAGTTTTGTAACCTTCATTAATCGTGCTTAACATAGAAAATGTCGTGCCTGCGCCTATGTCAGAGCCAAGACCAACGTTAATGTCATGTACTTGCGCCTGTTGAAGATTAAACAAACCACTTCCTAAAAATAGGTTTGAACTGGGGCAAAAAGCAATGGCCGAATCAGTTTCACCTAAACGCTTACATTCGTTGTCATGTAAATGCACACCATGAGCAAAAACACTACGGCGACCTAATAACTTACTTTGATCATAAACATCTAAGTAACCATCACTGTCAGGAAAAAGCTCCTTAACCCAAGCAATTTCAGCTTTATTTTCACTTAAATGGGTATGTAAATAAACGCTTGGATTTTCGCTAAGTAACTCACCTGCTTTATTTAACTGCTCTGTAGAACAGGTTGGTGCAAACCTTGGCGTTATCGCATATTGTAAACGGTCAGTTTTATGCCATTTTTCAATTAATGCTTTGCTGTCGTCATAACCTGATTGCGCGGTATCAGTTAAGTAATCAGGACAGTTTTGATCCATTAACACCTTGCCACAAATCATGCGTAACTTTTTCTGTTGAGCCACAGTAAAAAAAGCGTCAACTGATTCTTTATGTACCGTACCGAAAACTAAAGCCGTTGTTGTCCCTGCATCAAGCAGCTGATCTAAAAAGAACTCAGCGACCTTTTTACCGTGTTCAAAATCTGAAAATTGACGTTCAAATGGGAAAGTATAATTCTCTAACCATTCCAATAGCTGCTCACCGTATGAAGCAATCATTTCAGTTTGTGGGTAATGTACGTGGGTATCAATAAAACCAGGCATGATTAAACCACTCTCATAATGAGTAACTTCAACCCCCTTATCTAAGGTTGCTAACAATTCTGCGGCTTCACCTATTTCTTCAACCAAACCATTTTTAACGATTAACAGTCCATCTTCTATATACTGGTAACTGTCTTGTAGAGCTACTTTGGCCGGATCTGCCAAAAAATGCAGTAACTCGCCACGAAATACTTTTAACATCTTCTTTCACCTTTGTTCGTCATATCATCGTTAAGTCGTGCATAACGCTCATACATAACGATATTGTTTATTTTTAGCTTATTCAGTAGTTAACTTATTAGCTTATTTATCAGTTAGTTTATTACGGTTAGCTTTTCGCAATAACTAGCGAGCCATCTAACTCAAGCACATCACAGTTATCCCCTGCACCGCCTCTATCAACCACTAAAAAATCACTTTCGCTGTCCAACGCTAAACAAAAGTGATGCCATGTGCCTTTGTGATAATTCACGCCTTGTGTTGAATTAGCGATAAATACTTCAATATTCTTCATATCAAACTCGCCCGCAGGTGCTACCACAACTAAATATGAGTTTGTTCCCATGGGTATAAACGCCTGACTGCCGTAAGGATGTCGCTCCATCATTTTAATGACAATAGGTTGCTTTAATGGTGTTGAGCGGAAAATATTGATCAAAGCATGGCCATTCTTATCAGCCACATCAACTTGGGCTAAATCATGATAACGTCGAGTAAAGCCATTATTGATAACAAAATTTTCTCTATCATTATTAACTTCAATAACATCACCAAAAGCCATAAAACTTTCGCTTGTTAAAGGTTTTGGCGTCAGTATTTGTCGGTTATCAGTCACGTTTAACTACCACGGTAAGTAGAATAACCAAACGCAGTTAATAACAACGGAATATGGTAATGAGCATTGTTTCCAATAAGTTCGAAAACTATATCAACATAGGGATAAAACCCTTGTTCTTTATTCGCTTTATAATAAGGTTTAGTTGCGAAGTGCATCCGGTAAATACCTGCAGCAAGCACGATATCATCAGCCAATAAACCAACAACACGACCATCCGCATTTGTCACACCTGAAGCTAACTCTTGCCACCCCTCATTTGTTTGGGCAGATAAAGTAATAGGTAAACCTTGCGCTGGCATGCCACGTGTCGTGTCTAATACATGTGTAGTGATTTGACTCATAGTTTATTACTCATAACTTTATACTCATAGTTTATTACTCATAACTTTATACTCATAGTTTTTGACTCATAACTTTTTTACTCATAATAACTTCTCTATTCGTAAATGAAATATTTTACGCTGCTCTTCAACAGCATTAGCTAACTCGACGGCTTTGTCGTTTGGTAAACGATCACGTAACAAAGCCAGCATTTGTGCTGCACTTTTTCCGGTAGCGCAAACAATAAAAATAAAACCAAACTTTTCAAGATAGTCGGCATTACCTTTGGTCAAATCAACTAATACTTGTTCCGTTGCTTGGCTCACTGAGCTTTGCTCACCGCTAGCGAGCGCTTTAGTATTGGCGTATTTTTTTCTCAGCGTAGCGACATTACCAATTTGAGGGTGACCATCAAAGGCTTCTAAATAATCAGCGTATTCTAGTTCTTGCCAAGCTAAATCCGCTTGTTTTGCCATTGCCCGCTTGTCGCTAAAAGGACGTGCTTTAACCATGGCATTAACCCAAACTGTTGCCGTGCAACACTGCATAAACGTCTGTGCGGCTTGCTCAACGGTTAAGGTATTTAATGTTTCTAAAGTCATGTTTACTTTCTAAACCTCACGTTTGCCAAGTGCTGTTCCAAGCACTTTACCAAGCATTCTTCCAAAGATACTCATCCTAGAAATACCACCATCAGGAAAGATACTTAAACGCACATGAGTAAAACTTTCTTTGCTACTTGCAACAATTTCGTTAATAAATAAATGTTCACGATGTGCGTATAATTTGGTTTTAGCAATAATAGGCTGCCATTTACCTTCTTGTTGACCGTTACTAAAGTCATCACTGCTCGACACCATGCCCTCTAACGTAAACGTATCAGGAAAATTACCTTTGAAGTGGCAAGTATCAACAATCACTTTTTCAATACTGCCACGGCTTGCTAGTTTAACTATAGACCAGTCTGGACCAGGATCACGACGACGTTTAGTTTCCCATCCATCACCCATATCTTTACCACGGCCGGGCATAATTAAATTATTTTTATCACTGAAAAACATATCACTAACCAGTAAGGCTTTACCGCCATTTTTAATGTAGGCTAAATCAATTAACTCACCCTCAATAAAATGGTCCCAGTTAACATCGGCTTCACCATAAACACGCAGGCGAGCAATACCACCGTCGGGGAACATGTTTAAACGAATATGAGTCCAAGCCTTTTTACTGTTATTAATGACACTGTTAGCAGTATCGTCAATAGCAAAAATATTTTGACTGTGTGCTTCTACAGATGTTTTCTCTAAGACGGTCTGCCAAATCGTATCAACATTAGGTTCAACCTCACTAACACAGGCTTCTACTGAAACAAACTCAGGCGCATTGCCCCGAAAGTAGTTGGTATCAATATCAAAACCGCGAATAACACCTTTAATACCCAAACGAATAATGCACCAATCACAATCAGCACCACTTTCTCTGCGATGAGCACGGCCATAACTTCGACGAGACTCCCAACCGTCCATCCATTTACCGCGATCAGTAAATTTACCATCGATGAAAATGCCGCGACCGGCTTTAAGTAAATTTTCCATTCCAGCAAAAAAATCATCACTACAAGACAGTGTTTCACCGCCGACGCGTTCACTGACTAAATCGACACAGTGTGTTTTTAACTGCGCTTCTAATTCAAGCGGCGCACCACTTAATTTATTTTGTGCTTGGGTATCTATATCTAACATCATTACTGGTTCTTCCTACTTCAACACTATTTTCATTAACGCCATTAATATAATCAAAGTTAACGTCTTTACTGTTAGCGTAATTATTGTTGGGAGTATCTCTGCCTGCTTACCTTTACAATTTACCTTTGAGAAGAGCACGCCCTTTAGGTTTGTCAATAAATTCATCTTGTTGGTAAACATGATGACCACGAACAAACGTATGTTGTACCTGTCCTGTTACCTTACGACCTGCGTAAGGTGTAATGTTATGGCGATGTTTAATCATTTCATTGGTGATAGTAAATTGTGCATTAGGATCAAACACTAAAAAGTCTGCATGGTTACCACTTTTTATTGCGCCTTTAACTGAGTCTAAACCGGCAAATTTAGCTGTTTCAGTCGACATTAAACGCGCGATATCAACTAAGCTAAAACCGCGTTCTTTCGCTTCAGTCCAAATCAATGAAATTCCAAACTGTAAGGCTGAAATACCGCCCCAGGCTTTTTCAATATCACCGGTATCAATATGTTTTAACTCAGGCGTACACGGAGAGTGATCTGAAACGATAAAATCTAACCGGCCATCGGTAATGGCTTGCCATAAATGTTCACGATTTTTATTCTCACGAATAGGCGGACAACATTTAAATAAGGTTTTACCGTCTGGAATATATTCCGAGGCGATAGTTAAATAATGCGGACACGTTTCAGCGGTAAAACGTAGACCTTCTTTCTTCGCTTGAGCAATCGTGCTTAAGGCTTCATCACTAGATAGATGCACTATATGCACTTTGCAGTTATCACCTTTGTTTTTTGACTCTCGCGCCATATAAACCATCAATGAAATAGCCTCGTTTTCCCAACTTTTAGGGCGCGATGCTAAAAAGCTATTATATTTCTTGGTGATTTTAACCTCATTAAAACTACCGCAATCTAACTCGGCATGAATCAAATAAGGCACGTCGTGTTTAGCTAGAATAGGCATGGCAGCACGAATATCTTTCGCTGAAACCGCAGGGAACTCTTCAATACCTGAGTCAATCAAAAATGATTTAACACCAAGTACACCCGCGTTAAGTAGCTCGTCTAAATCATCAATATTTTGCGGAATAACACCGCCCCAAAATCCACAATCTACCCATAACTTATCATCAACCGAATCGAGTTTTTCTTGAAACGCCGCTTTAGTGGTAGTAACAGGAATACAGTTTAAAGGCATATCAACAAGAGTCGTAATGCCTCCCGCTGCTGCGGCTTGTGTCGCGGTATTAAAACCTTCCCACTCTGTACGACCCGGCTCATTAATGTGTACATGAGAATCAACCAAACCGGGCATAATAACGTGTTCAGCATAATCTAAAACATCACAGTTTAACGTCTGTCCATAGGGGTGAATGGCATAGATAAGTCCGTCTTTAACTTCAACACAGGCAGCAATCATTTCCGTGCTGCTACTTTTATCCGTGCTGACTTTATCCGTATTGATTTTAGCGCGGCTTATTATGACGTTTTTACTTTGTAAGGCAAAATGAGACACCTTGCTGCTCCTAGCTTATTTTAAAATGACTTAAACAAATGACTTAACAATTTATCTAGCAACTTACCCAACACCTTACTTAATACTTTACCTAATTCCTTATCTAAAACGGCTCAGTGTTTAGTAATTGTTTTAGCTCTTGCCAATGAATGCCCTGTTGTGATGTTGGCCGTGATTTTTTAGCGGGATTTTCCGCTAAGCTCTGCTCTACTGCTTCTGCTTGCTCTGCTTGGTCTGCTTGGTCTGCTTGGTAAGAATTAATAATTTCACCTGCCACAGATACAGCTACTTCCATTGGTAACTTGCCGCCAACTTGCGAAAGCCCAATAGGACAATTCATGCGTTCAACTTGGGCCTGATCAATATCTCGATGTTTATAACGTTGTTGAAAACGACGCCATTTAGTATCTGAGGCAATAAGGCCTAAATAATTAAAATCAGCGCGTTTTAAAATGGCTTGTGATATTTCAAAGTCCATTTGGTGATTATGCGTCATGACAATGTAATAACTGTTTGCTGGCATGTTAGCCACTTCAAGTTCTGGCTCTTCACTGACCACTTGTTGGACATTATGGTAAGTATCTGAGCTAGCAGCAGAGCTAACACTTAAGCTAGCAGGGAACTGCTCTTCACGACTGTCTACCCAAGTTATTTGGCAGGGTAACTGCGCTAAAATCGGTATTAATGCTTTGCCAACATGACCCGCACCAAACAACATAATATTCACGCCAACTGCAGCAAAACATTCAAACAATATACTCGCGTTACCGCCACAACATTGACCTAGGTTAGTGCCCAATTGAAAGTGCTCTAAATGTTGACTATCTTTTCCTGTCGCCAGCATTGTTTGTGCCTGTTTAATGGCTTTATATTCAAGATGCCCACCGCCAATCGTATCAAAAATGTCATCTTTGCTGATCACCATTTTAGTGCCACTATTCCTAGGTGTTGAACCCGACACCCCTACTAACGTCACTAAGACATAAGCTTGGCCTTGTTTGCTTAATTGATAAGCGGCGGTGTTCCAGTTACTGCGGGTAGACATAGTCATGGTGTTGCTCTCTGATGTTCTTATGTTTTAACTTTGGCTCTTTCTTCTAATTGTGCTTTTATCGCTTCAACCGACCAAAGTACAAGCTCAGGCGTTGCCGGCGTATCAAGGGCAGGACTTAGCTTGTAATCAGAGATACTTGATATCGCATCCTTCAGTGCTGACCAAACCGATATACCTAACATAAACGGCGGCTCCCCCACAGCCTTGGAATTATAAATGGTGTGTTCACGGTTTGGCGCATCAGGCACTAAGGCAACGCGGAAATCTTTAGGCGCATCATTAATCGCAGGAATCTTGTATGTCGCAGGGTTATTTGAAAGCAAACGACCTTGCTCGTTCCACACCAGTTCTTCGGTGGTTAACCAACCCATGCCTTGAACAAACGCGCCTTCAATTTGACCAATATCAATCGCGGGGTTAATTGAATGACCAACATCTTGTAAAATATCGGTACGCAAAGTTTTGTATTCACCCGTTAAGGTATCCATTATTACCTCAGAAACAGCAGCACCTGTGGCGTAATAAAAGAATGGGCGTCCTTGCCCCTTAGATCGGTCGAAGTGAATTTTAGGCGTCTTATAAAAACCTGTTGAAGATAAAGAAACACGTGCCATATAAGCGATTTGAGCAAACTCAGCAAAACTGAACCTTTTATCACCAACAAGTATATTGCTGCTCTCAAACTTAACTTGCGCAGCTGTTACTTGATATTTTTCACAAGCAAAATCAATTAAACGTTGTTTAATGGTTTTGGCTGCGGCTTCTGCGGCTTTACCATTTAAATCAGTCCCCGAAGACGCTGCCGTTGGTGACGAGTTAGGTACTTTATCGGTACGGGCTGAAGAGATAGCAACGGTATCCACATTCACTTGAAATTCTTGTGCAACAATTTGCGCGACCTTAATATTTAAGCCCTGCCCCATTTCACTACCTCCGTGGCTTAAATGAATGGTGCCATCGGTATAAACGTGCACTAAAGCGCCAGCCTGATTTAAATGTTGAACGGTAAATGAAATACCAAACTTAACCGGTGTTAGCGCAATGCCTTTTTTCAGAATAGGACTGTTGGCATTAAACGCTGTTATCGCTTTACGACGCGCTTGGTAGTCAGAGCTTTGTTCTAAGGTCTCAATAATGTCGCTTAAATTGTTATGCTCAACTTTTTGATGGTAGTGGGTGATGTTACGATCATCACTACCATATAAATTTATTCTTCTAATATCTAAGGGATCTTTACCCAAGTGGCGGGCAATTTCATCCATCACCATTTCAATAGTCATCATGCCCTGTGGACCACCAAAACCGCGAAAAGCAGTATGAGAAACCGTATTAAGTTTACAGCGATTACCGGTAACTGTTGCTTGATCTAAAAAGTAAGCGTTGTCTGAATGGAACATGGCTCTATCAACAATGGCATCAGATAAATCAGGTGAATAACCACAGTTACCATTTACTTCAATGTTAATGCCTTTTATTTGACCCTTGCTGTCAAAACCTACCTTATAGTTATTTTCAAAAGGATGACGTTTACCTGTCATGATCATATCGTCCATACGACCGAGTTTAAATTTAACAGCTCGTTTGGTTACATTAGCAAGTAACGCAGCAAGACATGCCCACGGTGCCGCTTGGGTTTCTTTACCACCAAAACCGCCACCCATGCGGCGCATATCCACTAAAACTTTATTTAAGGGAATGTCTAAAACTTCAGCCACTAACTTTTGCACTTCACTTGGGTGTTGCGATGAAGTATAAATTTCCATACCACCATCTTCGGTTGGTACCGCCGTTGATACTTGCCCTTCCAAGTACATGTGCTCTTGACCACCCACAACAATTTCACCTGATAATTGATGTTCAGCAGCTGCAATAGCCAAGTCAGAATCACCACGCTTCATCGTATATGGCGGACGTACAAAACTTTGTTTTGCTAACGCATCTTTTACCGTTAATACCGCTTCTAATTCTTCATATTCAATTTTCGCCAATTTAACCGCTTTACGTGCAAGCTCATAACTGGTTGCCGCCACGGCAAATATCGGTTGCCCAACAAATTCAACTTTACCCATGGCGAGTATTGGGTCACCGGGGAATACCGGGCCAATATCAGTATGACCTGGCACATCGTCAACAGTCATTACCGCAACGACACCCGTCGCCGCTTTAACGGCTGACAAGTCTATAGAAAGGATATTCGCGTGTGCATAAGCAGACTGACCAACCGCGGCATGTAGTTCACCACGCAATGCTGGACGGTCATCAACATAAATAGCTTCGCCTGCAACTTGTTTGTCTGCACTGTCATGTTTTTTAGAGCGACCTACGCCACCTAAACCAACATTTTTCTGTCCACTAACAAGGTCTTTATCACGGTTAGTTTTTACTTTTTGACTGTTCTTTTGGTTGCTATCAGCTTGGTCGTTAGCAGCTTGCTTTACATCACCCTTTTTTATATTGATTAAATTACGCATGATTCACCACACGTGTTTCTATAACTTGTCTTGAATTGACGCTTTGCAGCTCTAGGTAACATTTTTCAATAAGGTTCTGCGCTACTTTCATACGGTACTTGTCTGACGCACGAACATCAGACATCGGCTTGAAATCAGTTGTTAATGCGGTTTTTGCTTGCGCTACTGACGTTTTAGTTAAGGTATTACCTGACTTATTACCTTGCTTGTTACCGAGTAAGGCAGCTTCAGCCGCAGGTGCTCGTTTAGGAATAGCCGCCATGCCACCAAACGCTAACCGCACACGGGTAATTTTTTGATCTTGGTCTGCAATATTTTTTTCAACCACTCGTTCAACTTTTCTTTCAACCTTCCTTTCGACTTTTCTTTCAATAAAAAACGCAGCCAATACCGATGAAATATCATCATCAATACGTTTAGAGATTTTATAAACCTTTAGCGTTTGACCCTCTTTGGGTTTAGGGATTTGGACTGACTTGATAAATTCTGACGGTTTGAGCACTGTTTTTTTGTAATCAACAAAGTAGTCTTCAACCAAAATAGTTCGTTCTACGCCATTAACATGCAATGTCATAGTAGCGCCAAGCGCAATAAGTGCTGGCGGCATATCACCAATAGGCGATGCGTTACCAATATTGCCACCTAATGTGCCAGTATTACGTATTTGTTTTGAGCCAATGCGCTCAATCATATCGCCTAAGTCTGGGTAATAACGATGTAAGGTATCAATAAATTTAACGTACGGACGCGCTGCACCAATAATAATTTCAGTGTCCGTTTCTGTCATGGAGGTTAACTCTTTAACATTACCCACATAAACAAGTTTGTCTATTGTGGCTAAGTTTTGCGTAACAGATAAAGCTAAATCAGTACCGCCTGCCACTAACGTTGATCTAGGCTCGTTAACTAATTCAGTCGCTAACTCATCGATATTGTTAGGCGCAATATAGTGATGGCCATTACCGACTAAGCTCGGCGTGGGTAATTTTTGTAGCTCGATAAGCATTGCAATGGTTTGCTGATAATGCTGCGCAAATGAATCTTCTTCAGCGCTTTCATTCGAGGTTTTACTAGAGACTTTACTTGATAGTTTACTGGAGGTAAGCGCCGCTTCAATAATTGAACGATAGCCCGTACAACGACATAAGTTACCCGCTAACGCTTCAAGTACTTGTGCACGATTGGGCGTTTGATTATGTTTATGTAAAGCAAAAGACGACATAACAAAACCCGGTGTACAAAAGCCACACTGAGTACCATGGTTATCAACAATGGTTTGTTGGGCGTGATGTAACTTAGCCCCGTCTTTTAAGTCTTCAACGGTAATTAATTGTTTGCCATGTAAATTACCGACAAAGGTAATACAGGCGTTGACTGATTTGTAATTAAGTTGTGCTGCTTTGTCAGAACTTAGCTCAGAGCCAAGCTCAGCAAGCACAACGGTACAAGCACCACAGTCACCCGAGGCGCAACCTTCTTTAGTACCACACTTAAATTGTATATCGCGTAGGTATTGCAGAATAGTTAAATTCGGGTCAATGTTTTCTATTGTCACCACGTCGTTGTTTAATAAAAAACGAACTGTACTGGTTGTCATAATTTGTTCCGCAGTTGCTCTGGTCTTATTGGTGGCTAGTCAATTTTCAATCATCTAAATATAGCAGAACAAAAACCTGACACAAGTGTCAATTTATTTAATTACCGTTAAAGGTGTAATGAATTTTGAAGCTGCGACTTCAGTAAGCAAAAAAGAAAACATATATTAACGATTAAAGAATAGACGAGAAACTCAGTTAATACAGACTAATATCAGATAGATAACAAAAAACAGAAACAATAAGTAATATCTATAAAACTATTTTTCATTCAGCAATATTTATTGACACTTGAGTTAAAAAAATAAGCTGTGAAGTAAAACTAAGTAACGACCTATATTTTGTAACTTGTATGGTTATGTAGCCATTGACTATCAAAAATGAAATTAGTTTTTTTATGTGTATCATTTCAACTTTATAGTAATTTTTAATGGTTTTTCGATGAAAAAAAATTTATTAGCAACAGTCGTTGGTTGCATTTTAATTTCAAGTACAGCAAGTGCGGATGTCAAAGTAGGTTTAGGTTTTGATCAAGGTTTTGGTGTCACAGGACAGTTTAACAATATTCGTGCCTTTATCGGTGAAGAGGGTATTGCCGGTGATTACATTTTTCAAAGAGGCTCTTTTAACGAGAGTATTCCTGTAAATTGGTACATTGGTGGTGGTGCTTTCATCGGTTGGAATAGTGGTGTCGGGGTCCGTCTACCTTTAGGTTTGAACATGGCCTTTAATTCTAAGTGGGATGGATATCTTCAAGTTCATCCTGAAGTAAACTTTGATCAAGGTAAGCATAGTATTACAAAATTAAGTGCTGATATGAGTATGGGTATTCGGTACCTATTTTAGTGCTTCCTAAATAGGGAATACTTGGTGGTAGTATTTTCTGAAATAACTAAAGTAAAATATAAAGGGACGGTAATATGTAGAGTGACGTCAATTCTCACCTATTATCTACCCCTTTTTACTAAATCGAGTTAGTAAATAGAGTTAATGAAAAAAGGACTCTTCAATACCTTATTTAGCCTTTCATCTATTTCATGATTAAGCTGAGTTTTAACAAGCGTAATAATATAACCTAATCAACATTAATATCATGTACATTGGTTATCTATTATTAACATTTGAAGTAATGGAATGAATATGAAAGAGCCTGAATTTGATCGGTGGACCTTGATTCGAGATAGTCTAATTTTCCAAATTAAATTAGCTATGGACGCAGTCAGAGATTTATTGCTTAGCCCTGTCTCAATTATGTGCACTGTTCTTGATGTTTTTAGTCGTCGTACCTTGTCACAAAGCTATTTTCATAAACTGATGAGATTTGGCCAAAAAACAGATCATTGGTTAAATTTATTCGGCAATCACCAAGATACGTTAAACAGTGAAAAATGCAGTGAGAACAAAGGTGGAAAAACAGATCTTAGTTCAATTACTACTAAGGCAGAGGAAAGTGTCGATCAATTATTTACACAAGTAGAAAACTTATTAAAAGATCAGCATGGTAAAGGGGGATTAACGGCATCAGCTAAAAGTACAATTGATCGTTACCTCAATTCAATTATCGATAAAAATGATAAAAAGAATAAATAACCTTATTTACTGCGTAATACCAATTACCGAATCATTTCACATCCATTTCACAGTACTTTTTTTAAAGTAGACTTATTATTGTTAATAATAGGTTTACATCATGTCTAGCATTATAGAATTAACGAACATTAGCCAATCTTTTCATGCAAACGAAGCAAAGGTCACGTTATTTAAAGATCTTAATCTGTCTATTGCACAAGGCAACTCATACGCGATAACGGGTCCATCAGGGGCTGGAAAATCAAGTTTACTGATGTTGATGTCAGGTTTAGAAAAACCTACTTCGGGCCTTGTGACTTATGTCGCAGAAAATAAACATAAACCTTTAGACGATTTAAGGCCGTATATCGGCTTTATTTTTCAGCAATTTCACTTATTGCCCGAATTTACCGCCTTAGATAATGTCGCGCTGCCCTTAAAATTAAGAGGTGATAACGACGCTATAAACAAAGCTAAAGTGTGGTTAACTAAAGTCGGTTTATCACACCGTTTCAATCACAAACCAAGTGAATTAAGTGGTGGTGAGCAGCAAAGAGTCGCGATAGCGCGAGCATTAGTTTTTGAACCCCATTATATTTTTGCGGATGAGCCTACCGGAAATTTAGATCAAAAAAGTGCCACTGAAATTACCGACCTCTTATTCGATTGTTGCCGTGACAATAATGCTGGGCTAGTGGTAGTTACCCATAATGAGGTGTTGGCAAGTAGGGCTCAACAGGTACTATCATTAGCTAACGGTCAACTAACACACCAAGTGAATGAGACACTTGAGGTGGTATCATGTTAAGCGCTACGCCAAGCTCGAAATCAAGCGATAATTCAAATGGTAACTTAAACGCTAACTTAAACACTAATTTAAACCTTGGGTTGATGAATAATATCAAATTAGCCTGGTATTTCTTTCGCCAAGAGTATCAACAATCCCATCAGCGATTATTACGTTGGACTCAAGGTATTTTATTGTTGTTCATTATCACTTTGGGTCAGTCAAGTACCAGCATACAAGATTATTTACAGGGTAATTTACAGGATTTGCTGGGCGCTGATGCCGTAATTAGCCAACAACAGGCTTTAACTGACCAGCAGTTTGCTTCGGTACTTGAGCTAAGTAATCAAGTAGTGGTGACTAAACAACTACGGGCTACGCTCATTAACAATGGCCAATGGCAACAAGCCCAACTTAAAGCGGTTAATCAGCAATATCCGCTGCAAGGTCAATTTTTTACCTCTGCTACATTACAGGACAAAGCCCAACAAACCTTTGGCGGCCCTGAGTTAGGTCATATTTGGTTAGACGCACGTTTATTTGCTAGCCTATCACTTACCATTGGCGATTCACTTTTGATAGCAGAGCAGTCATTTCTGGTCTCTCGGGTATTACAGCACGAACCCGACAGGTTGATGGAAGGACATAATGTCGATATGCGCGCCATGATAAATATTGGTGATTTAGATACCTTAGATTTTTCAGCTGAGCTAATTAAATATCGTTACCTTCTTAGCGCAAACAACGAACAAATCAGTCATCTTATCGCATGGCAACAGAAAAATTTACCTGCGGCGCAACTCAACCATAAACAGGGTAATCATCCGTTAGCACTTTTTTGGCAACGAACAGAAAACTTTCTTGGCTTAGCATCCGTTATTTTGTTTTTTATGGCCGCCATTGCTATTGATCAATTAGCGCAAGTACACAGCAAAAAAGATAACTATTTTTCTGCGGTCTGTATGAGTTTAGGTGCTTCCAATAATATGGGCATGCAAATGTCATTCTTTAAATGGCTTATTGCGATGTTATTACTATTACCGGTCATTTTATTGTTATCTACCTGCTTGCATTGGTTTATTATTCACTGGTTAAAAGAAACATTTATCGATTTACAATGGCAGTGGCATTATTGGTCAATGTTAAAAACAACGTCGTTTGTTATCGTGGTTTTTGCGATGTTTCATACGCCTGTATGGTTATCTCTTCACAATACCTCTATTGCTCGGTTGTTTATCGGCCAACAAAAAAAATTAAGCCATTGGTTCACTAAGCTTAGCAGTGCCTTGGTATTGATAGCCGTGGCAATTAACTATTCAGATAATGCTTTGTTAACCTTGATGATGGTCTCTGCCATTGTGATTACCATCGCTTTGATGTTGGTGCTGAGCTGGGCTGTATTAACGTTTGGAGAGAAAGTTACACAAAACTTTTCAGGCTTAATGCCTTTTACCTTGTTTATGATGAAGCAACGTTTGGTCAGTAAAAGTACGCAAATATTGGGTGTCGGTTTATGCGCATTTTTACTACTGTTTACCTTGATGTTATTAAAAGATATCGGTACAACCATGACATCGTATACCCGACAACATGACGGTAACGTCATGGTATCTCAAGCCACATCGAAGCAACTTAGTTTTGTTGAGCAGTGGGCAAAAGAAAATAAAGTCACTATTCGACAAGCCAAACCGTATATGCATGCCAAGTTAGTGGCGATTAATGAAAAATCACTGGCCGAGTTTAGTCAAAAGCCTAGTGATAGCATGGCAACTCTTGCTAGCTCTATTCGATTACATTGGAATGATTCAATCCCGAAAAATAATGATGTTGTTGAGGGGCAATGGTGGCAGCCGAATAGTCAGCACTGGCAACAAGTGTCGGTAGAGCAAGAAATTATGACAGATTTAGGGCTTACTTTGGGTGATACTCTAACCCTTTTTATTAGTCACAAACCTTATGACTTTGAAATAACGGCTAGCCATGTTTTCAAACCGGGAGCCGGTTCTATAACCTTTTGGTTGCAAATTCCGCAAACGGCGTTAACCCACATTCAATCGACTCAATACTATATGGCCAGCATGGAAGTTAATGCCGAGCAGAGTGTCTTTTTAACGACGTTATGGCAGAAATTTCCGACACTACGCATGATTTCTTTACAAGAATTGACCGACCGCTTTGATAAAATTTTAGCAATGATCACCAAAGTTATCAGTGGCTTTTCTTTGATGATTATTTTATTGGCCAGTGTTGTTATTTTGTCGTCAATTAAGGCTGTTGAAACGAAAGAGAAAAAGAAGAATAGTATAATTATCAGCTTTGGTTTTACGCCTGCAACATGTTTCAAATTGAATGTTATTGAATGGCTTGTTACTGGTTTAATTACTGGCACGGGAGCAATAGTAGGTACTTACATTGCTGGTTTGCTTATTTATCAATCTCAGTTTTCATTAACCTATCAACCTGACTTTATCTGGTTGGCTGTCACTTTAACTGTCATTTTAGTTATGGTTGCTGCGTTAGGTCTTTATGCCAGCAGAAAAAATTTGCGCTGCTCTGTTAGGCAGTTGATGGCAGATACCTAATACCCTACCCCCCTAATACCCTAATACCCTAATAATATTTTTAGCTGAATTATTTCACATTTGTTTCACAGCCCATTTGTCATTATAGCGCTCTAACAAGCCAATTATAGGAAGAATAAATATGAAAAACACAGTAAAACATGTAATCACTTTTTTAGCTTTTATACTGACTTCATTACAGTTAAGTGCAACATCGGTTAGCGCGACCGAGGTGAATAAAAAAATCATCATGATCGTTAGTGGTTATGGACAACAACAAGGTGAAGTAACACCGGGTTATGAATTTGATGAATTTTCCAAAGCCTATTCGGTATTTAAAGCCAACGGTATTGCGGTTGATGTGGCAAGCCCAAACGGTGGTAAAGTTGAAGCCGATAAATATGATGCAAGTAAACCATATAATGCTGTGGTATTGGCTGATGCAGCTATCATGGCAAAACTCAATGATACTTTATCAATAGCTAAGATTGATGCTAAATCTTATGACGGAATTTTCATTGTCGGTGGTAAAGGCGCGATGTTCGATTTACCTAAAGATAAAGCACTGCAATCGTTAATTGCCGATATTTATCAGCAACAAGGCTCGGTTGCTGCTGTTTGTCACGGACCTGCAGCTTTAGTTGATGTAAAACTCGATAATGGTAATTACCTTGTTGCTAATAAAGCGGTTAATGGTTTTACCAATAAAGAAGAAAACTTATTTGGTCAAAAATGGCTAAGTAAATTTGAATTTATGCTCGAAGATAAACTGACTGAACGTGGTGCTAAGTTTCAATCAAGTGAGATCATGTTAAGTCATGTTGCCGTAGATGGTCGACTTATCACCGGACAAAACCCTACCTCTACCGTTGATGTCGTCACAGAATTAGTGAAAAGTTTAGGATTAGTTCCTGTGATATCAGAACAAGAGATTGAAGATAAAACCATGGCATTAGTGGCGAAGTTTTTAGCCGGAGATAAATCAGTATTGATCTTATTAGCGGATAATCAAGAGCAGTATCATGTTCCCTTAGTTGGCATGTACGGCTTTTATTATTTGAAAATTGCCGAAACAAATAAGCACTTTGAAAATGCCCTTGCCTTAATGACGGCGGCGCAAAAAGCGATTAATAGCCCAGCATTAGACATGAAAATTGCCACAACACAGCAAAAGCTAGGTCAGGAAGATGCGGCAAAAATCACGTTAACTCAGTTGTTAACAGCAAAACCTGATTACAAACCTGCCCTAGACATGTTAAAAACATTATAGGTCGCAAATAAAAATACAAATGTTCAAGTGCCTTATTCTCAATGGATGGGGTTTCTTTTTTTCTCTAGGTAATTGTTATGGCAAACCCAACAACGTCACTTTATGTTTTATTAGTAGAAGATCAGGTGAATATCGCTCGCAACATTTCTGACTATATGGAAGCGAAAGGTCATGTATTCGACTTTGCTGAACAAGGAAAACAAGGGCTTGATCTCGCTTTAGAAAATCACTACGACCTGATTATTCTCGACTTAAACTTGCCCGTAATGGATGGTCTTGAGGTTTGTCAGCAATTAAGAGACAAGTCTAGCCGTCATATTCCTATTTTAATGCTGACCGCCAGAGACAGTATTGAAGATAAGGTCTCAGGTTTTACCGTGGGTGCGGATGACTATTTAACCAAACCTTTTTCTTTGCAAGAGCTGGAAGTACGGTGCATGGCACTTTCTAGGCGTCATTTATTACAAACCAATGATACGTTAACTATAGGGCCGTTAAGTCTTGACCGCAAACGTAAACAAGTAAAACGTGATGGTCAGTTATTGGATTTACATACCATGGGTTTTCGCATTTTAACTGTGTTAGCTGAAGCTTATCCGCAAGTGGTCAGCCGCTCTGCTTTATCGCAAAAATTATGGGGCGACGAACCGACCGAGTCTGATGCTATGCGTTCTCATATCTATCAGTTGCGTTGTGTACTGGATAAACCTTTTGATTTTCCCCTAGTAAAAACAGTGCACGGTGTCGGTTTTACCTTAGACGTACAAGGTAACAAAGGAGAAAACAATGAAAAATAAATCGACCAAGTTTCACAGTCTGAGTCGACGTATCGTTGCTCAGTTTTGTATTTTCACTTTAGCGTTATCAGCCGTTTATGGTTTTTTTTGCTTTATGCTTTTATACAATTTAGAAGACGGTTTTATCGAACGTGAGGTATTGCAAGAAGCACAATATTTAAACGCTGAATATCAAAAGAGCCAGCATTGGCCAACAACACGAAATTCATATATGCGTCTTTATTTTTCGAAAGATAGCTTGCCCGATGATATGAAGCAGACGTTTTTAGATGAACCAAAACGTATAGAGTTTTATGGGCAGCAAGGTCGTCACTATCACCTTTATACATTCCCCAACCTTCAAAACACCTACCTTGTTGCTGAGGTAAGTCAAATGTTATTGGTACGCCCCATCGCCGGTGGTGTGCTTAAATTTATGTTAATCAGTGGTGCTATTTTAGTTTTCTTCGCCTTTATTATCGCGTGGAGATTAGGGCAAAAGACAGCAAAGCCTTTAAAGCAGTTAGCTGATTTAGTTGACGGTGTAGCGCCAGAAAACATTCCCGATAGCTTTGCTCATCAATTTCCTCCTAATGAAATTGGCATTTTAGCGCGGACTTTGGAAGACTCTATGCAGCGCATTAAACAAGCTTTAGAAAGAGAGAAATGTTTTACTCGTGATGTTAGTCATGAACTAAGAACCCCGGTAGCGATTGTTAAAAATGCAGTTGAAGTTTACCAAACAATCGATATCAACACCGATATCAACACCGATATCACCAAAGAGGAAGCGAATAACCTTGTCAGTAGAATATCCGACGCAGGTATGCAAATGGAGCAAACGGTTACTACATTATTAGCTTTAGCGAGAGAAGAACATACCTCGGTTAAAAAAGAGTCGGTAAAACTATTGCCTATGGTTGAACAGTGCATCATAGATCATTGCCATTTACTTAATAAAAAATCGGTTGAAGTGGTTGTTGATGATAGTTGTAATACTGCGGTTATTGCCCGACAAGGCATGTTGAAAGTACTTTTAGATAACTTGCTTAGCAATGCTTTTCAATATACGGATGTCGGCATAGTAAGTATTAGCTTTAATGAAGAGACATTAACGATTGCTGATACCGGACCAGGCATCGAAAAAGAAATCTCAACCAAGGTAACTGAGCCATTAGTTAAAGGCAGTCAAAGTACCGGTTATGGTTTTGGTTTGTCTATTGTTAAACGTTTGTGTGAACATCAAGCATGGTTATTAACGGTGGAGAGTAACCAAGGCACTTCAATTTCAGTTTCGTTTGGTGGTTAGCCGTAAAAATTAATGGAGAAATACATTTTATTGCTCCATTTTTAGTTCTTTATGTGTAACATTTTTATATAAATAACTCAGACTTTATCTAACGATTCAAAATATCAGAGTTTAATTCAGTATGACAGTAGGCTTTAAGCTTATAGTTTCTTGTGGAAAGTCACCTTGAAACGCTAATTATTACCACAAAGCAGATCTTTTCATTAATGAAAAATCGACCTCTAAATAGTCTGCTTAGATACGAAACCGGACGTTAGCTTTGGCTTACCTAGCGTCAAGTGATCCAACATTGCAGACACAAGTATCAATAACTCTTTGCTATTACTTAATAAGGTATTTTAACTTATTAACCTGCACTATAGAGTTTCTTATAATTTGTTAGATTCCAACTCGTAATTACAGCATTACCAATTTTAAAGACTAACTATTTTACTGTATTCTTGAAAAAATGAATGGACTGAACTATCAATTATATTCTATACAAAGAACAGCAAGTAACTTTAGGAAACTAGTAAGATTAATGTGTTTGAAGTAATCGTTTCGGCTATGAGTTAATGGTTTTTGGTTAGATCTTACAAGGGTAACTTATTAGAAAATAGCGTTTTTTTATTTGAATATATAAACGTAAGTTATTATTTTATTTTGCTACTTTTATCACCTAAGTTGATATGGATTTCATGATAACATCACTAACTAAGTGATCAAATTAACGAAATCACTACAGCATTCTTTCGTTCAAAGTTAAAAAACGTTAGGTAATTTACTTTGGTAATATCAAACTAAACTTAGTGCCACCATATTCACTATCTAATACTTGAATATTACCTTGGTGTAATAGCGCTATTTCTTTAA